>JAABUL010004078.1_pt1 | contig 20278 bp, 21 predicted proteins | sample 5559151 | NCBI WGS metagenome assembly JAABUL01 (sample SAMN10711876, study PRJNA513368) | rock metagenome | isolation source: Antarctica rocks | place: Antarctica: Victoria Land, Pudding Butte sud | reverse complement strand
ACATCCTTTGACAATCTGATGTCCACCCATTCTGCGGTAAACTCCCAAAGATCTAGAAAAAGCACGTTGATTGCATCAGCAAGAGCCTCCGCTTCCTCAGCCGATCGGATCTCGAAGCGTAGGACAATATCTCCTCCATATCTCGCAAGTAGTTGGGAAGGAGGGCTGCTTCTTGAGGCGGATGGTTTAGCATTGGCGGACTTCAGCCGCTCATTTGTAGGTATCCTCCAGATTCTTTGGATGATACTGTCTCTGACTCGCGAAAGCGAATATCTATCATTGCGGGTCTTTTCGGTGCGTGAGTAATGGAAAGGAGGGGAGAGGGGTTGTTGTAAGTTATCTATGAAGGCAATGGACTCTGCGGAGGCAACTGTTAGAGTCCATATTAGCAGGGATGGACCGAGAGTCAGCAAGTCTTTGAGACAGCGCATAACTGTGTTTTTAGAGGTAGTTGCGTTACTCTCATCTCAACAAGTGCAGACTGAAGATTTTGATGCGACTGAAGTTGTTGCCTTCCTCGTTCGAGCTCTTGCGGAGACATTAGCGCTTCCTAATCAAGTCTAGCAAATCCGACAGCATCGGCGAGCAACGTCCGTCGCAAGGAAGCAGGAGGGAGGGAACGACGACGTAAGTTTGGCTTCGAACAATACCCCGTCCCTTCGAGAGTCAATCCCTTGACGGAGATTGATGAGCCTGTACCGATACTATTTATGCCTTAAGTTGTTTCCAAACTCGTCTCTCGTTTCTGTCTCGTCTTCATTGGCCGACCCAGCTTCGGTCAGCCCACCTACGGTAGCTACTCTAACACACATCAGATTCCAGCTGAAACACCATACAACACATATCAAACCGGCCTCATTTCCAATGACACTCTCAAAAGTCCGCTGCCAATATGCCTTGGAGCCGTCTTCGTGTCAACAGGCCGACCGATGGGGGTCTCCGCAGGCACAGTACAATAGATCCTACCCAACTTAGAATAGCAAGCGAGAACTATGATGCTCATGATGCCAATACAATGTTAACGGATCCTCTGCAGACCTCAGACCCTCCTCCTATTGTCCAAGAACCCGTTGAGCCGGTTGAAGCTCTTACAGACGGTGCATTCATGGCGCGACCGTCAAGTCCAGCAGTGCGAGATCGCATACCAAGACAGCAGCGGTTTAGCATGCTGAGATTTCGACATGCTTCAGACTCGCAGCTCTCAAAGACTGCGAGGGACCAAGCGAACATGTTTACACCTCCAATGCCTGAAAGTGAGCATTTCCCAACGTCGAGTGAAGTAGGTTTCTACTAAACATCTATTTTAATAACGATGAGTATGTATAGCACCGGCGATCATTACTACGGCACCTACAGCACTTGTGATAGATCCTTTTGAGAAGAAGAAGTCTACATTCACCTTCCCTCGCCGTCGGAAAAACGCGGAACCATCAGGATCACTTTCGGCCAAGCCAAGAATATCACTCTCCGAAAGGATGTCCAACCCCGGTCTGTCCGACTTCAATACCGGGAACGACAGCGCGAGAGCATCTCGTGTAACCTTTGATCAACATGGACGGTCTCGAGACACCAACGATCCTCCAGCTTACGGGGACGACACAAACTCTACGTTGGCGTTGCCTGTCTTCCCTCCACGATTATCAGAGTCGTCTAGGTCTGAAGGGAGTGTCGGGGATCACGGGCTCTATGCAACAACTACAACAACCCACACTGTCTCGACCACAACCACATTCTTCCGCCTACCGAGACGCAATAAACCTAAAAAAGGACCTTTGTTTCCGTTGCCTGTCAAGATTCCGGCCTCAGAACCATCGCATAGCTCTGCTTTGACTCCTCGTGCATCGACCAGTGGTCGCCCGTCGGATTCCCATAGCCGTTATTCTCCCTCAAGAACCCCGCCGGTTACAGCTACTCGTAACCCATTCCCGACTGGCAGCGAATCTAACGGACTACCATCACCTTTACCGTCACCCTCTCATAATGTGCATCTTACTTCATCAATGGCCTTTGCGCCGCGAAGGGACTCCACTGCATCAATGCGATCTGGCAGATCCTCGCCTGTCTTGACTGCCCCAGTACGTCTTGGTCAGCGAGGTAGGTCCTCAACTAAGAATTCCAGGCTTGCCGACGAAGATCTGCCAACGCCGCCCTTGCCTCAGTCAGCTAGGACTTCTTCCTCAACCACAGGGAGAGCAAGCCTGGGAGGTCTGTTTAACCTCTCACGCTTGCGTTCTGAACCCAATTACTCTCGCCAAGGCTCGAATCAAGCCGTAGCTCCTGGTACACCTATCTCGAACAACGGCTCCAAAACACATTCATTTAGCCTGAGTAGAGAATCTGCGGTGGTCCCCGAGCGTCAAGAAGGAGACACTCCGGCTAAGTATTTAGCACGTTTAGAAGAAGCTGTAAGCCGTGGTGTTGTCGCGATTATCCTCTCCAAGTCGGTCGATGAATTTTCAAAGAATGTTCTGCGCAGCTATATGCGCGGCTTCAAATTCTTCGGAGACCCCTTAGATATGTCTATCAGAAAGCTTCTGATGGAGGTTGAGCTTCCCAAAGAAACGCAGCAGATTGATAGGGTTCTCCAGGCATTTGCGAACCGGTATCATGAGTGTAACCCTGGCATATATGCTTCACCAGGTAAGCCTTCTCTCCTCTCGGCTCAACATGCACTTACGGTTTTAGACGAGGCATATTTCATTGCTTTTTCGATCTTGATCCTCCACACCGACGTGTTTAATAGAAATAACAAGCACAAGATGCAGAAACAAGATTACACCAAAAATGCCAAAGGTCAAGGAGTTGCTGATGAAATTCTCGAGTGCTTCTATGACAACATCTCATATACTCCGTTTATCCACGTTGAAGACGATGTTGATATCAACGGTGAACGAATAATCACTCACAAACCACGGAAAAAGGTGTTCGCAAAAGCCAGCACGGATTCCTTAAAAAAGCGATCTCGAGAACCTGTCGATCCCTACACGCTCATTCTTGACAACAAACTCGATTCTCTCCGGCCATCACTGAAAGACACCATGAAATTAGACGACCCTTACAGCTATCTTGGCACCGCTCTCTCCCTCAATCTCACTGATCTTCATAAAACTTTCTTCAAATCTGGGGTCCTTCAAATTGTATCCTCCAGATCCCGACCCGATGCATTCAAATCGCCCGAAACCACAACAAATCCCGCCGAAGCTCATCCTGGAGTGGTCGATATTAAGGTTACAAAGGTAGGGATTCTTTGGCGTAAGGACATGAAGAAAAAGAAGGCTCGATCACCATGGCAAGAATGGGGGGCGATCTTGACTGGGTCTCAACTCTATTTCTTCCGCAACGCAGCATGGGTAAAGAGCCTGATACATCAATATGACTCGCATCACCGGCAAGGCTTTGCAAGTGCCCCTGTATTTTTCAAGCCACCGCTAGAACACTTTAAGCCAGACTTCTTGATGTCCACGGAAGATGCCGTAGCTCTTGTTGATGCTACCTACAAGAAGCACAAAAATGCGTTTACTTTCATTCGTCATGGTGGCTTTGAAGAGATTTTTCTAGCCGATAATGAAGGAGACATGAACGATTGGCTAGCAAAGTTGAATTACGCCTCTGCATTTCGAACTGCCGGTGTTCGTATGAGGGGCTTGGTTGGAGCAGGTCAGGATGGGCAGAGAGCTCGGGGGGTGCGCCGCATGGACTCTGACAAGACCACAGAATCAGTCCAGACTGCAACAGGCGACGTAATTACACAAAGCAACATGATCGGCACCGAGCTTGCTCGTGAAATACAATTGGCGAGACGACAGATTATGCTTCAGAAAATTGCGGAGGCCGACGAAATGCTGAACCGGGCTGGTATACAGCTGGATGGCCAGCTTAGGAATGCAAGGCATCTGCAAATCCTAGCACCCATCCAAAACAAGACTAGGGAACAAGTCGTGCTGGCTGCTGGCGGCATGGCTGCCAGAATCAAGTGGGTTCGAGTAGAGATGTGGCGCACCCGATGTCACAAAGACATCTTAGCTATGGACCTTAAGGAGGAGATGAAGGCTGAGACTGAGCGCCCTCTCAGGCCTCAGACCCCATCAAACACGGCTACAGCAGATCCGAAACCTCGAAAACAAGAACCGGTCAGGACTGAATCTGCCCTAGATCACAGGAGTAGCCTTGATACGTGCCAACAAGGAGAGATTGCAGCTCGCCCATCAACCCAGCCATCCCCAGCAAAAAGCTTCGACATGGATACGTTCTTCCAGCCATTACAATCTCTGCCCTCTGGAAGCCATCAGAAACAAGGCTCGTGGGAACTACCACCGTTGACTTTCGAAGCGACAAGAACATCGCTGAAATCGGGATCCAGCGTCGGGTTAACAACGGCACCAGAAAAGATCCTTACACACCAGTCCTCTTTGAGCAGCGATAGAGGTATTGACAGAGTCTCAGACCTAGCGACGAGGCTAGCTACACCCACACCAAGTGTGGATGACGACGAACAGAAAGTTCTCAAAGAAGCTGGTCTGGTCGCACCAGATACTCCTTCACCCAAAAGCAAACGTCCTGAGACCCCAAGTGATGTAGAAAAGGAAAATAATCGAGAGAACGCCAAATCACTTGACCATGAGTTCAACGAAAGCAGAAGCAAGGTCCGGCGGAGTCTGCACCGCACCCTCAGAGAAGCCCACGTTCCAACCCATCACCGGAGCAAGAGAGGCAAAGATTCTGCTTCTAGCGCCGGTTTGACCGAAGACGGCGCCCCCTCTGTGACAGAAAGTGAGGGTCTGGCTCGAGGGGCCGGAAGCTTCACAGTTCATGGCAAGAAAGCGTCGGTGGTCACGTTCGGAGCTGAATGGCAGGGTATGTCGCCCGACGAACGCTTGAAAGTCCGCAGATCGGCGATCGGGGATGATTCGAAGCTTTCAGTACCATCTGCCATCGAGGACGAAGCCAAGTCTGTAGGTTCTACATCAGCAGCTAACGCTAGGCCGACTTCAGCGATTAGTGTGAGTACAACCACTACGAAAAGTGTCCAAACTGGTGAGGATTATGCGGAAGCTCACGAGGTCCCTGATGGAGGGGAGCTTGAGAACAGTCCGACAAGCGATGAATATCATACGTCTTAGGATGGGAGCGAACAGCAAGTGAGCCTACCATCGCGATGGAACGTCCAAGCGGTCATATGGCGACTATGAATAAAACACCAGTAGATAGCATCAAAGGAGTACCGGTATAGCAAAGGAAATGCCGAACAACCCGGATGGTCTTGGGGAAATTTCACTATACTTTTCATAGAGATACTCTGTGTTATGGCTATGGCTATGGCTATGGCGTTTCTGTGGCTGGGTGGCGAAATGGTTGTCTTTTGCGGTATACCTCTTCTTCGCGGCAAGGGAAAAGCATTTTGATCCATGTGCTCATAGATCTAGACTTTGTGGCAGCCACCACTGGCGAGGTGTTCTTTGGTTCCAGGAGTTTTGTTCGCTAGACGAGCTTCGGGGGATTTGATGTTGATTATTGAATGAGTGAGGATGCGTTGACATCTGCGAGAGCTTGTTATACTAGGCAATAACACCCTATTGACCTTGGAACCCGAGTTTTCCTAATATCCCTACCTTGGATGTGCATCGTATGTCCTGTAGTCCTCACATTTATACCGTTTAAAACACAAACTCGCGTTCGTCCCGCCAAACCCGAAACTGTTCGTCAACGCCACATCCACCTTCCTCTCCTGCGCCTCCAGCGGGACATAATTGAGATTAAATCCCTCCCCTTCCAATTCTGTTAGGTTTAGCGTTGGAGGTAGTACGTTGTCCTTGATTGCCAATACGCTGAAAATGGCTTCGACTGCCCCGGCTGCACCTAGCAGGTGGCCAACAGCTCCTTTTGTACTGCTAACGTTTACCTCCCTCGCTAGAGATTTCCCTTCGTGTCCCCCTAGCATTAACGTCTTGATCGCCCGATTCTCCGCCGCGTCCCCTAACGGTGTGGACGTGGCATGCGCGTTAATGTAGTCGACTTCGGAAGGCGGCAAGGAGGCGTTTTTGAGTGCGAGTCGCATGGCGCGGTAGGCGCCGTCGCCAGAATGCGCAGGAGCGGTGATGTGATGGGCATCGGAGGAGCAACCATAGCCGGCAAGTTCGGCGTAGATGGGCGCACCGCGGGCAATGGCGTGTGTGTGTTCTTCGAGGACGAGCACAGCGGCGCCTTCGCCGATAACAAAACCGCCGCGGGCTCTGTCAAAGGGGCGGGAGGCGTGCTGCGGAGAGTGGTTAGAGGAGGTGGTGAGCGAGCGCGAGCGCTCGAATCCGGTGAAGGCAAGGGGGTGGATGCAGGATTCTGAGCCTCCCGCTAGCATTACGTCGGCGTCGCCAAAAGCGATGAAGCGGGAGGCGTCGCCGATGGAGTGGGCGCCTGTTGTGCAGGCGGTGGTTACGGCGTGGCTGGGGCCCTAAATTGGGGGTTAGACTGGTTGGGTTTGGGCCAAGGGGATGATAGGATGGGGTAACCTTGAAGCCATATTTCATGGAGATGTGGCCGGCAGCGAGGTTGATAAGGAGTTTAGGAACGAAGTAAGGGGAGACTTTCTTTGGGCCCTGTGGAGGGTTAGAGGCTTTGTATAATGTTGCAGCAATGATTCTAGAGACTCACACCTTTATCGTATGCGATGGATGTATCATAGACTTCCTCGAAGCTGCCGATACCTGAGCCTAGGCATATGCCCTGAGTTGCATGAGTTACACGAGCTGGTACATTGTATTAGAAGCTCTGCTCACTGTCATCTCCTGCTCAAGATCGCTTTTCGGCAGCCAGCCAGAATCCTTCAGCGCTTCGGCAGAAGCAGCCATTGCATACTGCATGAACTTTGACATCCGTCGCTCATCCTAGTATTGGTAAATGCCTTGCTCAACCACACTAGTACCGAGCGACGTCTACCTACGTCGCGGCTCAGCCAGTCGCTGGCCTTCCATCCGCCGTCGTTCTTGATCCCCGATTGTGGTACAAGTCCGGCGACTCGACAGTTCTGTAGCGCCCACGCCTGGTTGGTGATATCAAGAGACGGGTGTTCACCAAGTGATGCGATGCCGCAATGGCCTTTTAGCAAACGTTTCCAGGTGCGTCGAACGCCTGCAGCATGTGAGCGCTAAATACATATTAAGATCTGTTGGAAAAGATACCAATTGCCAATGGTGTCACTGCTCCTAGTCCTGTGACAACAACTCTTCGCATCGCATCCTAACAGGTATCGTGGGCTGTTGCAAGGAAATTGAGAGCTTTAGATGCCGGCGACTCTGCGGGAAGCTGGCGGAAAGGGTTTAGCTTAGAATAATCTCAAGACATCAACAATTTTGTTCGAGCTCATCCAAGTTTCTCATATACGTGGGTTTAGCCAGCAATTGAAATGAGTCGGGGGCACAGTGCGATGAGGCGCCTTGCCTCGCAATCAAGTACGAATCTGTCCACGTTGAAGCCAAAGCTGCTGCTAACAACCACCAGGACCACTACCCACCTCATCAATCTGCCAAACCTGCCTCCAGACCCTCTCTCACCGCCGGCTTGCCTCCTTAGCCACCGCGTCCGCTCCAGGATCAGCACCAATCGAACCCCCTCCCACGAGCCGTACCTCACCCCCCGCCACCCTCTCAGCCTCAAACCGCACCTCCTACAAAATCAAAACCGCCGTCCTCCTCTCCCGTCCCCCAGTAATAACTCGCGACCTGACTCCATTTGAAAAAGCATTTTTCCTCTACCAAAAACGCCTCAACGAACGTCTCGCCCTCCCCTTCACCCGCTACTTCTACTACCAAAAAGGCACCCCTGGGGACGTCGAATGGAAGCGGAAAATCAAAGAGCGCCTGACGCCGGCAAGGGATATTGGGGTCTACAACGCGTATTCGGAGGACGGATGGAACGATGAGGTACTGGTTGGAGCGAGGGAAAGCGAACCGGAAGAGCAGGTTGAGGCGTTGATCAGGGACGCGCAGGTGGAGGTGAAGGAGGGGGAGGAGAATGCTGTTGTAAAGACGCAGGAGGTTGAGAGGCCATATTCGAGGGTGACGGACGCCGACAAAACGGGGGATGTGAAAAGTTTAAACCGCCTATTGCAGAGGACGTTGTATTTGCTTGTGAAGACGGAAAACGACAAGCGGTGGGGTTTTCCAAGCAGCTTTATGGAAGGCAAGGAGAGTTTGCATACGGTTCGTTCTCCCAAACCACCGCTGGGCTTCTGAGAGATCTAGGCAGAAACATACTGACAACCACACTACAGGCCGCCGAACGCATCCTCATCCAAACCGGCGGCCTAAACATGAACACCTGGGTCGTCGGCAACTTGCCCCTCACCCACCAAACCATCAACCAACCCCAAGGCCCCCTCGACGCCGAGCAAGGCATCGAGAAGCGCGGCGAGAAAGTCTTTTATATGAAATCGAGGATCATGGCCGGCCGGGCGAACCTCGAGGGAAATAAGTTTGGGTTAGTGGATTACAAGTGGGCGAGTAAGGAGGAGGTGCAGGAGGCGATTAGTACGAGGGATTGGGCGATTGTGAGGGGAGTTTTGGCGGAGAGGTGAGGGGAAGAAGGGGGGGGAGGTTTGTATTTTCATAGTGTATTATGATGGAGGAGGGGTGTAGTATAGTGAGCAAAGTGGCGGCGTAGATACTCGTGTCATTGATAGATATATATCCCCAGAAACAATTCCAATCAGATTCAATATCTTGTACACATGACACTCCACCTTCTCCGATCACATCATCCTTGAAACAGTAATACAAGTCTCCCTACACGCCCTTCCCCATTCTCACCAAACACACATCCCATCGAACTCGAACTTACGTTTTTTCTTCTCCCACCAGAACCCCCTGCCCTACCAATCCCAACCCCCCAAACTTACCACCACAACCCCACCCCCCAAACAAACACACAAACCTACAAACCCACTTCCCCCCCCCACCATCTCAACCAACACAGAACGCCACGACTAACCCAGAGTCCAGCGCTGCTGTCTTGCTGAAACTAAAACCCCAAATGCTGGTTTCGATGTCAGTTTTATACGAGAGGAGAGAGTGCTTGCGCAATTAACGGTAGAGTTGGCGTGATGATAGTGGAGGAGGAGGTGAGGTGAGGTAAGGTGGGGAAGGGAAGGAGGAGGCTGAGCAGGATCTATTGAGAAAAAGGGGGGGATGTGGGCATGTGTATATAAAGGGTTTCTTTTTTTTTCTTTTTTTTCTGTTTTTGGAGCTTAGGTAAAGCCGGTAGGTAGGTAAGGTAGGGTAGACCAAGGGGGGGCTTGACTGGTGTTTTGGACGCGGATGTGGCTTCAGGTGTAGAGAAGGGAGGTCGGAATCGGGAAGTGGAGGGGTTTTCGATCTGGAGGTTTTATCTGGTTGGCGGGGATGGAGATGGAGATGATGGTGATGGTGATAGTGATTAAAGTAAATGGTGGACGATGGGATTGGAAAAGAGTTTTGAGAGTCGGTTTTCTTCTTATCGTTTCTTGTTTGTGATGCCAATGCGGGAATTCCATGATGGTAGAGGGTTTGAAAGCAACAAGAAGACGGTTACGCGATACGAGTATCAGTCACGAAACGAGCACATTAATTTCATGCCCCGAGAGGTTTATATCGACAACACTGATATTTCAATTGCCTCACATCTTGATGTATAAAGTAAGGTAGGCACATACCAGAAGCTAGCTCTAGCCGAAAGTAAGGTACTAAAGACCGCAGCGACAGGGTTTTTCGGAAAAACTCAGCACTCTATGTCCTCGCACCACCCAACCCAAGTCGCCATCGGCCGCCTATGTGTCTTCCTTCCTTGATTTTGACAGATCCCCATCCCCCCCCAAAATACACGTAGGAACACAGATGGTGGCACAAGCAGCAGACGGGATGCCAGCAACCCCTGCGTCATGGTGTCACAGGAAATTCGTCATAAAGGTTGTTGCTGGATCACGCCAGACGAAGGACATATGCAGAAATGTATGATGTACACCTATTCAAGCCCCACGAACGCCATGTGCAAAAGTAGGCAAGGATTTTAGCGCTGCTATAACCAGTTAGTTTGGATTGTGAAAGATCGCTCGGATTGAGAACTAACCCGTCCGCGCCTCCCACCATTCTGTTGCTGCATGACTTGTTGCTGTTGTGGAAAATACTGCATCGGGTACTGGTACGCACTCGCCATGCCAGCGTTGGCCATCAGCGGATTGAACCCTGGCGGGGCGGCAAACGCAGATTGCTGCAGCATAGAGCCGGGGCTCATCTGTAACGGTCGCTGCGGCATGGGCGAATGTTGCGCGTGCATGCTTCTGGGATCAAACTGGGAAGGGGAGCCATAGCCAGCAAGGCCGTTGGGAGCCATCCCAGGATAGAACTCTGCTGCAGGCATACCGCGTGCAGATGCGACAAGGAGGGCTTGTTGCACTTGGGGGTTAACGGGATTTGGTGTGAAGGGAGTATTGAGTTGCTCGTAAGCAGCGAGAGTATTTGGGTCCATGGCGGATGTGCCGGACATACCGGCTTGCACGGGGTACTGTTGCTGAGCCATAGGTTGATAGTACTGGCCACTGTATTGCCTCTCCATATCTGATTGATGTTTCCGACCATTGTGTGATCCATTCGATCGGCTTCGGTCCTGGTGAGGTACTTGGCCAATGTTTCCTCCATGATTATCCCGGTCACTCTTTCCCACCCTGGCAGAGAGACCCACCTCGTCCATCAGTCTCTTGTAGCCTTGAGACGGAGAAGCTTTCAGTCGGCAGAGCACGTTGCGAACATTCTGTACAACTTGAGAACGTAGGCTTTCATCGAAGAACGGAGTGGTGAGAATCTTGAAGATGAGCGTGGCACCACAGGCTTGGTCGCTTAGAATGTCTTCGAGAACCTGGTCGTTCTCTGAGAAGAAGAGAGCTTTGAGAACTATATCCCTCGCCTCCGGCTCACTTCGCTGGTTGATGACCTTAAGAACAGTAAGGTAGGCTACCTTATGCGTACATAGATGGACCAAGTGTGGGACAAGCCGAGGTGCAAGGACCACTCGCCGTTGGGGGAATGCACAGGTATCCAAAAACCACGTAAGTAGAAGTGCACCATTGGCATTCGTAGCCAACTGTACGCTATGCAATGCAATAGCTGACGCTAGCATTCGTTGTTGATCTTTTGTAGCCTTGTGGCTTTCGAGGCAAGCGCGCATCGCTCTCGCGCCGAAACGACCCTGGGCAATCTCCCACATACGGCTCAGCATGGTTTCGAAGATAAAGTTGTTGTATGGGAAGCCGAATCTTAAGCACCCCTGCAGGACATAGTTTCCGTATTGGTCGAGGAATAGCGCAACGGTATATGGCCTAAGGCTGTTGACAATTATCCCGATCTGACTGGGTATTTTAGCCATATCGATGATCTTCTGCGCAGCCCAGGTGCCATTCTTGTGCACACCAATCTGCGCCAGGTACGGATCAATTTGCAGCAGCATTTCTTCCTTGACCGCTTCGGAGCAAAACTCGAACAGCTTCTGCACAACGGTATTCCCGAGATAGTCTGAAGATAATTCGGCAATCTCGGGTAGCATACCCATAGCAATCTCCTCAATCTCCGTCTGTGAGATTGCGTTATTGTCGATTCTTTTCCGGATTTCACGAAGCTTGGGAGCGTCGTGAACTCTAGCATGGCTTGGCTCTGGCACGGGTGCTATTTCAGGTTCGAACTTGGTAAAGGCAATAGCGGCATCAATGCTGCTGGCGATGTGCATTTGGTCCTGACTGGTGGCTCCAAATTCTTTGACTATCTCTAGCATCTCATTCCGGAGATCTGGGAGGTCAGGTACCTCGAGAGCAGCGGCAGTGCTCTGGGCGTGTACGCCATTTACCTCTCGACCGCCGTTAGCGCCATCCACGCTCTGGGAATCGCGACTCTCGAGTTGACCATTGCCGTGAGGATCTGGAGTCCGTGACTGGTAGCCTCCGGTATTGCCCGGTGTACCGGCAATGGAAGCAGTCGGTGCTTTCGCATATCCAATTCTGATAGGGCCAGCTCCCGGAAAGATCTCCGTGCCATTGACTTCGTTTTTGGCTTGGATAGCGCTCTCAACGTTCTCAAAATTGACAAAACCACAGTTCTTATGCACCAACACTCTTGTAGACTCGATCTTCCCAAAAGTATTGAAGATCACTTGCAGTGATGAGACAGTGGTAGAGGTGGGAATATTTCCAAGCCACAGGGCACGAGTAGGCCCGTCCTGAGTATTCTCATCAGAGCTATCAAGATTGGCACGTCCTCCACCAAGGCCGTTCAGTTGCATGGCTCGCACTGCCTCTGGAAGCCCAGCATACTCAAGACTATCCGACATACCAAAATCAGCAGCAAGCATAGTCTTATCCAAGCGACTGGGTGTCGCAAGGTAGCTTCTACCTCCTGAAGCCCTTAATGGCGAGTCAAGCACGCCAGCTGTGCGTGCCCTCGGCCGGCTTGCAGAGGCTTGAGTTGCGAACGCTTGGACGGCAAGGTTATGTTGATGTATTTGAGCCTGTGTGGCTGCAAGAGCAGCAGCGGTCGATGCTTCCATGGGGGTCATTGCACCGCTGTGTTGCCCTGAGTAGCGACCGTCGTGAAGGTAATCGTCGTCCTCTTCTTCAGCGTACTTCTCTTTCGCGTTCACAGAATAAGACCTGAATCGGTTCATGTTTTTGTTGAAACCAGCGAGTTCAGTCAGAAAAGGCTGAACCGATAATCTCTGCATAGCTGGCTGCACAAGCGTGGCTTGGCTTTGCTGTGGAGTTTCTGCAAGCCCCAGGTAATCGAGTGTCTTGACGTCGGTATCGGTCAAGCCGTCTCTCGAGAAGGACGATTGCGCAGGGGAGCTTGGACCATCCGAGGATCGAATACTTGCCAGGGTGGAAGCTCTGTCCCGTCCATTGGCCCAGCTAGTAGAGAACAGTGCAGAACCAAATGGATTCGAAGTGTCGATGTAGCTTGCTCGCTGAGGCATAGAACCCGCTCGCAATCGTGACAACAACGCAGAGGTCGAATTCCCAGGTAGTATGTTCATATTCGCAGCATCGCTAAATACTAATGGCGATGGATTGAAAGGACTTGCTGATGGCGTAGGCCTTGACGTCTTCGGCAGGAAGGACTGGAGGTTGATCATGGCAGGGTTATTGGCTCCAGGAGAAAACCTCGAGGGTACTGTTCCAGCCCTTACGCGTCGTTGGGTTCCCTGTGTGGAATCCTCAGGCGGCGGCATGAAGTCTGGAAATCCATCCTGACTTGGCGACTCAGGAATTGTTTCTCGCAATGGTGTAGAGCCACCACTTGCAGGTGGGCCCCACATGTTGGGTGTTAGGCCTTCTTGAGCTTTAATTTCTCGGGCACTGGATTGCGGTTGAATTCATTAGCTACATTTTCTTCCAAGTTTATGGAAACTTCCATACCGCTTCGAGTACAGCCTTCCACCCAATTCGCCAGACGGGGAACCAGTCCCGGATCTCGCAATTCCTGTTGTACCTCCCACACCGTTCATGCTGGTGGGGTTTCCAAAAGGGGACCGGACCGCACTTCCTGTCCCCGATGGCGGTTCAAGAGGCGAGGTGTTAGCAGTAGAGGACCCAGATCGTGACCGGTTTGCGGATATCTGAGGGAGATAGTCTAGATTGATGTGGTGGTCTGGCTTGGTGGAAGGGGCCATTATAAATTATAGAAGCGGAAGACTTTTTCCGAGATTGACTTGAGACGTCAATATTCCGTTTGAATTGCTGGCGTTGATGCCGAAGGAGCCAGTACTTAGACCAACGAGCGTATTCGGGTTCATAGACGATCTCGCTCGAATGGCGGGCAGGTCTCGGTTCCTCCACATGCGTCAGGCGTAACCAAGCCCAGTCCTGAGTCCGAATATCTAACTAAAACGATGTCCTAAGATGTCAAGGAATTCTCAACACCACGAACCGGTACCCAGAGACTACGGAGTATGCTAGACCACTTTTGGCGTCCCTGTTATCGCTTCGGATGCGGATAGCTTGATGCTACAAGTAGACCTAATTGTACCAAACTTGATCGCCGTATGCGATTGAGCAATCCAATGCCGTTGGAAGTTGTCGTAGCCACTATTGCAGTACACGGCGAGGGACGTCCAGATGGCTCGCAAGGTAATGTGTTTTTCTCGTAATGAGTGTTGTTGAAGGGCTGAAGCTTGAAACGATGTTATGCGGCGCGGGACCCGGTGCCCAAATCTTCCTCTAGAAGAATGGGGGAAGACAGTGTTCAATTTGCAGAAAGTTGTGGCGGTAGAGAATCGAAGATATTAGAGAATTAGATGGTTGATGGTTGATGGGGGAGATCTGGTATCGAAGAAGGTGGAGGAAATGTAAGTGGGTGGAGAGAGAGTTGGAGAAGGATGAAGGTTAGTTAGTGTCCAACGTAAGGCGCAGTCCCAAAGTTATTCAGGAGTCGGCGAGCGGGCACAGCGGGCACAGCGGGCACAGCGGGCACAACCGATTGCCACCTAATTATGTCGAAATCTCCCAATCACTTTCTCCTAACAGCTACGAGTCAAGTAGAGATACACCGAGGGGGTGGTCAAAGTATGTTGATCATGGAGCAAAGACGTCGATGAGTTTCCACACCGGAAAACTGGAAAGGAAGTGTATTGGGTTGGGTTTCCACGAGCGTACCCAATGGTGTGGATAGTTTTCAACACAATCGGCTGGCACAAGCATGGATGACTGCCGGCAGCTGAGACTTTTGTAATCTGGGCCCGAGAAGATGCTTCATATCATGATATCAATAAACATGATGGTGAGGTTCGGGTGTATGTGCTACGGATTACCGTATTGATGCGTTTAGCATACAGTATTCCGCAAGTAGTCCTCCGTTGTATCATAAAGTGGAAAAGCAACGCTGGTTGAATGATCGAGGGGGTTTCACTTTGATTTGACGCTTCTCATGCTACGCACTAGCCCGCCCCTGCCCCACCGTGAAACAGCTAAGAATTCCCCCCAAGCTCACGTTTAACCCCGTACTCCCCGTACCTTGCTCTACTGCTGTCCGCCGTACTACTCGTACTACTACCACTACTACTCCCACCAATCGTTGTTGAAGACTGTTTGGTGAGCTCATCTTCACCTGCCTCACATCAAAACAAGGAGCGTGTTGGCTAGGCATCTAGGCGTGAAGCGGAGCATAACGTGGATCCTGGATCAACACACTTGCATCGGGCACAGTGGGTTTCATAATTGGGCAACCTTATATAGCTACTATCAAAGGCAATGCAATACTGCTTATTCTCTTAAGTATTTTCTTCGTATACACGCACTGACCATGTCTCGTGAGGCGACTGCACCTGTTTCCGATGAGCACGATGAGTCCTCGTCGGCCGGGAGCGGGGACGACGAGGCAGAGGAAGAAGCGGTCGTGGAGTCCTTGGTTCTAGGAAGATCAAAGCGCGTTACAGCAGGCAATCGGATGTCATCCCTTCTGCAACAGGAGGGCGACGACGAATTGGAGCTACTGTTTGCAGAGAACGGTGAGGAAGAGGACGTGGAGTTTGAAGGCGGCGAGGACGAGGACGCGTCTGATGTCCAGCTCGATTCGTCCTCGGACGAGGATGATCAAGGTCCTGCAGCTAATGATGATCTAGAGGGCGAGAAGGAGCTACAGAAGCAAGACAGGGTCGAGCGAAGGAAGAAACGCAAGGCACAAGATATCTTTCCGAGACCCGGGCCACTGAGGAAGAAAGTCAAAGTTGATTCTACTGCTATAGAAGCATACCCTACGACGCCTGCGCCACGACCAAGGAAGAAGTCGGAGCGGTTGAACTGGTTACCATCAGCGGAAGAAGGGCCCACACGTTCCTCGTCACGGAAGCAGACGATGGAAAACAAAACAATCATACACGAGCGTATGAAGGAAAGTGAGAGACGCCGTCTCAAGCAAATCAGGGTCATGGAAGCCGCGGCGAAACGCAAGGAAGCGTCCAAGCCTAAGGCCATGACCCAAGCAGACCGCATGGCGGAGGCTACACGGATGGAAAAGAAGAATGCGAAAAGCTTGAACAGATGGGAAGAGGCGGAGAAAAAGAGAGCGGAAGCACAGCGAGCGAAGCTGGAAGCTCTACACAATCGGCAACTCAGTGGCCCTGTCATCACTTGGTGGAGTGGGCTAGCAAGATGGGTCAACGGAAAGCTAGGTCAAGTTGGAATTAGAGCCATCAGAGCAATCGAGGATGCCGAAGGTGGTCCGAGTGCAGAAGAGGGCAAGGACATTTTGCCGGACAAGACACTTCAAGATCGCTCAAACGTCGATCTGGACCAAGATACGGTGATGGTCGAGGTGCCCCAGCCCCTACCTCCGGCTTCAACTCGACAGCAGCCGAACCATGCCGGAAGTTCTGAGCAGATTGAATTTGCGCCTTCACAGGGGCCCTATGGATTTCTTGATGGGATACATTACTACGCTGCTCTACCTACACCGGCACAACAAACAAGAGAACCTCCGGAACCAGTCTCACCGCGGCCACATGCTCAGAACATGCCACCATCACAACGCTATACAAATCGTCCCGTTTCAGTCGTTGAATACTCGACTAGGAACCTTGTAAACCTGGAGAACATCGACGCGAACGCGATGAAAATTCCAGAACTGCAGAATCACATCCTGTTGAAGAAGCGCAATGCGAAACCGCCGAGTAAGTAATCAATCGGGACCGAACAGGCCACCGTACCTCGCTAACATCGCCACGTAGAGCCTGTGCAAGAGCCATGTGCTATCACCAACCAGCCCGCGAGATTTCGCGATCCAAAGACCGGTTTGCCTTATGCGGATTCATACGCTTACAAAGAGATCCAGAGGCTGAGAGATGGAGGGTCTCGATGGAGTGGTCTTCTTGGATGTTATGTAGGGCCTGTCGGAAATGCTGCTCGAGGCGTGCCAGAAAGGTTTCTGAAACCTACATGAATGTGCAAAGTAAAGACTTGAGCGCAACGACTACGATGTACCCTGCTTCAGCGTCAGCAGGCACGCAGAGATTGATCATATCCTGGACAACGCGGTGTCTGGCTGACAATGCGTAATGGTGGGTTGCGGTGCGGGTTCGAGGAAGCGCTCCACAACAACGGTTACATGGGGGTGATCTCAGACCAAGAGGCCATAGAGGCCATAGACATAGCAGCATGGCCTTGCCCAGCATTTCGGAGAATATCGATCAGCGGCCGCCCCTGATAAGGCGACGAGGCAAGGAATCGGTTGCGAGCCAAAGCGGCAAATCGAGGCACACCCGCACCTCCATCTGCAAGTCTCTTTGGCGGTTGATTGGGTGTCGAATGGCGATCTGGCGCTACGGCTGGCGGATAGATGCATTCAAACGGTCGTGCAGACTTCGATGAACAGATGATGAAGCTTGTGAATCGCACCATTCCGTATCATAAGCACGTATGCCGGTAGAAGGTTCGTTTCTGAGTCACGCTGAAGAATCACAGCAAAAGCTCCAGACGGATGCTGTGGACTGAGAACGTGTTGCACGTGGGCGATTGTGCGATGTGTCTAGTGGATGAGGTGACCAAACGTTCAGAATAAGTGAATATACGGCATGTACTGTAGAAGGTCAGCCGACCACTTGCATGAAACAACATACGGAATAAAGCTTCACATAGTTCTATATCAATTCTCTCGTTGAAGTATTTATATAATCAGAGTCGTTTTCCATAATTGTTTCGACGTCGAAGATGCTTGTGTAGATCAACCCCATCACTTCCCCTCGTACTGATTGTTATCGGAACTTGACAGGGGTTGTCTGGTTGTCTGGCTGTCTGGCTGTCTGGCTATCAGTTTATCTCCGCCTTTGGCTTCTTCTTTATCTTCGCACCCCAAGCCCATGGAACAAACAATCGACCAGTCCTGGACGAGATTGCAGTCTCCTGGATCCGTATTCGGAGTGGTACGAGTACATGGTTCACTAGCTCCTCAGGACGTTCAACATCCCGAGTGGCTCTATCTCGGACGAACATCTCCTCCTTCAACATCTACCATGCAATAAGCCTGATCCTGCTACCACAGAACGTGTAGGCCCCACAGTGCATTGTACTGAGCGCCTCGCACATCAGGCAGTACCACTATCCGATCAAAGACGCGCAACTTCACTCGACGTTCCACCCGCATCTCGTCCCCTACACGCCTGCTGCATCGAGTGTTGTCTGGTGAATGTCTGAGCTCATGCACAACCAAGAAATTTCTTCCTGAAGCACAAGGACACTTCATCTTAACAGAAGCCATATAAGCATAGACAGCTTCGTGCTGTCTCTAGTCTCTTCTCCCAATGTCCTCCACCAATCATACCCATGGCCAACCTCGTACCTCTGTGCCTAATGTAAGGAAGACAGCGGTGAGAGCTGCTCGTTCTGTCCCGTCCGTCAAGACTACCGGTGGCTCCAAGGTAACCTTCAAGGTCGCCAAAAACAAGTTCTCAAAGGACGAAGAAGAGGAACTTGACGAGGATAAAGACGACATGGCTACCAGCTTCTTGCAATTCTGGTTCGTCGTCAACCTCAAATTCAGTCCTTTGTGTACCATTTACGGATCTGACCCTACTTTAGCGCCATGTGCGAGAAGCAAATAGTCATCCCCAACAACGCTATTCTTTACTGCTCCGAAAGGTGTGCCCTCCTTCAAACCCGTCACCTTGTCTGGCTCCAAAACCCACGTACTAACCTCACCCCAAGCTGCCGCCGCAAAGACGCTTCCCAATCTCTATACCCAAACCCCAACCACCCCCTCGTCAGCCCCGCCACCAGCCCACCTCCTGACACAGACGACTCCTTCGGCATGGAGCCGCGCAACATCCTCCCCGCCCACCTACCTACTCCTCGGCCCTCCCCCGCCGCCAGAATACCCCCTCAAGCTCACGAGGGCAAGTCAGATCTTGATCCCACCGAATGGAAGCCCAACTTGCCCCACCGCCCTGGCTCAGAGGCGTTCCAATACCTCAGCCAATTCCATAAATCAGGGTCCTCCTCCCTCACGCCTACAAGGCGTCCTGCGATGGCTAGGTCAGCTCACAGTGCCGCCGCTGTGGCTATCACCGCGCCAGAACTTTCCTATACCCCGACAACTAGCTCGTCCTCGGAGGAAAGCGTGACAGGTACACCCTACGAGTTTGTCCCACGCCCGCTGCTACCATCTGCATACACACTTCCTACTACCAAGTCCATCGACCTCGTAACACCGCATGTCGTCAGCTCCACTTCCAGCGTGTCCGTTCCGGGAAAACATACCATGGAAACGAAGCTCGGCCTGAAAGCAAAAGAGACGATGACTGTGGCTCATCTCAGCTATGAGAAGAAATGGACTGTTGAAGGAAATAGGCCTACTACTGGGGGTTTGAAGAAGCTGTTGAATGTGGGTCAGATGTGAAATAAAGAGGTAGGGGGTTATGATGGCTACATGGGCTCTCAAGCCATATCATCTTACCCCCACTGACTACCCCGATGGTTTGAACTGGTTGTTTGTACTGGCTTTGACGAGTTTCATGGTCTTTCGCGTGGTATTTTCATCCCTTTCTTTCTCTCCACTCGCATAGAACTTTGAAAAGGCATGTTACGGCAATCCCCGTCTATTTTCCCATCCCAAAGAGATGCTTTTGATTCTTCTCAATTTTCGATAGTTAAATAGCTAGCTAGGACAGCTCAAAAGCAAACCTGCAATTCTTCCTTTCTTTCTCCTGCTGCAACAGCCCCCATTGTGCCGTAATCACTCGTGAATCTAAACCCAAGCGAGCGGACTACCCCTTCCCAGAACGAATCACGTTCAACCATCAAAACAAACACCTCGTCGTACAGATCCCTCGTGCGACACGGGTATCTACGATCTTATCATGACGATCCGTTCCTTCATCCGGGATGACCGAGGGGGTGAAGGTACCTTAGTGACCAGAGCGAGGAGAGGGGATAGATACTTCGTTACTGCACAAGCACACTGATCTTATTTTTTTTTCCATCCGACCCCAGAAATCTATAGCGAATACAACCCTCATATATTCATTTTAACCAAGTCTATGCTGTATCTATTCATCGCCACCCTTCCTCATTCGTTGCATATCTCCAATCCCCTGTTTTCATTTTTTCCTTCGCTCTCATGTAGAGCTCTACACTATATACTATATCCGCTATGTTACTACAGAAAGTGTGCTTTTTGAAATCGCTCATCCCGTTTTCCATTGGATTTGTATTTTCTATACTTGAGTTTTGTCTTGGTCCCCGGCATCTACCCTTCTACTCCTCCTCCTCCTCCTCCATAGACCCACC
>JAABUL010004077.1_pt1 | contig 20281 bp, 35 predicted proteins | sample 5559151 | NCBI WGS metagenome assembly JAABUL01 (sample SAMN10711876, study PRJNA513368) | rock metagenome | isolation source: Antarctica rocks | place: Antarctica: Victoria Land, Pudding Butte sud | reverse complement strand
TCGGAGGTGACGGCGCCAAATACCTACCAAATCCGTCACAAACCTCTCTATGTCCACAACTACTTCATGCACCATGGAGCGATTCTGCCGCAGGCGCTGATGACGCGGGGGGAGCCGGAGCTAACATCGCCAGGCGCCAAGTTCCTGGTGCTGGGCCTGGGCCTGCTGTTCATGGGGCGCCAGGACGCTGCTGACGCCACCCTGGAGGTGCGTGCTTTGAAGTCTGCGTTTCCTGTTGCGTCATGTTGGCAGGTTCCTCCGTGCGAGGAGCAATGCATCTGAAGAATGAGCAGCATATTCCAAATGTCATGCGTGCGTGCTCTTTGTGTGGTGTCGTGTTGGGGAGCGAAATTAAGTGGAGTCTGCTCCGATGCCGGTTTGCAGCTCTGCAGGGGCAATTCTCTCTACTGATGAGCAGTTGATTGCTAACCGCAACCTGTCCCGTAAGACACCTTCGAACTCGATTTGTTTTCATCTCTCACTGGTTGTTCTGGTTTGCACAGCTGGCAAGACGTTCAGCGAGCACATCTCGCAGTATGCCTGGGTTGTGGCGGAGTCGCTGGCACCTGCTCACCAAAATCTTGTCCCAGTTGTCACCCATTTGCCTTCTTGCACATGCAGGTGGCGAAGACGTTCAGCGAGCGCATCTCGCATTACGCCCAGGTGGTGGTGGAGTCGCTGGCTTTTGCGGGCACAGGTGACGTGCTGCGCGTGCAGCAGCTGCTGTCCATCGCCGGCGACCACATCGAGCTGGAGGAGGATACCACCTGGAAGGTGGGGTTTAGGGTCTAGGGCTTGGTGCGGCAGTGCGGATGTTGGACCCCTGGAAAACACGGGGCAGCGCGACACTGCACACCGAGTCATATAGGACCAGGCTGGGACCAGCGCTCACTATGTAGACCAGTCTGAGCAGAGCTCCTGGACATGGTCCCCTGCATGCACAGCGGACACTTACACAGCGGCACTTAAATACAAAGCAGCACTAGAGTCGTCTGCAGACCACAAAAGCATGAGCCCTGGCATTGCAGGCGGCGCAGCACAGCACCGCGGTGATGGACGCTGCCCTGTGGCCATCCGGCTGTTGTCAAACACCCGTGACTGTGAATGTGCTTACCCTCCCCCATGCAGGCGGCGCACCAGAGCGCGGCGGTGATGGGCATAGCGCTGGTGTCAATGGGCGAGGACCTGGGCCGCGACATGGCGCACCGCTCCATGGAGCACCTCCTCCAGTACGGCGACCCCTTCGTGCGGTGCGTCCCCAAACCTCGGAACTTTTCTCCAGAGCTCAGGATGGTTTCCAAGCGCCAATGGTGGTGTCCTTGCCGCGTGTGCCGGCGTGCACCTGGCAGGTGCCGCCAGAGGTGGCAGCTTGTCAATGCGCTGCGTCGCACAGCACCGGCACGACGTGGCCTGCCCACTGGTGCTTCCTGGTGCCCGGAATCTGCTTTCCTCAGCCAGTGCTCAAAGCGCGTCGGGTTCAGCAGCTTTACGACCATGTGAGGGACTGCCGCAGGCGGGGCGTGCCGCTAGCGATCGCGCTGCTGAACACCAGCAACCCGGGCATGGGCGCCATGGACATGCTCTCCCGCCTCAGCCACGACTCCGACATCGAGGTCGGCTCCAACGCCATCCTCGCCCTCGGTGCGCCCTCCTTTGCAGTGCTGCCTTTCGTGTTGCGAGGTTTGCAGCAACGACGCTGCAGTCGCCTGGTGGAGTGCCGTGTGCAAGACAAAGGTTCAGCAAAGATGCGTGCTGGCGTCATGGCGACGTGGCAGGGGGAGGGGTTGCGGCCCCACATTCAGGCGGCGGCAACTGGCAGGGCGGCCGCCAGTATCGTGGCACAAGCACCATAACAGCAAAGCAATGCGCTTGGCTGGCGCAGGCATAATCGGGGCGGGCATGAGAAACGCGCGGCTGGCGGGTCTGCTGCGCAGCCTGAGCGCGTGCTCTACGAGGTGAACTCCTCACATTGGCTGACCAACTGACCTGCATGTATACTGCTGCAGGTATCATCGGAGCGGGCACGAACAACGCGCGACTGGCGGGGCTGCTGCGCAGCCTGAGCGCGTATTATGCAAAGGAGCCGGCGCTGCTGTTCCTGGTACGCGTCGCGCAGGGCCTCGTCCACATGGGCAAGGGCCTCATGACGCTGGCGCCCGCCCACGCCCACGGCCAGCTGCTGTCAGGTACAAGGTCCTTCCCGGCTGTTGATTGTTGTTCTATGCAATGGGCCATTGGCGTCAATGAAAGGTCCACGTGGGCAAGGGGCTCGTGACGTTGCGCCCAGTGGTGGCCAGCTGCTGTCATCTACGGCAACTCGGATACGCTTGCCCTGACTGCTCGGCTCATCGAGGGTTTGACACGAACCAAAACCCCCTGACACACTGCGCCGCAGCGTGCGCTGGCACCCTGGCTGACGATGCTGAAACTCTTCCAGTATGCTCTCATCACACTTGGCGCTTCCTGCTGTTTCCGATCAGCCTCGCACTGGGCGGCATGCTGGCGGTGCTGACGGCAGCGCTGGACATGCCACGTTGACTAGCCTGTCTCAATCTCCCTTTCGTCTCCACACAGGCCCGGCGCTGGGCGGCATCCTGGCAGTGCTGACGGCGGCGCTGGACATGAAGTCCACCATCGGCGGCAAGCAGCACAGCCTGCTGTACTTCCTGGCCGCCGCCATGCAGCCGCGCATGCTCATGACCGTCGACGAGGACGGTGCGGGCTTTGACAGTTGGGCAAAGTTTTTGTTCAGGTCATTTGTCAATATTTCTTGGTAATCGACATCGCCATGGAACGACCTGCCCTTCTGGGAAACTGCACGAGCTCTTGGTGGCCACATGGCTGCCGCCTGTTGCAAATTTGTGACGTCCGTCACAGCTGAGTGGACTGCTGTGCATTGAGTGGAACATGAAGCCCAGTGCAGCGTGATGACGTGTTCTGTTTCTCGTGACCAGGCAAGCTGCTGCCGGTGCCAGTGCGCGTGGGGCAGGCTGTGGACGTCGTGGCCCAGGCCGGCCGACCAAAGTCCATCACAGGTGCGCTTTGTCGGAGCGGCCCCTGAGCCAGCAGGAATGAACACTGACGCCCGCTAGCCGTTACCGGTGTGACTCCAGGCAGCAATGCGGCATGCTCTTCGCGGCATGCTGCCCGCGAGTTGTGACTGATATTCGCCGAGGTCGGTGCATCACAAGTTCATGCGGCGGCTGTGCAGGCTTCCAGACGCACACCACGCCGGTATTGCTGAGCACTGGGGAGCGCGCGGAGCTGGGCACGGAGAAGTACGTCGCGCTGTCGCCCATGCTGGAGGGCATCGTCATCCTCAAGTGCGCCACTTTCTCCTATATCTCAAGTCCTCGCAAACATGCCAGCTACGATCCTTTGTCATGCTTCTGTCGTGGGGCGACGTGCTGCTCTGGCCCGGTCAGCGCTGATGTTTTGCGCTAGCAGGGACGCTTCTCTTGCTCGACGTTGGACTGGTGCTATGTGCAGGCCGAACCCAAATTATGTGGAAGCCATGGACTCGTAAGAAGAAGTTGCGGCAAGCGGCGGCGACAGCGGCGGCAGTGCGCAGCTGCTTCACAGGCGGGCGGGGCTGCCGCTTGCAAGGCCATCAGCCACGGGGCTTCAGAGTTTTGTGTGGCTGATGCATGGTCACCTTCAGGCTCGAAGCCTGACCCAGTATCCTGTTTGGGTGCCTGGTTGGGTCTGAAATGTTCGAACCCGCAATTGAAAGATGAAGGGGACGCTCAAGAAGTTCTTCATTCAACAGCCAGTGACGGCCAATCATGCATCGCCCCAATTGAATCCTGCACATGCTTCAAAAAGTCTCAGAGTCACACATACCTCACTTGCACACTGCTCGCTTTTCGAAGCTTCAAAGCCTATCATGTCGCTGCTCGGCCGCTGCGTTGGAGCCTGGCAGCGTTCTTGCTCGAACTCGGCAGCCATCTGGAGTGATCTGGGAGCAGCACGACCCTTGTTATCGCTTGCGAGTTTCGTAGATGGCAATCAACAGCTCCAGCCGACAGTAGTCTTCCAATGTCGCCTGGTCAGCGATGCTGCGTGCTGTGGATCGCAACCGTCTTGGCCGAGAAGTTCAGCACTTGCGGCGCCGCCGCAGCTGTGGGCCGAGCAGACGAGACACTCGGCAGAATCTGACAGCACAGAAGTGTCCGGTTGTACTGCAGGCGTGCAGCAATATCAGTTACACGTGACTGAGCCTCATGCTGACGGCCGCGCACTGCGGCGATGCGGCGGCGGCAAGTCGCGGCACCTGTCAGCCAGCCCAGCGCCGCTTCTGTCTTTTAACGCGAGCCTCGGGGCTGCAGCGTCCAGCACGCAGCAGCGTGTGCGCATGATGCACAGCCAGCCAGAGAGCCACGATTCGACGCAGACAAGCGACGGCCTCGGAGACACAAAGCCGTCTGACAAGCAGATCCTGTACCGGGGCAAGGTGGGCATCATGGGTTGTTCTCCGTGTTGGCATTGCCAATTGTCAACCTGATGTTGTGTGACTTTCCTCACAATGCATATACGAACAATGAATCAGATAAAAGTCGCACAGATATTACTGACATAAATACTGCTGAAAACACCAAACAAACCCTTGGTCGCATGACGCCGCAGGGCATTGTGCTGTTCCGGGTGCTGGTGCGGCTCAAGGTGTTCCAGCTGTTTGGCATTGCCGGAATCAGCGTGGTGGCTACGACCCTGCTGTCCGGGGTGAGGCCACACTGCGTCTTGTAAATGCTGTCTCGTGCATTCGCGCGCACGCTTGAGATGTGGACCCAGAATTCCAGCGGGACCCGACTTTGCCGGATATCCTGCCAGAAAAGATGCTGAAGTGACACCTGCCTCACCAAATGACCCTGACAAAAAAGGACATGAGTGAACTACGGCGTCCTGCAGGGACCCGTGGCGACATTGCAGATGGGAGTGCTGGGGGCGCTGATCACCGGGTGTGGCATCGCGTCCGCGTCGCTGTGGTGAGTTGGCTCTCGACCTCGAACTGACTGCATTTGGTCCACTGGCAAGCGCTTTCGATGTCGTCCTGCCAATAGTTCCAGTTTCTAAGTCACCTTCGATCACCTTCGACTAGTTCACATATCTCTTATGATGTTCTTCTGCAGGTACTTTTCCCGCCGCTACCTGGGGGAGGTGTCGCTTGACGCCCGGCGGCACCCCGGGCAGGCGTGCTTCAGCGTGCTGGACTTTTGGGGCAACCGCGAGGTGCGCTCGGGCAGCATCACTGCCAAAGAGTGAACAATATGCATAGAGCATGCTGAACTTTTTTTTCAGAGCCCCTGGCGGTGTGTGGCGCCGCACAGTCCCTGGCTCGTGCATGCGCGTGGTGTCCATCTTGCCGCAGCGGCGCTGGTGCGCCCTGTGCTGCGGCAGGTGAGCCAGCGGCAAGCGACGCTTCTGCTGATGCGCCCCCTGCCGCCCACAGGACAACCTGGTCAATTTCGCCGACATCATGCCGACGCTGGGAGCGCTGAGCCCGGCGGCCGCCAAGGAGCTGGCGCAGCAGCCGCTCATTCCCGTCAGGTCTGTTTTGTTCATCGCGGTTGCTCAGTGTTGCTCATGCCGTCAGGTCTGTAGATCATGCCATTTGCATCTGTGTTGCTCATTTCTGTCACGTCTGCCTCAGGAGTTGTGCTTGCATGCGCACGCCTCGATGGTTTTGGTACCTACAGTCCACTGCCTCACAGCACATGAACCCCGCGCATCCGTGGGCGTTTTCGCGGCGTAACTGCTTACTGGGCGTGTCACAATTGTCCCAGCTGCTGATAGATCCATCCCGCCCTCTTTTCACATTTGATAACATTGCCACAGGGTGACGTCAGACGATCGGCAGTACCTGATGAGCTGGCGGCATGGCCACCTCCTGCAGAAGGACAAATTGCGTGACCTGCTAGAGGGTCGCCTGCAGCAGCAGCAGCATTCGCTTTGATTGTGTGATTACAGCTCTCTGGTCAAAACTCCACACCTATGTACAGGGCTAGGCGTGCTCAATTCAAGACCCAGACCACAATAGTTTCGGCTTCCGATCACCATGACGGTGCCACTACCCCCCCCCCCCCGCCCCCGGCCCGGGGGGAAGGAGATTTCAACTCCAACATCAATGATACCTAGCAAAACCACAACTGACGTCTTCAGATGTCCTCATCGAACTTGGTGCAGAACCTGGGTGCATAACCTGTCTGGTAAAAGCCGCAACCAGCACAGCATTGTGACCTCCTCTCCCGTTCAGACCGCAGCCTCTGCTGCGACCAGCTCCTGGAATTTCCACCGCATCTGGCGCACGCATCCACCAAAGTTTTGGGACTCGTTCAGCGCCGCCTCGAGCTCCGGCAGACCCTCCAGAGCAGGCTCGCATGTCCGCACTGCAATTGACACAAACACATACATGAACAAGCGAAAGCGCTAAGTATCGATAGTCACCATACGGATAGTGATATGACCTGCCCCTCCGCAGGCTTAAGTGCCAAAAGCTGCCGGCTCTGCTGTGCTAACTCTACCTATACGCCTTGTCTGCGCGCTCCATGTCATATTCCCAAGCCAATCGTGGATCACGGTCGGCTTAGGCAACGGAACGCGCTTTGCAGATAAATATAGCTCGCCTTCGTAGATGTCCTCGCCCTCGCCATGAATGTGGACGCCAAATGAGAACTCCCTCGCCGGCGCCGCCTCGTCGATGCGCGTGAACACCACCCGCAGCTCCTCCTGCCCTGCTGCGCATCAAGAACACAATACACGTATGCTAGAAGTCTTGCCACAAGCAGTGGTCATCGGTGAAGCTCTGAAGCCAGTGATGGCTGGGTGCGTGCAAACAGCGTGTTACGGCATATTCCTGCCCTGCTGCACTTGCACTGCATGACACGTGTCATGCAACACGGGGTGCGCGCAAGCAGCGTGCCACAGCAATGCTGCAGGCTGTGCTGCTCGGCAGCCTGCTACGACATAGCTCTGCTGCTTAATGGAATCTCGTCCCGATCCCCTCGTAGATGCAAGCAGTTTCCAGACGCATTTTCACGAAGCAATGAAGACTCACGCTGCGAGCCGGCTCGCGGCTCCCACCGCAGGCCCAGTCGCGAGCTGTAGCACGAGACCTCGTCCTGAAGCGCCGCCAGGTCTGCCTGCTGCGCTGCGCCGGTGGCCGCCAGAGCTGCAAAAGAACAAACGTTCTAAAGAAGGAGGACCTACGCTTGCAGATGCGCAAATTACGCAGCTGTTGGTGTCCACCCCCGCTCAGAGCTTCCAATCTGGCGGTGTGCTTTCTCTGCACGGGTGCGTTCGCATGCTTGGGGTGCAATCCAGTTCTTGGCTGAACCAAGCACCAAAAAGATTCTCAAATCGAGCCAGACCGCCCACCCGCCTCCCGGCTCTGCACCCGGCTGAACTCGTACTGCAGCTCTGCCTGCAGCCGATCTATGTCCGCCGGCAGCGCCGCCTCGCTAACCCTCGCCTCCTGCAGCCGCCTCTGCAGGTCCTCCACCACGGCTGCCTCCTCTGCCAGGCCTGCACACGCATGGAGTCCGACCCTCAGCATGTGGCTTTGACGGCAGATACGCACGCAAGGGCAGCACAAATAGAGGTAGGTGCAAGGGCAATCAGTTTCGCGATGCGGCGCACGTTGTTGTAGGTCATGTGCTCTCTCGCAGAGGCGCTCCCGTTCCTCCCTCATCTGCTCTATCTCCTCTGCGATGCACATAAAGTGATCCCTTCAGTCCGCAGCTCCGCAGTGTTCGCTCCACAGAAGCCGTCCCCGGTGGCATGAGACTCACCTGTTTGCGCCTGGGCTTCCTGAAAGTGCTCCTCGCTGACTTTCTGTGCAGACTCTGTACGACTGTGCGCCCAGGCGTCGACATTCTCCTTCTCGTGCGCCAGGTGCTGCTTCAGGCCAGCCACGTCTATGAACGGCACTGACATGGCTGCCTGATGCGTAGCGACAAGCGGTGTGTTCGGGCGGAGCCGCTATGAGCCTTTCCGGTGGCGATGGCGTTTGAATTTTGTGAGACCGGGAGTAGCTCAGCGCTCGCTACAAGGACGGACACATCGATGCAGGCAAACTTCTAGGTTACAACAGAGTTCGGCACCAACCCAGCTGGTCTGGCAACGGCAAATGCTGGCATTGTGGCAAATTATAGCTGGCACAGGGTTCGAAAGGTCCAGGGTTTATGGGCTTACGTCAGCTCCAGGGTTCGTGCTTAAACCTCAGACGTGAAATGCGGAACGCGAAACTAAAAGTACCGTCGGCGAAACGTTTCGCATAGATGCGAAACCCTGTATCTGCCCTGATTCCCTACCCCAAGCTGGGAAATGCCCTGCTAAAGCTTCCAAAAGCACGTTCCGGGCGTCGTGCATGAGCACGGGTCTTGTTCCTTCCAAAAACACGTCGCAGCACTGAGTTCGGCTGCCACAATCAAGCGAGGGGCGCACCAGCCTGGTAGCTAGGTACCTAATTAAACCACACCCAGTGAGTTGATTAGCACTGATGGGCTCCGGGCAGGCGGGCAGGAAACCAGGTTGTAGCACTGCTGCAAGCGTGCGATGGTCCTCAGATAGGCCTGTGAGCTTTCGAATGGCCGGTTGTGGTACTTTTCTGCAAAAGTATGGCTGTCGGAGGCAAAGACTTCAGTAGCGGCGGCAGCGGCGGTGGAGGTTTCGCGTGATTGCGAAACCTCCAAGCCGTAGGCGAAACCTGCGAAACCGTATGCGAAACCTACTACGGCGAAACCCTGAGGTTTAAGCACGAACCCTGGTCAGCTCGAAAGGGGTCTGAAAGGATCGTCATTGACGGCGTCGCTCGACAGCAGATACACTGCGACCGTCAACTGCATGCTCTGCTGCATCCACATCTCGAGGAATGACACGAAGCGCTCCCTGAATGCGGGGCGTTGGAGGAGCGCATTGGGAAGGACCATACTGATGCTCCCTGCTGCTGCAAAGCTTCAAGGGACTTACAGCGCCCTGACGTGCTGTGTTATGAGGCTTGCAGGTTGTTGAACAGGCGGAGGGCGGTCCTGAGGTTTAGCGCTCCGATCTGCCTGAAGCGAACCTCAGGTGTGAATAGGCCTTCCGGAGCTCCAAGCAAGCGCTAGCAGCGCATTGCAGCGCGCAAGTGGTTGACAAAATAGTTCAGTAGATGTAGCCCATCGCGATGTAGTGGCTGCAACATGAACGCCAAGCAGGACAGCGCCTTTGGCCACATGATCGTCCTCGCATGCGGCACCCGCGGTGAGCGCCCGGCTTGCAGCATGCTGCGCAAGTTTTATAACTCGCTGCGAACCTACACCTACAGCATCTGAATGCAGTCCCAACAACGGACTCACCGGTGTGCTCCAGGAGATGCGCAGCCGCTGTACCTTCTGGCGGCGCGGCTCCACCAGGCGCAGCCGCAGCTGCGGATTGACTTTGCGACACATGCAGCGCACCAGGTAGATCCGAACATGATGATATCCGTAGTAAAGATACACCAGTCAGTAGTTCCTGATCGGAATGACGAGGCAGTGCTGAATTATGCCGAATGCGTCTGCCGAGTGCGTGTGCGTCACTTGCAGGAATGGCTGCCGCGGAGCAGCCCGCTGCACCACCACTGGCTGCCGCAGCCGCCGGCGCGCGTGTGGGGCGATGCAGCAAGCGGCGGCCGCAACGCCGACTTGCGCCAGGCGCTGCTGGAGAGCTGCATCGCGGCAGTTCAAAGCTCAGGCAGCACTCAGCACCACCCCCGGCTGATACTCTGCAACTGCTTCAGCCTTGAAGGTGCTCGCTGGCGGTATGTATGGATGGTCGATATGCCACCTAAAATCCGCGACATTCTCCACCTGCTGCGTGTGTGCCCCATGCCCAGCATTAGCAATCACTCTCTGCATTCATCATTGTTTCTCAATATGCCGTTCCGCCCCCGCAGGCTTCCACATCGCAGAGGCGCTGGGCTGCCCGTGCATCGTGGCATCACCATGCCTGGTGCCGTATGCGGCGCCCATGTCCTTCGAGCGCCGCTTCAGAGCCGCCTTCCCGGCGCTGTATGAGCGACTGCAGGATGCCGGAGCAGGTGCAGCTGTCGCCGGCAGCAGCATTTTTGCAACGATGTGCACGGGCGGCACTGAGCAGCAACACACAGCAATATGCAGCAGTGTGAATCAGCAGCGCTGCTGACTTTGCCATATTCCAGGCACTCCGGCTGCAGCTGGCCAAGCTTGTCCATGGCAATAGTGCTCGACAGCCGAAGCGCAAAATGTGCGTCCACAGCCAGAGGAGGTCAGCTGGCGGGAGGTGGAGCTCTGTATGTAGCTGTCAACACGTCTCCGTCGCAATGGGGCCCCGACAGCTGAAGCGCGCTCAACAGTACTCCACTATGTGCCTTTACGCAGGGGAGGTGGGCTGGCGGGAGGTGGAACACTGGATGTGGCCGCTGTTCACAGAGTCCTGGCAGCGCTGGCGGGTCGAGGCGCTGGGCATGCCGCCAGTGCCCTTTGCGGCGGCGGCCGCCGCTGCCGGCGCCGCGCTGCCGCCTCCGCCGCCGCTGCTGTATGGGCTGTCGGAGGCAGTCGTGCCGCGGCCGGCCTACTGGCCCGCCTCCGTCCACATGTGCGGCTTCTGGCTGGACAGCGAGGTGATCGATGTGTGGTATGAATTGAGTACTTGTCCTCGGCAACATCATATGGGTATATATATATGGCTGGTCTGCTGGATGGAGACCAGGCGTAATGGCTGCCCGAATCCCGCACAATTGCATTGTCCGTGAGGCAGACTGCGGCTTTGCCACATCCGCCCATGTTGTGCGCAGACGCCCGATGGGGATGCGCTGCCTGCCAGCAGAGATTTGCAAGGCGTATACGTCAGGACAGCCACACAACCCTTCACTCTATTTACGCCACGCAGGTCGGCAGTCAGCTCAGCGCCCACCTTGGCGCGAAGGCGGCAATCTTCGTGCAGTGCGCCTCCAGAGACAGCCATGAAGACCCCCCTGGAGACTCCTCTGAAGACTCCAGCAGAGACTCCGGGCTGGTGGCTGTCGACCTGGGCAGCATGCCGCGCATGGGCTTCCTCCCGGATGCGGGCAGCTTTGTGGCGGCGCTGCGGGGCGCGCTGCGCGCCGCCGGCCTGCGCGGGCTGCTGCTCACAGGCAGGTGACTCGAATTGGATTTGGAACTGGCCGCGCACGAGTGCCACGAGTTGTCCAGGGCTGCCTGCTGAGGCGGCACCCAGAGGACTCGCAGCTTGGGTGATGAGGGTGCTCAGTGGCGGCTCGCAGCCACGGAGCACTCTGCCGCACCTTTGCGCAGGAGCAGATGAACTGTTGCTCGATGGCTTGTCAGCGACATCGTGTCATCAAAGACCACGGAAAGGGCTGAAACATGCAATGCCTGCGGTGCAGGGTCGTGCCAGCCACTGCAGGCGGCGTGCCAGCCGGAAGGAGGCACGGACGGCGCCTCGGACGGCGCAGCAGATGGCGATGTGTTGCGAACGGCGGCCTCGGCGCCGCACGCGCTGCTGCTGCCGCTCTGCTGCGCAGTCGTCCACCACGGCGGCGCCGGCACCACGGCGGCGGCGCTGGCCGCCGGCACCCCGCAGCTGGTCTGCCCCGTGCACTTTGACCAATTCGCATGGGTGAGTGCGTCGCCACTGCCACCCGGAGTTGACCTTATATCCGAGTTGAAATTCTGCACGACCGTTCTGTGGCACTTTAGGGCACAGAGCAGTGTCTCAGGTGTCTCATCTTGAGATTGCTAGCCGAGAAGTCTCCGAAGCGTCACCTAGGAGTCTGCATGACGCATCACTGTGCAGGCTGAGCCTGATCCGCCGCCGAGGAGTCTGCTTGTTTACCTGCTGTGTAGGCGGAGCCTGAACCGCCACCCAGAAGTCTGCGCTGTCGTGCGTTCTCATGCAAGATCATGCGGTGCAGGCTGAGCGTGTGGAGGACCTGGGTCTGGGCGTGCGGCTGCCGGGCGCTGAGCAGCTGCTCAGGGGCAGCACCAGCGAGGAATGTTCTGCGGCGCTGCAGCAGCAGCTGGCCGCCCTGCTGCGGCGGCTGCGGCAGCCGCACTTCCGGCAGCGGTGCGCCGAGACCGCCGCCGCCCTGTGGCAAGAGCAAGATGGGCTGGCTGTCGCGGCTCAACACATTATGGATGTGCTGACGACTGCAACGCAGCGGGATTCAGCACGGCCGGCGGTCGTCAGCCCGGCAGTGGCGGCCCTTCTGGCGGCTCACAGCGAGACGGCCTGCGGCTCACCAGAGGCCAATCAAACTCCAGCGGGCAATGCTCCAGCTGGCGCGGACCTGCTGCAGCTGGCGCTGGGATTCAGCGTGTACACCACATGCCCAGGTGAGTCTAAGGTCAGCAGGAACCGCCAGCTGACTCTCGAGTCACTTTGGTGATGTGGAACATGACGAGAGAGACTTGCACCTCAGTCATGAAACCTTTCGAGCAAGCCTCCTGTCTGCGCAACTTCATGTCCATTCTCATCATCCTTCTCACTGCTGTCCAGACGAGGCGCGCTTCATCTACAGCGAGATCTTCGAGCAGCGCTGCTACTTACGGCACGGCATCTCGGTCGGCGCCAGTGACGTCATCGTCGACTGTGGCGCCAACGTCGGGCTGTTCTCGCTGTCGCTGCTGCTCGCCGCGCCGCCACCGGCGAGCATCACGGCGATAGAGCCCCTGCCGCCCAACTGCGAGCTGCTGCGGCGAAACCTGGCGCTGCATGGCGGCGGCGGCGGCAGCGACGGCGGCAGCAGCGGCAGCAATGGCACCCCTGCCGGCGGCGGCGGTGGCGGCGGCAGTAATGGAGGCGGCTGCGCTGTGACGGTGCTGCCGGTGGCTCTGGGGGCGGAGGCGGCGCCCTCGCGGCGCTTCACATACTACCCGCACATGCCGGGCAACAGCACAACGCAGCCGGCAGAAAAGGCGCGGCTGCAGGCGGGGGCGATGCCGGCGGTCAGGTTTGCGGACCAGCACACCTTCGAGTGCCGCGTCCTCACGGTCAGCGACGTCATCACACAACACGGCATGCGGCGTATCGATCTGCTGAAAGTCGATGTTGAGGGGTCGGAGCTGGACGTGCTGATGGGTGTGCGGCCGGAGCACTGGCCATTAATTCGGCAGGTGGTGGCGGAGGTGCATGATGTAGACGATGCACGGGGCGGCCGGGTGGCGGCGGTGCAGCGTCTGCTTCAGGCACACGGCTTCAGCGTCACGTGCTGCCGCGCTGAGCGGCCTGCACACAATTTCCTGATGTATGCCAGGCGGTGCTGAAGTCTGTTGCAGCATTTGTTGTTAAGTTAGACTGCTCGTGGTTTCGTCTGCAGACAACTCAAACTTGACTATCCGTAAGATTGATCAAGTTTCAGCGCCACCAAATACCAATGTTCTCTGAGGGTCTCGAATGAAACAGCGATCACCGATCAAATCTAAGCGTTGCGCATGAATCCCCAATTGCAGCAAACTGCAAGTCTCAACGCTGTTCGTGAATAGAGCCTGCTCACGCGCAACAGGTGTTGCATGTCAACTTCAGGCCGGCAAAACCACAGCAAATCAAGAAAGGTATTTGATCACGATCGCGCCAAGTGCCGTTTCAGGGTGTTGTTGACTGGACTAAGTTTTTTATTACTTAGAATGAGACTGATCAGCTCAGGCGACCATGTCCGTCAGCCACTGCGGCTGCGCGGCCTTGCGCGGCGAGCGGCGCGTGACAGGGCTGGGAGCCGGCTTGAACTTTGCCGCACTGCGGGCGGCCAAACCCTGCACCCGCCGCTCCTGCGTCGCCGACGACTGCTGCTCGTGGCTGTCCGACGCCTGCTGCTGGCCGGCCAGCTCCACGAAGGAGTCTACGTAGCCCGCATTGGAGAAGACCTGGTGCGCCTGCTTGGTGAGTGTGGCGGCGTCGGCGCCTGCGGCCGCGACCATCCGTACCGCCGCCAGGTGCTGCGCTGAGCCAACCTGCATGCAAGGGTGATGACTGGACGACTGATCGAATAGTGATGTGTGACACCCCCAGGCCAAGACAGGGCCAAAGTACGCCTGGAAGGTCTCTGGCAATGGGTGAGTCGTGTACCAGCGGTACCTCGCTCATCACGAGGGGGCACGGAGCATCGACTCGCCTCGCAGCATAAAAAACAAGGACGCAGGCGCCGTCGCGCGCTGCATCAGGAAGGCACATGGAACCCCTACCACATCGTACAAGCGCACCTGCATGCAGCGCACGTCGCAGACGTCGACGATGCCCGACAGGCCGGCGACCTGCTTCAGGCAGGCGTCGATCGCAGGTGCCGCCGGCGGCGCAGCGGCGGGGTACTCCAGCAGCATGCCCGCCGACTGCTGCACCAGCGGCCACACGGCCGCGACGATCAGCCCCGCGATCGCCACCGACGCCAGCGGGTCCGCCCAGTGCCAGTGCAGGTGCTGCACCTGTGGAAACACAATGAAGATGGTCGGGACAAAAGCTTTGGCACGGCTGCGAGATGCAGCCCACTATCTACAGCCGCAATCGCGACCGACGCCAGCGGATCCGACCAGTGCCAGTGCAGGTGCTGCACCTGCACTGCAATTTTAGGACTGCGGTCGGAATCACTGATTGCCGACCATGCATCATATGGACAGCTTGTGCGTGGCTGTGCATCGTAAAGCAGACGCCAGCGTGTCCGCTCAGTGCCAGTGCAGGCGCTGCACCTGTGTGATGGTTAAAGGCCATGAGACGGATAGGGAACAAAGTATGACAGGGGACGAGCAATGAGGCTTGGCACGGTCCGAAGACGGAGCTCCACCCTTCCGCTGGACACCTAGTCAGTGAGCAGCCTGAAAACCATCCTGCAGAATTTGGGCGCCAGACACCAACGCGGCTGGGTTGGTGGTGCTGGGGTGATGCAGCGATGTGGACACATCATCGCACATTGCTGCATGCGCTCATCGACGTCTCCATCATCGTGCTATCTCGTGCACGCGAGCGGCATGGACGCACCGCGAGGGTGGACATGATGACGGCGACACTGCCGAGCGTGTCCGCCATCACGTGCAGGAAGATGGCGCGCATGTTTGGGTCGGCTCCGTCCCCGCACCCGCAGCCGCCGCACCCCTGGCCTGCTCGGTGCACACATTCCAAGGCGTCATAAGCCATGTTCAGAACAACAGATGCGCCGAAGTGAGGAAGTGCAATACACTCCTGCATCCAAACTCCCCCCGCAGGATGCAGTGCACCACAGCATAATGGCTCTGCAGTTGCAGTTTGACAGCTGTTTGCGCAGGGCGGATGCTGGGGTGATTAGGGTTTAGGACCTACTGTGAGAGTGCTCGTGGCTGCTGTTTGGGACGTGGTGGTGGTGGGCCTCATGCACGAACAGCAGCCCCAGCAGGTTCACTGCCAGGCCCATTATGGAGACCGGCAGCAGCCGGTGCGTCGTCACGTCGTGACCGCCGCCCATGATGTGCACGCCCGCCTCCAGCACGATGTTGAGCGCCACGAACATGAGGATGACGGCGTTGGCAAAGCCCGCCAGCACGCGCACCCTGCGGAACCGGCAGTCAGCACGGTGTTGGATGCATCAGCAGTCAGCACAATGTTGCTGAGCGCCACGACCATCAGGATGACCGCATTGGCAAAGCCCGCCAGCACGCACACCCTGCGGAACCGGCAATCGGCGCCCCTTCAGGGCTTTGTGCTGGCGCCAATGAGTTGGACTCATCGGACCTTTCGCTTGTGTCGCCAGCAGCATCAGCCCATCACGCGGTCGCCTGATTGTTTGGGGCTGGTATTGCTGGACAGCCGGTCAAGCCTGCTGACACAAGCGCCAGGAAAGGCTGAGGAGACAGGAAAGGCAGACATTCATGTCGCGTCAGCACGCCGCGCACCTGGCGGGGTCGCTGCGGGAGCCGGCGCGGCTGCACTTGCCGGCATGGTGCTCCGCCGCCAGGCCAATGACCACCGCCGCATTGTCCAGCAGCATGTGCGCCGCGTCCGACAACATGCCCAGCGAGTTGTTCATGTAGCCGTGCACAAACTCCACTACCATGAAGCTGACGTTGACGACCAGAAACAAGATGAGGCGGTGCTGGCGGCTGACGGCGGACAGCGACGCCGCGCCGGGCAGCTTGTGCAGCAGCGCCGCGGCTCCCGCCAGCCAGCCCTGTGCGCCAGAACAGATTTCGTCGCACCACACGAGAACAGATTTCGTCGCACCACACGAAATCTTGACCGAAGCGTCGCCTGAGTGCATGTCGTTGGGCGGCTGCAGCGGTGGTGTTTGTTGTACGCCTCTGGTATTTGAGGCTTTACCTGCACTGCTGCGGCGTGTCTCCCCAAGCGGTCTAGGGAGCGCCGCCGCACGGATGCTCTGGCGCGCTGCCTGTTCCCATGTGATGCTGCCATGGAAGATTGCGAGGAGAATCGACAATCGACAACTGTCGTCAAGGTGGTGCCTGGTCTCGGTGCTTGAGCTCCTGTGCTGAACAACACACGGTCAAAGGCTGACGACTTTTACTCAGCGGGCCGGTTGCAGCCGCAGTGCGCGGTGCAAACGGGTAGCGGCGCACCGGATGGATGCTTTAACAGTACTATTTGCCTTGCAGACCAGCTCGTATGAGAAAACTGCGACTACTGCACCCGCAAAACGTGCTTGGTCAGTACGAGCCTACCTACGACAGCACACGGTGGAACTTACGATTGCCCCTGGTGCTTCCTCTGCATCGTCTGCTGCCTGGCCTGCACATGCATGCAAAATGAGCGCGCTGGCGTAAAGCAGGCTGCTTTCCACTTCAAGCTGTGGATGCTTCGCTTGAATCTCGCATCAGCTGCAGCCGCAGCCAGATCGCGCCCTTCGACGATCTGACTGGACCCATCCAGTTCCAAAGCTGTCCCCGCTGCATTTGTCCACTATCAGCCAACGTAAGAAAGCACAGCAACTGACAGCGTCTTACCCTGTTGAATATCAGGATCCGATCATTCGAGGCTGCATCAAAGAGGTCACTGCCGAAGCAGCATGCCAAAGCGGCGGTGGCCAGAGTCAGCGGCACCAGAGCCGATGCAAGGGGACGAGTCAGAGGAGGAAGTGGAGCAGCAGAGCGGCTCCGAGAGTGGAACGTCGTCAGACAGCGCCGTGACTGACGGGTCTGAAGGCCCTGGCAGCGGCGATGACGGCGACGCGACCTCCATGTCAGAAGAGGTGCTTTCTGACAATTAAATGGTGATGTTATATACAATGCAGTCACATCTGGCATGGATCTGTGATGATAGTGACGAGCTGCCGTGCAGCGACCATGCTCACACTCTGAGAATGCAAGGCACAGACATGCTTGCATTGCACATGATTAATGCCGCTGACAGCGTTTCCATGTCCTCTCTGGCCAGGTGGAGGTGGACATCGAGTTCTTCGACGCCAAGGAGGGCGATTTCCACGGCATCAAAACCCTGCTGCAGGACCTGCTGGGCGGCACGGAGTTCAACACCTCCGAGCTCGCAGATGCCATCATCGCCCAGGTGCACAGATCTTGGGGTTTTATGGAGCACCGCCAGAGATCGTCCTGACGAGCGGCGTCCAGCCTGCGCATTGTTCTCCTGCGCGTCGTTCTCTGCAAGCTCCGCTGATGCTCTTACCATGCCGTCCGTTTCATATGTGGACTGCGACCGTGCACCGCGTCATGCACTACAGAGCTCGGTGGGCACAGTGGTATAGTTTAGAGAGGACGAGCAATCGGTCAGAACAATCAGGAAAAACAACCCTTTCTGAACGCTTGAACGCATAATACCTCACTTCCGAGTGCATGGTACGTGACACAGAGCTCGGTGGGCACGGTGGTGAAGTAGGGGGAGGACGAGGGGCCCACCGATTTGGTGTCGCCGCTGAACCTGCGGCGCTTGAACTCCGCTTTCTGACACCCGTTCGAACCCGAATGCCTTTCTCCTGACTTCAAGTGTATGTTGCGCCACACAGAGCTCAGTGGGAACGGTGGTCAAATCGGGGGAGGACGAGGAGCCCATCGGCGTTGTGTCGCCACTGAACCTGCGGCGGTATGCGCAGCTGGAGGCGCTGCAGCAGGTCAAGGCGCACCTCGTGCGGCACTGCGACAGCGCACGCGCCAAGGAGCAGCTGCCCGTGGTAGGGCTCAATCTGACCAAATGGGGTTTTCTAACTGTGCAAGACCCCGCAATCTGCACAAGGCGCACCTCGTACGGCACTGCGACAGCACACACACGGAGGAGCAGCTCCCCATGGTAGGATTTTGTGTTTCACAAACCGACACCCCACGCTCTGCACATCGCGTGCCTGGGCATGCCCACAGCGCCCTGTGGTAGAGCTTTTCGTCGTCAACGCTCCCGCACCCTGCACCGAGCTTGCTTGAGCATGCCCAAATCTGCACATGCCCGCACGGCGAAGCGGTTTAGCGTCGCGTATGTGGGTGTGCATCGAGCCCGCTGGTGCTAGGGGCACGCGGGCGCCGGCGGTGCACATCACTGCGTGTGCTCGTGGCACACCTTCGAGTGCTGGATGCGCTGCTTGTGATTGCGCCTTTTCTCCAGTCAGGTGCTGGAAGACGCCGGCACGGGGCTGATCCTCAACGAGCGCGTGGTCAACTCGCCGCCGCAGATTGCGCCACCGCTCATGCAGGCGCTATTTGACGAGATCGGCTGGGCTGTGGAGGACCAGCCGACCAAGGTGGAAACGGCCAGCCCCAATGCTCATTGCATACCATCGCGCGATGCTGACGTGGCTGCGCGCTGCACTGTATGAAACAGTGCAGCACACTGTGTTCCCTGCTGTTGCCTGCTGCTGTCGTGGCCAGCTACGGAAGGAATTTGCACCTGGGCATTCTGTGATCCGGACAAGCGTGATCCGGACTTTTGACGAGCGGGACTGTGGGCCTGCAGGAGCTGCAGGACAGCTTCAGGTTCACGCAGTACCTGCTGATAGCGTCCGCCTACCGAGACCCGCAGACCAGCGCCGCTGAGCCCGAACAGAAGCCCGCAAAGCCGTCAAAGAAGAAGCCGAAGGTCAGAACCTGCTTTAGTGAACTCCACCGCATCAGAACGAGCCTGCCATGCATGCAGAGTCGTCGAGGCATGCTGCGTGCTGTCCATTGCCCAAATGTAACATGCACCAATTGTAACATGAACCTTTCATATCATGTTCATATCTCCGCACACGTGTTTTAAACGCAGGCGGAGGCGCCGCTGGTGTACACAAAGCCGGAGGACGAGTTCTTCCATAAGCACTGCTCCTGGTCCTACACCTTCTCTACGCCAAAGGTGAGCAAGTTGCCCGACTGTCACCATTGCTTTGGTTGCCAAAAGCTGAGGCCGCTGTGGCACACAGTTTGTTGTGGCACTCGGAGGACGGCAGCCAGTCATTCGTGTGGTCGGCTGCCTCGATGGCCCTAACATCCCGGAATGCTCAGGGGTACAGAAATCTGACCTCAACTCGCCACGTAACAGGAGGGCGCGTCAGCGGACGACCTACAGCCGATCCGGTTGGTGATGCTGGTCACTCCAGACCAGGTCACGGCTGCTCGCAAGGAGCTGGACGAGGTCATCGGCAACGTCGCCGCCGAAGCCGACGCCGACGAGCAGGAGTCTTAACGCGGCGGCAGGCACATCTTCAGGCAATTCCTGGCTGGTGCCGCGATCGGAATCAAGGTGCCGCAATGTCTGCGAGCACCTTCGGCGCATCGCCTTCGTGACTGCCCGTCGTTGCCGGGCCTGATAGCGGCTGCTCAGCGCGCCGCAGGATGTTGCTGCAAGGGGTGCAGGGCTGTTGGGATACCGCAAGCAGTCGATACAACAGATGATTTTCTGGTGGACCTCAATGCGCCGCGTTGTACGAAAGCGCTGTGTGTGGATGAGACCATTGCCATCAGCGCTTTCGGTAATGCTGCATATACCATGTGCCTCACCTTGGATGCTTTGTTGTCAATTCAGCTCTCAGTCACGGAGGCCGAGCCATCATATCGAGGCACACTGCTGTTTGCATCGGCCCGTTTTGCCGCCAGACATTTGCGTGAGGGGCACTCCACGCCACTCACTTCGAGTGCGCACGATGACTGATCGTAATTCCAAGATGCGCCTGCTGCATCTCATGCGGTCTGATGATCATGCATCTTAGTGCCATTTCGTGTCGCAACGCCTGGGGTCTGATTCTTCGAAGACGTGTTGACACTGGCGCCAGTGTGGGCAGTGTAATTAATTCGTTAATAACAAAGGTTGTTAATAACGTGTTATTAACAGGTTTTGAACACGGGCCATGTTCGGAATTAGTTGTTATAAACACCCTGCATGTTATTAATGCACA
>JAABUL010004076.1_pt1 | contig 20284 bp, 25 predicted proteins | sample 5559151 | NCBI WGS metagenome assembly JAABUL01 (sample SAMN10711876, study PRJNA513368) | rock metagenome | isolation source: Antarctica rocks | place: Antarctica: Victoria Land, Pudding Butte sud | reverse complement strand
GTATCCCGGGGCACCAGATAGTATCCCGGGGTTTAGCGTGCCCCGGGATACTATCTGTAACTAACCTTTCTAGTTAGAGTGCGCGGAAACCCAGTGTGCGCGGAAACCCCGTGCATACGAGTACTGCCTAGCTTCGGTGAGGCCCGAGGTTCTGTGGCACTCAGCCGCAGGTTTCCCGCCACTCAGCCGCAGGTTTCCCGCCACTCAGCCGCAGGATTCCCGTCACTCAGCTTCAGAGATAACAAACTGCAGCTTTGTCACTTTAAATAAGCAATCCTTGTGGCTGGCCCAAACCAGAAGGGGGATCTTCCTGCTCACTCCTTCTGGTAAGAGTGGTTGTGGTGGATCTAGAGTGTAACCAACACCCAAAGGAGAATAGAAAATGAGGCTGCAGGCTTCCCTGGACTGATGCTGTTGAAGCCGATTGCGCCTTTGCCTGGCAGGCACCAAATTTGCTCCATAGAGTTTGTACGAAAGGGTAAGACTTACCTACCCGACTTTGTGCTTACCGGCTGGCCGAAAAGAGAGAGTATAGGGACATCTACAATGTGCAATTGATCCCGCCCTATGCTTCTCTCGGCCAGGATTCGCCATTATGTGTTCGCGAACAGATGCCACGGCCCATGGTGAAGCCGTATCAAACAGGCTTCATCAGAAGATACCTACTTCAGCAGAACAGCAGAAGGCAGGCTTAGTTAGCTAGCTCACTCTTCTCATTTTGCTCTTGCAAAAATAAGATTAAACTCGTTCTCAAGATCTTATCATTTTCTCACCAATGATGACTGACACTGCCGAAATGAGTCGAATTTTTACTTTTGCTGGCTTGGGGTCGAATTCGTTGTTCTCAGAGCAGGTTCTCGCTCTGGCCATGGAAGACTCGAGCACATTAGAAGCTCGGGTCTTGCTAGAAGCGTGCCATGGTGTCTTCAAGACAGCAATCGCTTTTGCCAACCGCAAAGACACTTTCTCTGTGAACATTGACCTCGAGGATTTCATGACACCTGAGAGTCTCATACAGCCACCTGCTCATTATCGAAAGAACAGCATTATTCAGCATGTATGTTTGTATATGGCTCAACTCTTAAGATACATGCGGTTCTCGAAAGATAGCCATAGTAAGGGTCTTGGCTTGGCTGGGTTTTGTGCGGGACTGTTACCTTCTGCGGTGATTGCTACAACTCGGACCACCACAGAGCTGCTCTCTCGCGGCCAAGACTTCTTCTATGTCGCATTGTATTTGGGTATCAGAAGCGAAGGCTACAAGCAGGCTATGATTCGGAATGACGCCTGTTCACCAAACTTGCCCTGGAGTGTGATTGTGGACGGGCTCTCAGCCCAGCAAGCACAAGAACTTCTGCAAGAACATACTAGACAGGTATATTCTCTTGTCGCAAGTGAAATATAACGATTAACCGGAATTATAGGCTCCAGAGTCTTACATCTACGTGAGTGCCATCAACTCGAGTAGCTGTGTTACTTTGAGCGGAAGGGGTGATCATCTTGATCGATTCAGCAGACAGGGTCTGCCTTCGCGGTGCAAAGTGAGAGCAACCAATGTCTATTGTCTATATCATGATCGACGACACCTTTCGGTAGTCCGAGAAGAAGTGCTTGGGGACCTTCGACACAATGAAAGCCTATTTTCATCGCCCTTACAACTCGTCAGTCCACTCTTCTCTGGCATTGACGGGAAACCCATCAATTTTGGGAAACTTGTGACTTTCGGAGAATTTTGTGAGACTGTTCTGCAGATGATCATGTTAGAGCCAGTGGATTGGGTAGCCATGGAGGAAAACATCCTTACCGTTGTCAGGAAATCGGTCGAAGCCACAGAGTCGCCTCACGAGATCGTGAATTTTGGCCCCGGATATGGCATGTCAAGAACGAAACATGCGCTACCTGATCGTGTCAAAGTTATTGATGCAACGACTAAGCCAAAGATCGCGTCGCATACTGGTCCAGAGCTGCCATCATCCGATACAATAGCAATAGTGGGCATGGGCTTGGACCTTCCGGGAGCTTCTGATGCCAGTACACTTTGGAGAAACCTGAAAGAAGCTTTGAATAGTTGCACTGAGGTAAGCTCCAAGATTGTAAGTAAGTTCAAGCTTGCCGGACTAACTAGAATATCAAAGATCCCTGTGTCCAGGTTCCATGTTGAAGATTTCTATCAGAAAGAAACCGGCCGTACGCTAAAGACAAAATATGGCAACTTCATGGAGAACCCATTCCTTTTCGACAATGAGCTCTTCAAAATTTCCCGTCGCGAAGCTTCATCTGTCGACCCCCAACAACGGGTCATGCTTCAGACTGCCTATCGCGCTCTCGAAGATGCCGGGTATGTGCCTGACTCGACACCATCATTCTCGCGAAAAACTTTCGGTTGCTTCATTGGGAACGCCACGCTAGACTATACCGACAATCTAAGAGATGAAATTGATGTTTATTACAGTCCAGGTAGATGATGCTCTCCCTAGCTCTCATTACTTCACTGATCAATTTTTCTCTAGGAACATTACGGGCCTTCCAAAGTGGACGAATATCATACGCTTTCAAATGGAGTGGACCTTCCATCACTTTGGATACGGCTTGTTCTTCATCAATTACCGCAATGCATCAAGCATCGAGGGCGTTGCTCTCTGGAGACTGTCGAGCTGCCCTAGTTGGGGGTGTAAATGTTATTACCAGTCCTGATGTGAGTCATGAATCTTTTCAGCTCAATGATATACTTGAAATGCGAGTCTAAACTAAATTGAAGGAAATGCGCGAGAGATGCTGAGGGATAGTATGTGTTCTGCTACATCGACTAACAATTACCAGATGTATCTTGGCCTTGACCGAGCTCATTTTCTCAGTCCAACTGGCCAATGCAAGCCATTCGATGAATCTGCCGACGGATACTGCCGCTCCGAAGGCTGCGTCGCGTTCGTACTGAAGAAACTTGACGACGCGATGGCCGAAGGCGATCAGATATTGGGCGTCATTCGAGGCGTTGAGATCAATCAAAGTGGCAATGCGCGCTCCATAACGCATCCCCATGCACCGACACAAGAAGATCTATTTGGAAGACTACTGAAGAAAAGCAAGATTCATCCTCATCAGGTAGGTAAAGACTAGGCATAGGGACTTGAGACCCTGAGGGACATCTCGCCTTTTTTTTTACACTAAAAATTTCACTCTGTAATTATTATATCCTGATTGCTTACGTCTGACACCCATGATAGATTACAGTGGCAGAGACTCACGGAACTGGCACTCAAACAGGAGACACCAATGAGTTGATCAGTATCCGAAAAGCGTTTTGCGCTGGTCGAGATCCTTCAAATCTTCTCCATCTTACCTCTATCAAAGCCAATATCGGCCACAGCGAGGCCGTGTCAGGAGGTGCCGCGTTGGCAAAACTGCTGCTCATGATGAAACACCGGGAAATACCTCCGCAGATATCTCTCAACACGCTCAACCACAAGATTCAAGAACTTGGGACCGATGGTGCTGTGATCAGCCGGGACGGTGCCGTTTGGCCTCGTCCTTTGAGCCATCCGCGGCTAGCGCTACTTAACAACTTTGGAGCAGCAGGTTCCAACGGTGCTCTAATACTACAGGAGTATGGTGACAATAAATCCGACGACGAGCATGAGGATCCGGACCAGGATCAAAGCTATATGCTTGGATTCTCGGCTAGGAGTGATACCGCTCTCCTTCAGTACCGGGATGCTTTGATATCTCATCTACAAAAACCTATCGAATCGGTTTCTCTCCGTGATATAATCTATAGTAGCACTGCCCGGCGTCAGGTCTTTGATTATCGCATTGCTGTTGTTGGTTCAAACACTGAAGAATTAGTTGACAAGTTGAAGACCGCGCAACTTCACAATATTCGGGAGTCAGCAGACACAGAACCGCATGCAGTATTCGCGTTCTCGGGACAAGGATCACAAGTAAGTCTTAATGAAAGTGCTTCCAGAAAGCCACAGCTAATACTTTATTTAGTATCTCGGTATGGGCCGCGAACTGATGATGGCATATCCTGAGTTTAAGAAGACGGTCTTGAGATGTGAGCAGTGGTTATTGAGAAATGGATATCCTGGATTTATTGACATAATGATGTCTATTGAGGATCACACCAGTCCATCTCCAGCTCTACAGTCTTTTCAAACAGCAATGTTCGTCTTGGAGGCTTCTCTTGCACGTCTTTTGATTTCGATTGGCATTATACCGACGCTTGTGGTCGGTCACAGGTAAGTCCACTTAACTCATGTCAAAGTCCTCATGCTGAAGTTCAATGTTAGCCTTGGAGAATACGCTGCCCTGGTGATTGCTGGTGTTCTCGATCTACAAAGTGGCTTGAGTCTGGTAGCACATCGAGCGAAGCTTATTAGTGAACTATGTCAACTCGAAGCGACGTCAATGCTCGCAGTGAATCTCAGTGCAGACGTTACGAGAGACGAGGTTGACAGTCATCCAGAACTTCACGACTTGTCTATCGCGTGTGATAACGGTCCATCAGATTGCGTCGTTGGCGGCCCACTTGATCAAATTCGAAGTCTGAAAGAGAAACTAAGCAAAAAGGGCACGAAATCAAAGCTTCTCGATATTGCAATTGCCTATCATACAAAGGCAATGGATCCTATACTGGATCGGCTGACAGATTTCGCCAAGACAATCGAGCTCTCAAGTCCGAAACTCCCCGTATTGTCCAACGTATTTGGCCGTCTCATCCTTCCCGGGGAAGAAGGCTTCACAAGCGAATATTTTGCTGCTCATGCTCGCCAGACAGTTGCCTTGAGACTAGGAATACAGGACCTGCATAGTCACGGAATGACTGCTGAAATCTCCAAATGGGTTGAAATTGGTCCTCATCCAACATTGCTATCAATGGTCAGCACCAACCTGGATCGAAATACTACAGTCTTTCTTACTTCATTACGGAAAGGTACCTCGGACACTGTATCGTTTGCTCGACTTCTGTCCCATTTCTATTTGAACAGTACAGGATTGAACTGGAGAAAAGCTTTCGATAAGCGAGCGGCTATGACAACCATTCCGGTGATGCCATTTATGCAGCAAGAATTTGGTATTCATTACCCCCATGAGCACACCAAGAGCGGCGCTGCTGTGCTTACTCAAGAGCGGGGTTCTCAGACCTCGTACGTATTTCTATCCAGGATTGTCCAACCTCTTTCGGAGACCAATAGCCAGGCCATTTTTGAGACACCGATTGCTATCTTTACAGAATATATACTGGGCCATTCAGTGTGTGGATACGCTTTGTGCCCCGCGTCAGTATATCACGAGATAGCTCTATCTGCTGCGAAGCACCTGAAGCTCCATGATCTTCAAACGGAACAAGTGTGGTCACTTTCGAACGTTACCTTCGTTGCACCCCTGATATATTCCGAAGGATCTTCCGCAATTGTGGGGACATCTATAGAGCCTACAAATCAACCAAGGACAACGTTCTCATTCAAGGTATCTTCCAGGACCGCCGAATCAGATTCGCAGCGACAAACGATTCACTGTCAAGGGCAGGTGAAGATACGGTCGCTTACAGGTCAAAAGAATGCAAAGCTTTTGGCAATCACGAAACGGAAGAAATCATACTTCTTCCGACCTGATCGTTCCGAGACGCAGGAGATCTTTCTCAAAAAGGCTATGTACGAAAAGATTTTCACGCGGGTAGTCACATATTCTGAGATGTACCAGATGGTCCAGTCGATCCGCATAGACCAAAACGAAGCACTTGCAGTTTGTCGATATCCCAAAACAACGGGGAAAGATATGTCGAGATTCACCACAGTCTTGATGGACGTTCTCCTTCATGTTGCTGGATTTGTAGCCAATTTGAGCGTCGAGAACGGGGAGGTTTGCATTTGCAAAGAAGTCCGAACTATGACCTTGGTGCGAGATACGCTTCCATCCGAGGAGAAATTTGAAATTTATTGCAGCAACTTTGAACTGGAAAGTGAGAGTCTGATTATCGCGGACGCATACGCTACCGACACACAAGGGGTGATTGCTGTTTTCAAAGGCATGTCATTTCAACGGATGGAATTAGTCCGGATGACCCAAGCTATGCAATTGGCGCACAGAAAATCTGGTGATCTGGTCGAATCCATTGTGAATGAAGGATTTGAACAGCCTGTTTCCAATCCCTTGACTCTGCGCTACCCTAAGACTCCCGAGGAAAGTCATTTATCAGTCAGAGACATCGTTGCGAAAACCTGCAATCTAGACGCATCAAAGATGGCCACGGACGTCACTCTCCAGGCGATGGGCTTTGACTCCCTGCTAATGATAGAACTTTCTTCCACTTTATCTGCCCATAAGCTTTGCTCACTCGAAGCATTCGATCTAACGGAGCAGGCGACCGTAGGAGACATCGAGCAGCTTTGTGCCAATGCGGGCGAGAGATCACTGCCGTTCAGCGAGGCGGAAACAACTAGCTCTGTGGCATTCCTAGAGACCTCTACACTAGTGACCCCAGCGACACCTCAAGTTGCGTCTATCATTGCCGCAACCTGTGGTGCCCAGGTCGACTTTGTCACGTCAGATGTAGAGCTCCAAGCTCTCGGCATCGATTCGCTGTTGGTGATGGAGTTGAAAACGCGTTTACAAAGCCTCTGGACTCGCAGTAACCTGGTGGATCTTTCGGATTGTAGAACGGTAGGAGATGTGGAGAAATTGGTAGGTCGTTCATAGACCGGGCAGGTGTCAGCATTGACTCGTTGTAGGCAATAGTAGCCAATTTGAAGGAAGACAGGTCTCGAGTTGAACGTAGTGCTCATCAAGCTCCCCGCATCCGTGACATCGCAGAGTCATCGACAAGCACAGGTACGAGTGAGCCTTTATCCGCTAAGCTACTGAAGAAGATCTCGGCCACACTGAAGTTACAGAATCCGCTTGGAACAATCTATCTTGCAGACAAGTCCGTCAAGCTAGCACCGCTTTTCCTCATTCATGATGGCAGCGGAATTTGTCTTTCGTATCACCGAATTCAACCCTTTGGCCGGACGATCTATGCAGTCCACGATCCCAAGTTTCTGGAACCAGATTCCTGGTCTGGGATTCCTGCTATGGCGCAAGCGTATGCAAAACTCATCAAAGCAACAAACTCAGGCCCACTTATTCTTGGTGGTTGGTCATTTGGAGGTGTCGTTGCATTCGAGGCTGCCAGAGTGCTCCAGGCAGAAGGCCACGCTGTCGCCGGTGTGGTTCTCATCGATTCACCACCACCATTCAATCACAAACCACTCTCTACCGCAATTATAAACGACGTTGTAAGAGGGGGCGGAAAGGGTGAGTTGGTCGGTGACACTATTCGCAGTCTTGTTAGGAAAAGTTTCACATCCTGCGCGAGGATGCTGGAATCTTTCAAACCAGAAGCTGCCACAAACACCAGTCGACCGGCGCCACGAACTTTTTTGCTCCGTTTAACAAATAGCTATGATCTCAACACGGAGAGCGATGGTGGAGAGTTTGAGAACCCTTGGCTTCAGGATCGTTCCGACCCCAGGACTTCTATCGTGGGATGGGAAATTGTCACAGGTGCAAAGGTGCCCCACACAGATATCCCAGGCAATCATTTCCAGGCCTTCGACGCTGCGAATGTAAGTGATGCTACTGTTTCGTACTATGACATATAGAACTAACCTTCACCGTGTGGACAGATACAAGCTATATCAAAGGCCATTGCTCAAGCATGCCATGAACTGGAAAAAGACTCTTGAAGAGGAAGAGCTCCAGTATAGCGCGGCGAAGATATTGAGCGGTGCTGGCTAGATGGTATGGTTTACGAAAATGGCTGTGATGTGGATTTGAATGGTCCAAGTGTTCTCGGGGGAGTCTGGAAAGAGGTGGAAGGAGCGGCGGGCAAGCTGAGAGAGTGTCTGTCGTATACGAAATATGATTTGAAATTGGAAGGGCCAAGAGAGTATTGAGATATATGCCACAAGCCGAATGAGTATGATTCATGAAAAGAAGCACAGGAAACGATTAGTGATAAGAAGCGGATTGAGCTAGCATCTTCTTGGATTCGAATATACCTCGGTCCTCAATAGTTTACTCCTCTCTGGCAGCCTGAGAAAAACGAAGTTTTCTGGGCTCATCATTCAATACCGTAATAATTGGCGTCTAACATAGTATTCTGGAATAACAACCTAGTCCAAATAAAACATGGTCCCCCCGAAGGTCTACTAAATCAAAACTAGAAATAAGATATTCAAATATAATATATAGACAGCAAGAAAGCACTCGTCCGGCGGTAAGGTGCATCGCGGGAATCAAACGACCTAATCGGGTATAACGTATTAATTTTTAGGGTACCACTAAACATACACCCCTTTTTACTACATTGACGCCCCCCACTTACTACATAAACGCCCCCCGTTTACTACACATACACCCCCCCAGAAAGGTCTAGCGGCTACCCAACTAGGGTTTAGCGGCTCAATAATCATAACAACGCGCACACGTTCTTCTTCATCAACCAACTACTTTACCTACCCACCACCCACCCTACCTCGTCGCCGCCATGGATCTTGCACCCCCTCCAGTGGGTGAGTTCTATGTGAACCACGAAGAGCACATCGCCGCCGCCAATACATGGGCTGGAGCTCACGGTTACGCGCTCAATATCAAACGCTCGAGCAAAAACAAGCGAGGGGTAGGGGTAGGGGTGGGGGAGGTAGGGCGCGGGGCGGTGGTAGAGGTAGAGGGCTAGGTCGAGGAGGTCGAGGGGGTGGAGGGGGTGAAGCTTCGGCTGAGCCTCTGTCCGAACATCAGCAGGAAGCTCCAAACGGTGGAGGCTTCTACGGGGTGTTTCAAATTTGATATGTGGTTGCAAATGTAAATCAGCTTCGAAAAACATATCGACCCCAAAGATACTTAATTTTGGGTGAGCCGCCCATATGAAATCAAGTATCTTTAAGTATGGTGTTCGTCTGTTTCAAAGCTGCCAAACCCTAGCTGGGTAGCCGCTAAACCTATTTGGGGGGGATGTATGTGTAGTAAACGGGGGGCGTTTATGTAGTAAGTGGGGGGCGTCAATGTAGTAAAAAGGGGTGTATGTTTAGTGGTACCCAATTTCTTAAATTAAACATGGTCCCCCGAAGGAAAATGAGGAAAAAACCACAAATAGAATAATATTTTAGACCCCAATTTTTACGGTAGTGGCTGGATAGAATTGTATTTGCTCTTCCAATTCTGTCGACAAGGAAGCCACAACTACTTAAGAACGCAAGTAACAATCCCTAGATTGAAACCTTCCGCATACATTACCACCTTGTCGATCTTCAATCCTGCAGCTCCTACAAGCTTCGCCCACTGCTCCTCCGACCGCTCCATCGCGCTATGAAATGCCATCATGCCCAGGTCCGCTTGCATCGACACCTCATCCACGTGCTCAGGCGGCAAAACCATTTCATCTAGCAAAATCACCGACTCTTTCCCCATAACAAGTGCCAAATGTTGCAAGATCTTTACGCTGTTTTCATCTGTATGATCATGCAATATCATCCGCAGGTAATAATACTTGGCACCTATTATGCATTCAATTTCAAACGCAACTGTAAGGCATCAAAATTGGGGTTTCATTACCTTTGATCGGCTGCGGTTTGAAGAAATCGTGCGCCATCCGCTCGACATCTCTAGGAACAACCGCTTTTGCGTCCTCGACCGGCTCCGGCAGGTCCTGCAGAATCACACGGCCTGGCAGATTCGGAAATCGCTCTTTGAAGGCGGCAGTTTGATGTCCCGAACCGCCACCAACATCCACAAAGAGGGGCTTTCCCGCCGGCCAGCCTTTGGATTCCTCTTCAAAAGGGTAAATGCCAAAGCATTTGGTCTGGGACCCCCGTTGTGCTTTCATAAAGAGATTGAAGCCAGCACTTCTCGATGGATCGCCATGAATGAAGTCAAATGTGATCAAGTCGGTTTTGTTGCCCCTTTGGAAAATGCCGTCTGTGAAACTGGTAGGGTTCTTGTAGCCGGTCTGCGCAAGATAGCGAGGCATTTCTTGAAATGCTGGGTTGCAAGTGTCAAAGTAGAACTTGACTCCGGCCTGTATCTCGGGTTTTGCGAGATTGAATGTGTATTTAGTTGGAGTATAAGAGTCTTTGCCAACTTCGTTGATCACTCCCAGTGCCGCCAGATATCGCAGAAGACGATCTATACAAATATTAGAATACCTGCGGCATAAAATAGTGGCTGTCGTAAGTTCCAATACTTGCCGAGGAGCAGAGGATCTACTGAGAGTGTTGCTGCTAAGTCATGGAGATTGGAGGGCGCCTTGCTTTCACGGATAATACTGAGAAGATTTAAGTCGAGCGCAATACGGACTACAGCGAATTGAAGATTCTAAGCAGATAAATTTAGCTTAGAGTACAAAAATCAACAAGATGGGTTGAGATACTTTGCGGGGACAGGAGTTGAGGAAAGATTCGTAAGTCTGGGAAGCATACCAAGTGCATCACTCTTTGCATGGTATCCTCGGGAGCCTCAATGCTGTATTGCAAGTCCCGCAAGGTGTCTAGAAGTTTTTTGCGCCCGACATAGGTAGCTGAAGCAGCCTCTTGCTGTATCTTCGTGATCAAACTCTCCATGATGGACCTTTGCTTTCGATTTTCGGGCGCTGGTAAAATCGTAGGTTAGAGAAATGCAATAATTGTAACGACTTCCCCATAACAACATGCCATGGTATGCGCGACGTACATCCATGTAGTGTACGATTGCGGCATTACTCCCTCTTGAAAAAAATTATAAAATAAACTGAAAAGGCCAACGGAGAATCCCCAAAAGGAATAAACCCAGAAGAGGTAATTCCAAAAGGGGAAAGGAGGAATGTAGGAGTGCGGCACATCTGGTGGTGGAGTGGAGAGACTCTTTATTCCTGAAGCGTAGGTGGCATGCCGGCGAATCTCATGATCCCCGAAAATTGGAATGGGCACATGAAGGGCCATGAGCCACAAACTGCTCTACTTTTAAAAGCTAACATTATCTGTGGTTTGATGCGGACAATCGCTGCAATAGCAATATTAAAGTACCCACCCGCTTGTCTTCCTTGCGGATCGCTTCTTTGATACTATTTCGACAGCTTTTCACCAATATGGAGAAGATAACAACGTTCCAGTTTGATCCGGTCAAGACTCCGGGGATAATACATGCCGATAATTTGACAAAGGAAAGTGCTGAGGCTGTTGCAGAAGTTTTGCAAGACAATAATGCCAAATACCACATATTTCAGACTACCGAAGATGAGATGGGCGTAAGTTTCTAAAATGACTCTCCCCAAAGAATGTCCACTGATTAATTCTCATTTTAGATATACTTGCATAACCACATTGCTCATCATGATATCACTCTCTGGGCTCTTGGTGCGAAGCCAGAAACTATTCGCTATCTCCACCATCGCAACACCTTGGTTCAACGAGGCGCCTTTGCTATTCAGGAAGCGCTTGTTCTTGACATGGAAGACTCAAAAGTTTTCAAGAGATGTCTGGGAAAAGAGGAGAATTTCAGAAACTTTGAAAGATTCTTCATGCGCCTGATCAACGAGATTGGGTACGAGGAAGTGTTGCAGAAGTATCTTTTCGACGGAAGTGAGGTTGCAGACGACATCCTTTTCCGAATGTATATGGGTAAGTGTCCTAATATCCTCGATGGATATCAATGTCGATATAACAAAGCTGACTTTTCTGCATAACATAGGATATGTCCATGGCCTGATCCACCTCAATTTTGCAATCGAGTTCAAACAGCCCCTTCTTCTAGCTGAGGCATTTGCTCAAGCTTGTGTTCACAATGATCCGTGGTATACGGAGTACCTCACGGCGGCAGAGGCAATGGCGGCTACTTCTACCGAGTCGCCTTTGCCACTAAGCGCATGCTTTGATTTGGAAAGGGCCGATCCAGTAATCAGCACGAGTTCTAGCTACTACTACCACTCCCAAAGACGACCCTCGGGCAAGTGGGCCGCGGACTTAGAACAAGCAAGAGATGGAATTCTGGTCAAAGCGAAATCGGAGATTTGCCGCATTGCAGCAAGATACCGAGTTGATCCGAATGACCTTGATCGAGCCACCGCAGAACTGATTAATACTGCAGGTGAGTCCGCTCTGTTCGAGAATGTGATCAAGGGACTTCCTTTCGAACATTGCTGACTCAAGTCATCTGATAGTGTACGGTACCGCTGGGGGTACGTTCTTTCTCCATAACGTTATTCTTTCGCGAGGGGTAGTTTTGAGTAGTAGCCAGAGATGTTAAGGTGCAAAGTCGTACACACCCTTCGATTTCAAATGCACTGCTACTCAAGGCAACCAAATACAGGAGAAATCTGCCCCTCTCCCTTGATAGACAGACATAAATGCTAACTCTCGCGACAGCCCAGCGACCTCCGAAGGAGTGCAGGTTCGATTTCTATCTTCTTCACAGTGTCACAGCGAGCATCGGACACAGTGTATTTCTCCAAGAGAAGTGCATCAGTCCAGCGCAGAAGGCAAGATTCTTGGAACAAACTGGCAGGGTGTTCATGTTGACCTATGCGGGGATGGGATGTCCGGAGATCAGGTTGGACTGGATTGTTTCTCATCCGCCCAAGCTGCCGAATCAAGGCTGGGCAGAGATATTCGAGCGCGCATGTTTGCATGAGGACGACGGCCATTTTGCCAAGTTGATTCGCTGCACTGCGCACGCACAGCGTGTCTCCGAGCCATACGATCACCTGCCCGAATTCCGAGTCAAGCAGCACATGTTCCTACCCGCTGGAAATGCGATGATCGACTCTGGAACGGAGCCCGCCAAGATGGGAACGAAGCAATTTAATTGGAGCATCAGAGGTGCTGGGTTTCCCGAGCCATGGGCGTCAGTCCCACTCAGAAGTGATAGAGTTCCAGTTGCAAGCTCTGAATAGAGAAGCGCAATAATGCAAAGATTGGGTATCTGACTGTTGGGCAGAGTTGTGAACGCATGCCAACTTGCAGCTTGAGGCTTGGCAGAGCATCAAGGGATTAACTATCGCTTGAATGCATCATATGGATCAGGAACATCCCACAGAGTCACGGGAGCGAAGTTTTTATCCAAAGACTAGGTCTTCGCCCATTAGATAGAAGCTTCATGCTCAACTGCATGGATCAATAACACCTTTGATTTACTACTGCTTGTAACACTTCGAGTTCCACCTCGAGAACCTGTGAAAACAACTCCAATCCTAAACACCAACCAACATACGCCTGAATGTAGTCGCGAGGACAAGCAGGCAAGAAGTTACAGGAGAGTAAAGAGAATGTGAAGTACCCTACCAATTGTTAACTTTATTTTTGTCTACCTGCCTCGGTGGGTGGAGACAGAAATTCAAACAAGAAACTGTCAGGATTCAACGAATGGAGCTCCCAAATAAAACTGTTTCTAAACTTTATCACTTTCAGGCGCGACCAAGAGCGATTTTACCCAACTTTGGGTTTGGAATGAGGAAATTTGCTTATCATAGAGAAGAAAATGAGAGCACCTCGAAACATCATAGGCAAATCGAATCCTCTTGTCTAGTATTGATGGCATTAAATATTTTCCGACGGGTTCAGTACTCCCAGCGGCCAGCTGCACTACTTCAGAAAAGAACGCGATGTTTCCAGAAGTTTCGTATAGAAGAGAATGCGGCTGCGCATCGCCAGAGGGACGCTTTCGTAATGTCTCATTTCGGTTTCTAAGTTTGACTTGTGAGGGCCTTGAAAACTCAAGCCGCGACGAGCTTTCCCTCAGACCTTGAAAGTCTGAGAGCTCTTGCCAAGAATGTATCGAGCTACGCCCATGGAGCCGGTGCCCACAAGAATCGAAACGATGGAGAATATCTGCATGCCCCTAAATCCACTCTTTGTCTCCAATATGGCGCCCATGATCGGGAGACCGGTGAGGGAACTATGTCGAGGATTTAGCTGGGAGTCATTCCACCAAAAAAAGAGAAGAGAAAAAGAAAAGAACGGTGAATAATGAATAACTTACGCAATTCCAATCACACTCTGGAATGTGCCAAAACGCTGACCTAAAGTCTCCAAATTGCCAGACTTAGCTGCACATGGCATCAATAGACTGACATAAGCCCCACTGACAAATCCAAAGACAACTCCGAAAACTATGAGGCCGGCGTGAGAAGGGTGGGTATCAAACGGGAGCCAGAGGCAAAGGATCGAGACTCCGGTGAGAAATGAGACGAAGACCATCATGTTGAAGAACCCAAGTTTGTCGGCGAAATGAGCTGGAATGATACGTCCTGGAAGTGAACCGGCACTGCGTAGTATTGTCAGCAAACCCGAATCTGAAAAGGAGAAGGAAAAGGAAAGGACTAACTTGATGATGGAGATCAAATACAAAGACAACGAGGCAGACATCTGCGATGGCACGAAGTCAGTATTGGTTATGTTGAAATATCATGAGACGTGCTTACTCCCTGACTCTCGGCCATGGTTGGCAGGAAATCGAAAGGAGACCACAGTCCCCACCTAGAGCGAAGTTAGTCTGAATTGCCGCCGGAAAACAAGTACGGCAACAAACATAACGAGGTAAGCGCCGACTGTGTAGCTAGCAAAAGCCGGGTCTTTGAATAAGCTGAAGTCAATCCAATTCAACTTTGGGTTCCACTTCTTCCTTGGAAGGCGAGCAGTGATGAGCAAACACGACGAAGCGAGGAGGATTCCGACAAATAGAGCGGAATATCGAACCATGCCGGCAAATCCCACCTCGTCCAGGACTTTGTTCAGGAAGATCGGGAAGACGATGCCGCCTGTTGCAATCATCAGTTTTTTCCACGTCGCAAAAAGCGTAACCATCCAGTCTTACCGAAACTACTGCCCGCAGCAGCCATTCCAATAGCGAGGCCGCGGCGGCGCACAAACCACTGGCCTGAGCATACAAAGCTCTGTCAAGTTCCCAAATTAGTATTGCCTATTGAGGAGTGTTTCCAGAGTTTGCAGTACCGTTGTGAAGATACCACCAGCTCCAAGACCAAATACTAGTCCCTGAGCCAGGATGAACTGGTAATATTTTGTGCTGAGACTGGTCATGCACAAGGCGAAGACGCAAGCAATGCTCGCCGGGATCAAAACGAGGCGCGGTCCGTACGAATCAACCAGTCGCCCAAAAAAGGGTCCTGGGAGCCACATCAAGCTCAACTGAAGGGCGAAGATCCATGAAATATCCGAAGGCGTGTAGTCCTTCAGAAGGGTCTGTTCGTAGTAAGTTTGGAAAACACCAACCCTGCCGTATTTCCAGGGTCAGATTGATGTCTTCATGTTTAATTTGGAGACACGCACGCGTTGAGGAAGCCAAAGCTGGCCGCGATCGAAAAGAAGGCACCGAAAATACACATCCAGCCAGCGACTCCTTCCTCGGGAGGGATCTCTTTCTCGGGCGGTGGCTTTTCAGCTTCAGCCTTTTCTTCGTCGACTCCATTGCCATTCAGAGTCGTTGAGTCAGCGAGTTCCGGATCTTTGAGAGGCATGTTGGCGGCCACTTTGTCGTCAGACATTTTGGTTCCGAATGAATGTAGGATGAATATATGTCTCGAGAGGATGAACTGAACGTTGGGGGAGGCGATGATAGAAAAACAGTGATTCCGTTGTCTTTAATAGAAGAGGATGAGATGGAAGGTTAATGAAGAACAGAGGTCCATCTGCACTTCTCAGATGCTGGATACCTAGGTAGAGACCAGACACAGTGCGCTAGGTATTACGATCACGTGATATATTTTACTTGACCTGGAGTCCGACCGTGGCGGCCGCCATCGGCTGTACGGGCCCGAGCAGGTCCAGATCAGGTTCGGAACGATCTGCGTCGTGCCTTCGGAAGTGATCCAAATGAGGTAGTAGCTGACATTGTTGGACGAAATTACCTAGTCGCAGCCTCGCAGGGCATCTCGTGGCGTCCGACGGCGGCCGCCAGCGGGATGGGATTGCTAAGCATTCTCGCTCGGCCAATCGCGGGACCGTGTTGTTAGGCAATGCCCATATTTTGAGGTTAAAAGAAGATGACATTCAAGTTCGATCACTGTAGTCACGAACTCAAGGCTCATCATCTGAATCGACTCTTCTACCTAGTATCTTTCCATCTCTTACTGACCTCGGCTTGTCGTTTGTCGTCTTCATGAATTGTAGCTGTTAGAAGAGGTGTTGTCGCATGGATGAAAACTCTGCACGGCAGCTTTCATGACCACGCAACGTTCTAACTTCGTTTGAACTGCGTCGAATTGAGATCTCTTGACTCTTCTGACTTCTATTCGGACGCAGAATAGAATCAAAAGGTTCGTAGTTGACATCACGTACAGATGAATCTCGTTGTCAACCAATGTATAAATGATATAAAATAAGTTATACAATTGAAATTTAAACTCAAACTCAAAATCAGAAATTTTGACAGCAGAATTAGAACAAGCTCTGCAACATGTTGCAAATATGAACTAAAAAACAACATAAACTGATCTTTTTCATCAAAGTCGTGACTGAAAGCAATACATTTATGATTTATATTCTACTTCATCACTCATGATGAAAAGTCGACTAAAACTGTAGCAATGAGAACATTGTTTGATGAAGAAGAGAGATAATGTTGCGAGCATGCAGCATGCACTCTTTGAGTTAGTCTAACATAGATTATGTTAGTCTATCATAGACTAGAATAGGGCTGGTGTTGACACGCTAGCGGCCTAGCGCGCCTTCGTGGGTATAAGACCCTCGACGTGTTCGACATCTTTGTTCTTTAGCTTTGAACTCCTAGTTAGAATACACTCATATGATCCGCTCTATGCTGGCTCATAACAATTTACAAATACAAACAGTTTTCTCTTTCAAGGTGAATCTGGCTTTCTCTCTCCACATTCGAAACATCGTCCAGGTTCATCACAGTCGAATTGCTGCTCTCGACAAAGAATGTCGATTCACGTTATTATCATTGGTGCTGGCTTGGCTGGTCTCGCAGCCGCCATATCCATCAAGATTGCGAATTCAGAACATCAAGTGACGGTATTGGAGGCGGTCCAAAAGTTAGACGAAATAGGGGTTTGTGATCATTCATTTCCTACCCCTTTATATTCTACGCTAATTTCATTTCTTAGGCAGGACTACAATTAACGCCCAACGCCACCCGTCTATTTCAGCGTTGGGGGATTTATGACAATCTCAGTGTGCAAGCAACATCTCACAAGTCTTTGACGGTTCGCCGATTCGACGGAACCAAAATTCTAGCCCATGAGCCTTACTTCCAGGACAAGATCTTATCTCGCTATCAAGCTCCGTTCTGGGGTATGCACCGAGTCGACTTGCAGAGGACTCTAGTAGCACGTTGCGAAGATATCGGTGTCCAGATCCATTACCATAGCCGTGTCGTCTTCGTTGATTTCGACAATGCAGAAGTTGAGATCGAGTCGACCGGTGGCAAGAAGGTCAAAGGAGATGTCGTGATTTGTGCTGATGGGATCTGGAGCGCAACACGGAGTCAATTCCTTGCAAATTCCCGTCCCGCAAAGCCCACAGGGGATCTGGCCTATCGAATCGTGATTGATGTCTCTGATCTCAGCGGACCCGATGCGCCTGAACTCAGAAAGTTCATTCAAGACGAAGGGACAAACTTCTGGATCGGGCCAGGATCCCACGTTGTTGCATACGCTATGCGAGCGACCACTGTGTATAACATAGTGCTTCTATGTCCTGACGATCTACCAGAGGGCATCACTAAGATTGGTGGTAATTTACTCGAGATGAAGAAATTGTTCGAGCAGTGGGATCCGCTGTTGCAGAAGTTCCTAAATCAGGTGAAAACCACGGCGAAATGGAGACTGACGTATTTGGATGCGAACGAGGTTCCAGAATGGGCCAATGCCAAGGGGACGTTCATCATGGCCGGGGACTCTTGTCATGCTATGCTGCCGTACCTTGCTCAGGGCGCGAATACCTCATTGGAAGACGGCGCAGTTCTAGGGTATTTGTTGGGGAAAGTGAGTCAAGGATCGAAGGAGAGGCAACTGCCAAGAGTGGCGCAATCATATCGGGACTTGAGAAAGGGGAGGGTAGAGATGATTCAAAGAGAAGCTTTTGGACAGAGGGGAGATTTTCATCTGGAAGACGGACCAGAACAACAAGCCAGGGATGAATTAATGACTGAAATGCTTCATGGAGAAGTAAGAGCAAATTTCCCGAGTCGATGGACTTGCCCTAAAGTGCAAAACTGGCTCTATGGCTATGATGCTTATCACGCGGTAGAACAAAGCTTTAAAACTAATCCGTTCTGATTTAGCAAAAAACATATTAATCTATTGATTCCCTAGAAATTCAATGCTATGAATACTAGGATTTTATAATGACTTTTCGATAAGGCGTAGATGCTTTCTATAATTTCTTTTTGCTCAAATATAATATGTTTTACGGACTTCAGCTCCTTGGAACCCAAGCTTTCCCTATACTGATGAGAAACACATATCAAAGCACGCACCTGTCTCGCCACCATACCCTTCCCCATTCTTACAACCTCTGGCATTCTCATCTCCGGAGACAGTCTCTGATGGCTGTTCCCCCTCCTATAGCTCGACATGTTCGCTGTCTCCGCCATCACTCCACCCCTTGCAGGTCTCCGTCAACATCGCACCGCTGGAAACATTCGTCCACCGCCTCGTGGCCAACATCGCCAACTACCAATCCAACCTCACTGCCTCTGCCCGTGGCTACGGCGAAGGGCTCACCGGATCTAATCTTCCTAGACTCCAGGTTCTGTTGAGCCGACTTACACAATTAGAGCACGGCACAGATTCCTCGTCCCACGGACTCGGGGAGAGCACGTTCGAATACCCTGCCGTTCCCTCTGCAACTGTGTTAGGAAACCTCACCCATTTAATTTACCACCAGCCGATCCCGCCGATATATAAGACCGCCCTCGAATGGCAGGCTCTGCAACACTCCCAAATAATTCCACGTCCACCATGGATGGAAATGCCACCTTGGCCGAAATTCCGAGATATGATTATTCAGAACCAGCATCTGTATGGGTCACTGGAATTCCAGTTGTTATACTTCGCGAACTTGAATACAAATTGGCCACATGATCCTATACAGGCGTTGACATTCGATTTAAATCAGGTCAAGATCAGTTATACATTATAATATCGCCTTTAGACGGTAACTTGAACCATTACTGAATAAGGTAGATACAGTTAAAGGAAACCATATATTTCCGCTAAGGCATATACCCTTCTTTGCTAGCGTCTTGGCAGCGGCGGACGAATTTATTCGCTACCGAAGGTGTAATTATTGTTAGGAAGTGGCAATGGCCAGGCAGCAAGCGGAACTGAATACGTACGTAGTAGTATATCGAGCAACCATGAGAGCAGTTCAAGCCGACGTCGATGGAGCCATATCAGGCTCCCACTGCTGCACCTTTGCACTGCCCCAATATACTCCCCCCTGCTCCCCTTATGCTCCCCCCTGCGTCTCCCATGCTCCCTCCCTCACGCTCCCTCGGTGTTCCCCCCTGCTCCCTCAGTGCTCCCCCTAACTCCCTCGCTGCTCCCCCTTGCTCCCTCTAAAGCGGCCCTGCTCCCTTTCCCGAGCGGAAACGGTAATCCTTAATCCTAAGTTCGGGGTTTATATAATATATATATAATGCTAAACCCCTGCGGCTAGATTCCCAAAAAACTAATGAAGAAACCCCCCCTTTTTTTAAATCCTATCACTATCTATAACGATCGAAGACCGGTCGGGTATCATGTGGAGCGAGTGTCATAAACCAAAGCGCTGGAAAGAAAAAAATTTACGATCTCTTAGAGACTTTACACATAATATCACCGCTTCTCCTCCAGCACATCTTCCCTCGAACTATCCCCGTCTCCGCCTGATTCTTCGGTTTCGTCTTCCGTATCTCCCTCCCGCTCCCCCTCACTTCTCCCCCTCCCCGCATGCGCATCCCGTCCAAGATCCACCCCGACCGCCGGACTCCCCACCATCGGCGTATTATTCAGACTCCCATAATGCACCACCAGCGGCGGCGTCTGGCCCCTCTCCTTTTCCAGCAAACGATGCGGATACGGACTCAGGTCTTTGCTGCTGGTCGAGAACGTGCTCACGACGGGCGGCCGGTTCTCCTTCGTATCGGATCTACTGCCGTTGCTGCTGTGGGCCGAGTGACCTGGTGTGGGATCGCGTTGCGTAGGCGTGTTGGCCGAGTCTGGAGGGTTGGGTGAAAGGGGGATGGGCGAGTTGCGGTCTTCGTTGTTGGTGGGGTCTTCGCCGCTGAGCGACGTCCAGCCGCCTTCGATGTC
>JAABUL010004072.1_pt1 | contig 20306 bp, 17 predicted proteins | sample 5559151 | NCBI WGS metagenome assembly JAABUL01 (sample SAMN10711876, study PRJNA513368) | rock metagenome | isolation source: Antarctica rocks | place: Antarctica: Victoria Land, Pudding Butte sud | reverse complement strand
CCAACGGCAAAAGGTCTTCGGCTTTAATGACGCGGGGTGTTTTTGGAGGTGCAGTCCTTCTCAGGGACATCAAAAACTCTTCCAAAGACTTTCCAAGGGTTTTAGCAATTAGTTCAAGATTTTCTGCGTTAGGAAAGCTTTCGCACAACTCCCAGTAACGGACTGTAGTAAAGGATACGCCTAAATCCTTGGCAAATTGTCTTTGACTTCTAGAACCTCTGGCTTCCTTGATTACTACCGCTAGTCGCTCCCGAACCTCGAAATCCATCAAAATCTCAGGATACCGTAGGAAATTCATATCATGAAGCTACAAAAAAGGAAGTCATCACATTGAAAAGTTCTTTGTTCAGAAGCAGATAGTACTCTTGTACTTTTGTCGAACTTTATTTTTTGCCTTCTTGTTGTAATCGCGCTGTTCCCCAATACTCAGCTAGCTGGATCGCAGTCACACCTAGAGCCTGACACAAGGCTGTTAATTGGGTAATTGACAAAATCGGTTCCTCTCCTGTTTTTTCCCATTCTTGAATAATTTCAGTTGAAATTGCTCTCCCACTTATGCTTAGTTCTTTTGCTAGCTCAGATTCTGTTAATCCTGCCCTTTCCCGTAGTTGTCTCAGGAAGGATTTTCCCTCTTCTCCTTCTTCTGGACCAAAGCTGTCAGGTAGCTGCTCAGGTGGAATTTGTAAAATTTTCAGCAAAGTTTTGAACTGCTTTGGAGTTAGTTTGGCTTCGGTTCTACCCACTTCCCAGTTACTTACTGTGTGCGTAGTTACCCCTAAAGCAATTGCCAAATCCTGCTGGCTAATCCTCCTTGATGTTCTGAGTGTCATGAGTTGCGAACGAAACTGGTTTATTGTCTCCATACTAAAGCAATTGACATACTACCCTAAAGGTCTTAATTTAGAACTACACAATCAAGTGGCAATTGCAGTTTCGCAATTGTCATTAAAGTCTCTCACGGACCTGCTTGCTTGTAGAACACATTCAACTAGCTACTACTCATACATACGTAAAACTCATAATCCTTTTTGGTATGCACACTATTGTTAAAGCTCAATCTCAAGTCCAACCTGGACAATTTGATTTAGTTCGTACTTATTTGCGTGAAATCGGTCGGACTCCTCTTCTCACACATGAGCAAGAAATCACCTATGGCAAGCAGGTACAACAATTGATGCCCTTACTAAAAGCCAAGGAAGCTTTGGCAAGGAAACTTAACCGCGAACCGACTTCACAAGAATGGGCGATGCACGTTCACCTGAGCGAAACCGAACTGTCTGCGATCGCTCACCGGGGGCAACGGGCGAAGCAGAAGATGATCGAGGCGAATCTACGCCTGGTGGTGGCGATCGCCAAGAAGTATCAGCATCGAGGTCTAGAATTCCTTGACTTAATCCAGGAAGGCTCACTGGGGTTGCAACGGGCAGTGGAGAAGTTCGACCCGACCAAGGGCTATAAATTTTCCACTTACGCTTACTGGTGGATTCGACAAGGCATCACTCGTGCAATAGGTGAGCAAAGTCGTACCATTCGCTTGCCCATTCACATCATCGAAATGCTTAACAAAATCAAGAAAGTGCAGCGTCAGCAATCTCAGAAGCTTGGACGTACACCCACAGTTTCCGAGATCGCAAAGGAGTTGGGATTAACTCTCAAACAGCTACGAGAATGCTTAGAGCGATCACGCCACCCTATGTCCCTTGATATGCGTGTTGGAGAACACCGGGATACCGATCTAGGCGAGTTGATCGAGGACTTCGACTCTTCTTTCATGGAAGAGCGGCTAGTACAGGAGGAGCTGGCTGCGAACTTGAGTAAATTGCTGGAAACTTTAACACCTCAACAACAGGAGGTTTTATCACTTCGTTTCGGTCTTGCAGGCGGAGAGCCATTAAGTCTCGCCCAAATTGGTGATCGCTTTAGCTTGAACCGAGAGAGGATTCGCCAAATTGAGAGAAAAGCGATCAAGCATTTACGTCAAAGATTTTCTCAAATAGAAAACAGTGAGGCGATCACAGAAGCTGATAACTCAGTGCATCTGGAGTTATTGCAGTGGGCGGACGGAAAAGATCTTACCTGTCAAGAGTGCCCTGTTTCAACTCAGGTGGCTTAGACAAAAAACCTCTCAAACCCCTTCCGTCAACAACCCCTCCCTATTAAAAGTGAGGAAGGAGAATCCTACCCCTCCCTTGAAATCAAAGTAAACTTTCGCTTCCAGGCTCATTTTTGCTTTCTGCCCATTTATCTTAGAGGTTTTTTGCTTTGTTTATCTTCACTAGAGAAGAAAGATGCCAGGATTTTTTCCAACCCTTCACTGTAGTCTATTTCTTCGTTCAAGCAGTATTGCTTGAACTGCCGTGCCAAAGTTTTTGGTACGTGCCCTCGAAGCTGCTCATAGCTTGAATCGTCCTTTTTAGCCACACAGTCTTGAAAATCAATGTCTCACTTACCTATTCTCGCATTCTCACTATTAAACTTCAGCAATCTAGCATAGTTGCTAAGTAGCAAAGTCGCAACCAAGCTGATAAGCTGTCAGTAGGAAAAAGATGACAGTGCAGAGGATAGTTTAAACCGTCAGTTTTATTACAAAAGGAGTGAATCTATCATGCTCGCTCACAAACTACCTTACGAATCGCCAGAACAACTAGCACCTACGGAGATACAAGAATTTGATTACACCACCCTCGATACTGAAACTAGAATTGTTGTGCAGCAACGCACAACTGAAATCCGAACCCTTGTCCATCGCCAGACACAAGACGCTTTCGACATTGGGCAGAAACTGCTTGAGATCAAGTCTAGACTAGGGCATGGTTATTTCGGTAGCTGGTTGGAAGCCGAGTTTGAATGGAGCTGGGACACTGCCAATCATTTTATGAACGTCGCCAAGCACATAGGTCAAATTCCGAACGATTCGGAATTTGAAGCCAGGGCGCTTTATCTCCTCGCCTCACCCACAACTTCTGAAGAAGCCCGTCTTGAAGCTAAAGAGAGAGCTAGTCGGGGGGAGAAAATCACTTTCAGCAAGGCTAAGGTAATCCGCTCCCGGCACAATCATGCTGATGCAGTTCAGACCAAACCAAAACCTAAACAAGCTACTGTCGATGTCCCAGCCTTCACTTTAGAGCGTGAGTCGCCCTCTTCGGATGACATGGAGTTGTTAGAGGATGAAAGTGAGTTTGCCGAAATAGAGCCAACGCGCTATGCCACTCCTCTACAAACTTTAGAGACAGTGGGGAATTATACAGTCAAAGAAGAAGAGCAAGATGACCAAGAACTGGCTGAAGAAGGAGAGCCAGCTACAGAAGTCGTGCCATCTGAATTGCCGGACCAGCTAGACCGACCAAAAGAATCTCCACCTGAAGTACAAGAAAAATATTTGGGAATCTCAACCGAATCTCAACAAATAGATCGGACACAGACAAAATTTAATGTATCTGAAGAAAACAAGGAGAGTAACAAAATTGTGGTGAGTGTTGAGCAAACTGAGCTTGAAGAAACAGTAGAAGTTAGAGATTCCCAAACGACTTTTGAGAAAATTTATTTGTTTTTGATTTCGCAAGCTAAAGAATACGTCCCGAACTTCCCTAATGCCAGGTTCTCTGAAGTGGATGAAGTGATTAAGCAAATTGCTGAGGATAGTAGCTTCAATGATTTAACTAAATTAGGGCAATTGGGTCAGGAGCAGCTTAAAGAAATTTTGCAGGCGGTCCCTCCTCAAATAACTGCGAATTCGTTGAGTTTACACGACTGGTCTATATCTGAACTGGAAAGTTTTGTGCAAAAGGTACAAGGAGAGCTAGAGCAGCGGCAACAAGAATTGCCAAGTAGCGATTCATCTGGTACCTCCGCAAGACCCGTGTCGTAAACTTTATGTTTCATTTACTTTACTCCGTCCCCACAATAAACGACCCACTTGAATCAGAGATTGCAAGTGGGTCGTCCAGCCAGTTTAGAGTTAAAGATTATAAAGCCTGGAGCTGTGATTTAAGCGAACGTACAAGTTCTCGAACCACATCTGTTTGCGACCGCCCCGTCGTATCCGCATACTTTTTCAAGATTTCCATCTCGCTTTGGGGCAATCGACAATTCAAAACTGTATCGGATTTAAGTCTTCCCATATTGACACGTAGTGATGCTTGCACTACGATGATTATAAATCTTGCTTCTTCAAATGGCAAGACACCTGTTCGAGCAGGTGCCTTTGGTCCGATTCATTCATTTCACAACCCTCACAAGAGGGTGCTTTCACTATGAATATATCAAACTTGCTAGCTAGTTGCAACAGGCTAGAGCTGACAAATGGGATCTGCCAGATTCAAAATGTCTTTTCAAAAGCATTCGTCTGCAAAGATCTAGGTTTTAGCTCGATGAAAGGAGCTAGAAGATGAACGCTAAGCCTCGACACCTAAGTCTTGCGGTTGTTGAAAATAGGTTTGCTGAAACTGCTAGAGAACTTAGAAATGCTTCGGTTGTTCCAGCAGAAACAGTAGAGATCTTACCGCCACTAATGACCGAAGCAGAAGCTCTACAGGCAATTGGTGAAATTAATAGTACTCTTAACCGAATTAGATTACTCCTGGTAGAGCTTGAAGAAAGACAAGGGTATACCGCTTTAAATTTTGAAAACATGAGCCAGCTCATGCAGTCCGATCTGTTTTCTAAAGCTCGTTCCACTTTACAGAAGGAATTGCAGGCAGGCAGGATCGAGCGGCAATATCTAAATGTTCCCGTGGGAACATTTCCCGAACGCCATTTTCGCCCACTGTCAAAATTGAAGCCTGAATATTATCAAAGCGCTTTTGAGCAAGCTTCTAACTTGGCTGAAGGCAGATTTGTGACTGAAAAGCATGTCAGTCAAGCCGTTGCTGAATTACTGCGATCCGAGCCTGAAGCACCCAAAAAGGGGATCGTAGACCAGTTAAGGGAACGGAATAGTACCTATATTATTCCTTGCAAACCTGGTGATGTTGTCCTCATAGACTGCGATCGCTCAATTAAGGAGCCATACACTCAGTACAACGGCTGCTGGGTCATGGTGAAAGAGAGATTAGCTCATGGTTGCAAAGTGCAGCTTATGGGAAAAGATTTGTGTGTTATTTGGATCGACTTGAAGGAGATTGACTTGATTAACGAAACTCTCGAATCAGTAGCTGTTCGTATTGGTGCCTTGCTTCAGCAGGAAGATCTCGATGAGATGGAGCGGGAAATTTTGGAGGGCTACCATCGACGACAGTGGTTTACTGACTGGCAGTTGAACCTGCTAGCAACGATTGAGAAGATCCGCGACGGCGGTAAAAAGTAAAAAAAGGTCGGGACTCAAGCCTGTCAAAGCCTAGCCCCAAAACCTCAATAGCCGATAAATTTTCATATGCCACATGGTAAACCATTTTTAGCTGTTTATCAAGTTGTCCTCCCCCCTCGGCTATTGGGCGTTCGGTTTAGATCGTTCTTGTCAAGTGATCGCACAAAGGCTTGAGTCTTGGCTCCAATCACAAAGGAGTTGAAAGATGAAATCGAATCAAAAACGTCGAAGTACAGACCAAAATATCTTAATTTGGGGTTTTGTCTGCCAAGAACCAGATCCATTTGATGCAGTCACAGTCGTTACAGGCTCTCTTGACCATTGTTTTAAGTACCTGTTGTCTCACGACATTTTTCCCGACTGCGAGGAAGAGTTCAACAAGCTTCACTCTACAGCAGCCATCCCAATGTTAGTTGAATTCCTTTATGTCAGCCGTTCTGGTGACTCGGCGGGAGCTAAAACTTGGATTGCTACACGTTTTTGCTTCCAATCTCAGAGTCAGGAGTTGTGCCAATGAACTCTTACTCACAATTACCTAATCTGAAAATTGACCAAGAACAGGCACTCTTACAACTGCAAAACCTGGGATATCAGAAGGGAGTGGATACTGTTTATCCCCGTGTCATTGTGCCTGACGGAGATCCCAGAAAAAGTACAAATGCACAGGCTCGAAATTTGCAAGGACTCAAGTGGTCAGAAATAGAGCGCTTCAATCAGAATGGCTACGGCATATATATAGTTGTGAACGGCGGCGGTCACAAAGACGAAGATATTACCCATTGCCGCGCTATTTTCTGCGAGTTTGACGATCGCCCAGTTGAAGATCAAATTTTCTTCTGGCGAGACTTAGGACTACCAGAGCCATCTCTACAAATCGCCACCCGCAAGTCGGTTCATACCTACTGGGTATTCGACTCCCCAATTCCGGTTGAAGATTGGCGGCAGTTGCAGACGGCTCTTCTTACCTACACTGACTCCGACAAATCACTCAAAAATCCTAGCCGAGTCATGCGGCTGGCTGGCGCTTATCACATCAAACCTGGGAGCGACCCCATCCAGTGCCAGATTATCCACCAATCAGAAAATCGCTACAGCTATGAAGAGTTGCGTTCGCACATCCCAGTTGTAGAGCCAGAAGCAGTTGCAGTGTCACAGCTTTCTCTAGTACCACAACCAGAACCGGGAGCGGCACCACAATATCAACGCTATGAAGATATTACAGTCCCCGTACCAGAAACGGTGCCGCTAGAAGTCTGCCTCAGCAAAGAATCGCGGACTTTACTTGCTTCTGGAATCAGTGTTGGTGGGCGGAACAATGGGGGGGCAAAGTTAGCTCGTGACTTAATTGGTACAGCTAATTATTTACAAACCATTTGGCAGCAGTCTAGTGGCAATCCAAGGCAATTATTGGACGAGTATGCCAGTCGATGTTCTCCACCACTACCGGCGAAAGAGGTGGAGGCAATCTGGAAGTCGGCAGAAAAAGACCGTCCCAGCCCTAGTTGCAAGCCAGAAGGGGTAGATAGTTGCATTAAGGGTTGGTATTGGAACAATCATGTCAAGCCTAAAGTGCAGAATCATCATCAACAGTCTGGTCAAGGCTTTGGTAGTAATAATAGGGGCGGTAGTGGAACACCCCCAATTGCTGCTGTTACCCTAATCGATCGGATTAGAGACATTATTAGTCGCGACGACTCCGAATCTTTACAGGTGGCAGCTTTGATGGATCTGGCTTCTGCCACCGGACGCACATCTAACGAGATCAACCAGCTAGCGAGAATTATTCGCTCTGAGGGCGATCTAGCTGATGAAGTTGTAGATACCCTCAAGTCTTTTCGCGGCTTACTCAGTAGTTGTCGCAAACGCCTAGACATTAACCGCTTTTTAGAACCGTCGCTAGCTGTCCCACTTCAGGCGAAGGCAGCAGCTATGCCCACTGCGGTTGAATACCTGTTTAATACTTTGTTATCTGCTAGTGCTTCAAGAATTGGGACAGCAGCGCGAGTGATCGTCAACCCGGAAGGCGGCTACAAGCAACCCTGCATCTTCTGGACCGCCAATGTCGCCCACAGCGGACAAGCGAAAACTCCACCGCAACAGGAAATTGTTTCCTCACTGGAAGAATTGGAGGCTAATGCCAAAGAACTATACGACCTTGAATTTTCGGACTACGAGCAAGATGACGACTCGACCGCTAAAGCACCGATTCGGAGGCGGCGCTTGCTCAACAACGTCACCAGTTCGACCAAGATCCGTATCCACGACGAGAATCCACGCGGACTGCTGGAATACATTGACGAACTAGTAGCAGACTACCAACGACTGAACCAGTACAAGAGTGGCAAGGGCGATGACTTGCAACTAGAGCTATCTTTCTGGAATGGAACTGGTTGCAACTACGATCGCCAAGATGTCCGACTATTTCTCAAACGCACGGCTTTTAGTAAGACTGGCACCTATCAGTGGGACACTTTAGCCCGATTGATGGCAGATGAGGTCAATTTCACCGCCAGTGGATATGCTGCCCGATTTCTCTATTGCTCAGTCCTGGATGCACCACCACGATATCTTAATCTCCTTTCCAACCAGCCAAATTCTACTCTCAATGAGAAGTTGACCTGGCTTTACAGCGAACTAGAACAGCTACCAGAAACAGATTATTTCCTCTCGCACGAAGCCAAGGTGTCGTTTCAGGCATGGAACCACACTCTAGTCAATGCTGAGATTGAAGAATCACACTTTGGTCTGTCGTTGGTGTACCCCAAGATCGAAGCTAACACGGCTCGGATTGCTTTGTGGCTCCACATTGTTAATGCTGTACTGCGCGGTGAAAAACCAGGGCAGGTAATTAGCGGTGCCACTATGCAACACGCAATTGAGATTGGCTCCTTCTACTTGTGGCAGCACAAACTGATCCACGCCCACAATTCTCCTACCCGTAAATTAGACGGAATTTTTCTCAAAGTGCAGACCTTAGCCGAAAAAGTTTTTACCAAATCTGGTGTGGGCATTAGTGCCTCTTTTGCTAAGTCAAGACTTAACAATTTGAAATCCTGGGTCGTGGGCAAGATCCGCTCTGGAGTCTTCAACGTTTTGGCAAATACCGGATTTGGTCGAATTGAAGGAGAAGGAGGCGAAATGACTTATATCCCCAGTACTGTACCGGGGAGTATACCACCTGATCCAGTTGGTGATTTTGATGGAGTTGGTGGTGAGTTGGTGGTACCACCAATTGCTGAAAGTAAAGTAGAGAGCCAGATACAAGCTTCAATTGGTGAAATTGGTGATAATCTCACCTCCATTCAAACTAATGGGCAACAATCGCAATCGCCGGAACCAGCAAAATTTCTTGAGATCCAACGCGGATGTTTGCTGAGGGAAGTTTCCCCCAGCAACACTCCTTACCATTTCACCAATTTCACCAATTCAGACGATGAAACTATTGATTCATCTACGTTACAGACAGTTGATGACCACCAACTCTGCCACCAATTAGAGGACAAAACACCAACTAAAGTAGTAGAAAACGTCATTCCTCCACCAGTTGAGCTATCAGCATCAACACCAACAGCATCAGATTTGGGAGCGCTAATTCTGCAATGTAAAACTTGGGTAGAAATTGTGGAAGCTGTACAACAGGACAGCCAAAAGTTGATTCAGGCAACCAAGGACATAACGAAGGAACAGCGCCAAAGTCTGGTGCCGCTACTTGCCGCTCATCTGTGCCAAAATCCCTCTGCTCTTAGCCAGTTAGCCTGGGTACCCTCTAAACTGAGAGATCGGGCGTTGGAGTTGTTGAGCTTCACCATTCAGCGAATCGGGGGTACAAGTATTTTGGACGCTTGTGTAGAGAAGATTTCCGGGTGCAAGTTTGTTTCGGTGCAGCAAATCGGAACACGACATGAACATTGGGTCTTTCATAATCCGTTGTCAGGTCAGAATATTTCGGTGGAGATTGAAGCGATTGAAGCGATCGCACTTAGCTGAGGAATACCTCTCGGTTAAGAATTTCAAAGCCTTTTTGCTGTACTGCTTAGCTAAGTGCGATCTAAATAAGCAAGTACGGGCGGGTTTGAGTGTGAAAAAATCGTGGAGATAAGTAGTTGTAGATTTGTAATAAGTCGCTTCAATACAATAAATTTGAGTTGCTAAATTCACAATAACTCCATGACTGTATTTTGCCGCTCAAAAACTTCAGACTGAAAAATAATATGTTTACTATCGTCTAACCAAGTAACAGCTTCAAAAAATAAATATTCATCAACAGATTAGACACTAAAAATCAGTGGTATACTATGTTTGATAGCAGCAAAGCTGATGGATTAATAATAAAAGCTGCGTCTCGCCAACAGTTTTTAAATTTCTCAAGTCAAGGCAAGATCGATTGTCCCAAAAAAGGGCAGACGAGTAATTTTCAGATTTACCAACTAACTAAACAACCCTATGCAAATTGCTAACATTCTGACGCTGGTGGAGCGCCAATTGCTGCAAAATGCTCTGCAAAACGATTTGGCAATGCTATACCGTAGGCGAATTCAAATCATGCTCCTGGCAGATAGAGGTCAATCTCAAAGTCAAATTTCCCAAGTCCTGGAATGCTCTACCGAAACTGTTCGATATTGGACTTCTATGGCTTCTTCAGGAAAAGCCCATAGATGGAATGATTATCCAGTCGGAAGACCAAAGACTATAAATGACCAATACCTAGAACAATTAAAGGAATTGGCGAGCCGCAGTCCACGCGAGTATGGATATTCATTTCATAATTGGACAGCGCAATGGTTAGGGAAGCATTTGGCTCATGAGTTAGGGATTGAAGTTGCCGCTCGGCACATCAACAAGTTGCTGAAGAAAATGGGTCTTTCAACTAGAAGATCAAAGTTTGTTGGCGACAAATATTTGAGGGAGTTGCAATGCAAGTAAAACAACCAGTTACAAGTCGGACTTATCCCAGTCCCACGGTTAGAGCAGGTCAAATGTGGCGGCGAACAATTAAGCGCTATTTTTTGGTCGAAATTCTTCCTATTGTCACGATTCTTTCCTCTTGCGGCCTCGATCCCAAGTCGCCCTCTGACGGTCGAAGAGTCCAATTGTTTCCTGGTTCGTCCCCCCGGTCAGCCTCAAGTCAAGCGCTACCTAATTCTGGGCTGACTCCTGGATCGATATTTCAGCAAATTACCGCAGCAGACATCTGTGTCTCTGGATACGCTCAAAGGGTCAGAAATGTGTCGCTTCCGGAAAAGATTGAAGTTTATCGTAACTACAATCTTTTTTACCGCAGACATTCAGAATACGAACTCGACCACTTAATCCCATTGGAGTTGGGCGGTGATAATAGCCCGGCGAATCTTTGGCCTCAAAGTTATTCTGGTTTTTGGAACGCTAGAATCAAAGACCGATTGGAAAACGAACTACACAGTCGAGTTTGTCGCGGTGTCATGCCTTTGGCGCAGGTACAACACGATTTTGCCACCAACTGGGTACTAGCCTATCAGAAGTATCTAGGTACTCCCCGATTGTGACATCCTCCCAGCGCCAAGCGAGTACGCTATGGCGGGAGCAATGCCCCTTATCTAGGCTCATTGCCCCTGACAGCCCGACTTGAGAGCCAATTTCTTGCTTTTCCAGAGTCCCTGGATACGTTTCTATCGTTTTTTGCTTGCCTTCTTAACTAACTCAGGATCGACCAATTTGAGGTCGTGAGTATAGCATCCAACTTCGCCTGGCACTTTATCCCACAATTTTTGCTTTACACCATCACTTAAAGTCTGCGACATCCTGCCTTTTTCTCCCTGATGTAAATCTTCTGACAACTCGCCGTGGATAGCTCGGACGATCCAATCTACATGTAAGATGCTGCCTGCTTTTTCCTCCAGAAGATGCTCTACTGCCTGAAACTTGGTCAATCGCTGGTACTGCGGTAGCAATGGAGTTCTCAATGTAGTTGAGGGTTTGTTAGTTACAGACATCACTTCCGGCTCGGACTCAAGTGCTATTTCGACCGCTGCACCAGTTCTACTCGATCCGTTGTTTGTCACCTCTCCATAAGTATTCGCTTCGTGTTCAATTTCCTCTGGAGTTAGTGACACTGGTTCAGCCTCTACCTTCTCCTGTTCTGCTTCCTGGTTTGCAACCTCAGTTTGAGCTATTGAATCTGGTTCTTCCGGAGTTCCCGCTTCAATCTGTCTAGGTACATTGCTACTAACTAAATGATTTTTATCTTCAGATCCAGGCGACACGACCGAAACGAGTTCGTTATGCTGTAGTACCAGTCGCTCTGCTAGCAGAGCGTTGACATGAATCAGTTGCTCTCTAGCGTGAGAGGCTTTGCGATCGCACTCCGCTTGTAGCCCTTGGTACTGGTTTCTCAGTTCAATCAGGCTAGCAACAAAATGTCGATCTGATGTTAGACAATCGACTAGTAGGGCATCGACGTGAACGAGCTGGTCCCTAGCACGAACGCGATCGCGCTCTACCTCCTCAAGCTGAGAATGGTAGATCTCTCTAAGTGCGATCAGGTTTTCGACAAGTGACATGTTCAAGGAAAGTATTTGAACCTCAACTGCTGCGCATTCCCCATTCTCAACGGAGCTGTGCTCCGTAGGGTGGGGTTAGCGGCGGACAGGGTTTGAGGGTTCCCACTCTCTAACTATTTGTCTGATGATATCATTAAGCGATTGCTCAGTTGATTGACAGTGTTTGAGTAGCTTTTCATGCTCAATATCCGACAACCTCAAAGTTAAACGTTTCATTTGCTTGACACTATAATTATGCTAGTATAGTGTCATGATAACCCGACGCGCTACTTTTAGGTTGTATCCGACCGCTACCCAAGAGCAAGAGCTGTATCGGTGGAGGCGGATGCATAAGGATTTATTTAATGCTGCAATTGCCAACCGTAAAACACAGTACAAGCGGTTTGGGCGTTCTGTTGATTATTTTGAACAACAGAACTGTTTGCCAGCATTTAAAGAAGTTTGGCCTGAGTATATAGCGTTGGGTTCTCATGCTTTACAAGCAACTCTCAAGCGCGTAGATTTGGCGTATCAAAGGTTTTTCCAAGAAATAGGAGGATTACCAAAATTCAAATCAATCAGACATTATTCTGGTTGGACTTATCCAGATTCTTCCGGTTGGAAGGCTCATACAATTGGCGATAACGGTTATTTAGAATTGTCTAATCTCGGACAAATTCAAATGAGGGGCAAGGCTAAGACGTGGGGAACTTCAACTACTTGTACCATCGTTCATCGTCACGGTAAATGGTATGCAAGTATTACCATAAATTGTGAGCCAGTAGCGAGAGTTTTAGGTACTGGTTCGATTGGTATTGATTTAGGGACAAAAACTGCTGCTGCTATTTCCGATGGGGAGGAGGGATACTTCATTGAGAATCCTCGGTGGTATCAGCAATCGTTACCCCAAATCAGAAAAGCGTCTTCGGAAAAGCGCCGTAAGAGAGCGCCGAATCGCAAAAAGAAAATCAAAGCTTCTAGAAGGTGGAAACGTTCGCATCGCCAAGTAAGCTCGCTCTATCGCAAAGCTGCTAATCAGCGTCAGAACTGGATTCACCACCAAGCTATACAGTTGGTCAGCGGTAATAGCCTGATAGCTTCGGAAAAACTGGAAGTCAAAAACATGACTCGTAAAGCTAAACCTGGGAGCAAGAGAAAGCGCCAAAAAGCCGGACTCAACCGCTCAATTTTAGATGTTGGTTGGGGGATGCTAACTAGCGCCATCAAGTACAAGTTAGAAGAAGGTGATGGAGTGTTCGTAGAAGTTCCTACGAAGAAAGTCAAACCAAGTCAAACTTGTCCAAAATGCTTGCACCAACAAAAGAAGGAATTGGATGAGCGGACTCACAACTGCTCAAACTGTGGGTATGTCCAAGACCGTGATTTAGCAGCAGCGTCCGTCATGATTTTGTGGGCAACTAACTCTGGGGCGTTTGGAACGAGCGTCCTTGGACGTGGAGCTTCAAGCTCTACCAAATCGACTGCATTACGAAAGAACTGTGGCTCGATGCGGCAACTTGGGGCGAAGAAGCGTCAAAAATCTCTCTCGGCTGACGGGACTTCAGAAACCCCGTCCTCGCAATGCAGGGCGGGGTAGTTCATAAATAAATCTGCTCCTAGCTAATATGATAGGAACTACTGCCTTAATTTTTCACTATGCCAACAAAAGTCAATCGACCGCCAAAAAGGTTAAATGAAACTAAAACGGTATCAGTTAAAGCGCACCAACGACTACTATACTGTCGCGAGTACTACATCATCTGTAAAGAATGCGATCGAAGTGTTGTGCGACAAACTTATGGTCCTTGCCCGCTTTATTGTACAAAGTGCCGTCCGCCAAAGTCTCGCAAGACTAAGACGAGTTACAAAAAGCTGCCCAGACAAAAACTGGTACTTGCTGACAAAAGCGCTTGAAAAATTGATAGTACACTCTTGTTGAAGAGTGCTGCAACTCCTACAGGATAATAAAAGCAATTAATAAAACGAGCGCCCGAATAAGGATTGGAATTTCAAAAACGGGCAGGATTGCAATAGCCATCGCCAAGCTGACTAACCCAAGTAGTAAGGCACCTTTGATGACGAAAGCAATCCCTAAGACCGTAGAAAAAATACCGATTGACCAACCTAAAAACTGGTGAACTAATTTGAAGTATTTTGCGTTCATCCCTGTTCAACAACTAGTTTTAGATCTGCTTCTTTAGCTCGCTTTTCTTCATCTTCAAACCGCGCAGAATAATTCTGCGGGATTCTGATAATATAATGCCAGCCATGCTCAATTCGTTGAGCTAGATAACTATCTTGCATAGCGTATTCTAATCCAACTATTATTCCTGATATACCATCCATAAGTTGGACTTGTTGCCCAAACGTAAACCTCGGTAGATGCCAACCTTGAGGGATTTCACTGATCTTAGCTTCCATGAATTAGCTCCTGGCCTTAAGCCTGTGAATTTTACAAACTAGCTAAATTTTAAACCCACTTTTAAAGAACGATATCGCTCACTTCTTCAAAAGCTTCTTACAGCCAGAAACTGGCTGCACTCTAATTACTTAATGTCTCGTGAAAGCAGTGCCTAACTTCTTAGCTACTTCTATCTGTAAGTTTAAAAGTTAGCTGTAAAAGTCTTACTAATTTAAAGATTAGCGCTAAAAAGCAGATTTGAATAGTTTTTCCCCATAAAATTTAAAAATATTTCTCAAGGAAGTTTGCCGAACCATTCCTAGAATTATATCAAGTATAAATGTTTACTCTGATCGATCTTCTTCCAACATTTGATCCAGTTGTGCCACCCTTTGCTTGTAAAAGCGCAGTCCAATTTCTGAAAGGTAAATCAGCATGTCAAGCGGGGGACGGCGACTGTTCTTGGCATATTGAATAATTTCTGCACCGGGCAGTTCTTGCATTAAATATGTCAACATCTGCATTGCATTTTGTTTGTGACTGCCATGAATCAACATAGCAATCTCTTCCGAAAGCGGTTTTTCGCTTTCTGTTAGTGTTTCTTCTAGCACCTGAGCCAAAGTCTGCCGATTTAATTTAGCTCGTTCGCACAATTTCTGTCCGATTGGGGAAAGAATTAGTAATTCCATAACATCGGAAATTATTCGCGACTTTGAGGACTCGTCCCTTATTGCAATCTCTTCTATTGCCATCTCTAACTGGCGGGACATGTAAATTGAAGGTCGGGCAATGAGAATTTCCTCCTGTCCTTCATCCGATCGCTTATTTCGAGGAGGTCTGCCCAATTTAGCTTTAGGTGCGTCCATAGTTTTCTTTGTTGCAAATTACTTGTATCCGGTACTCGGCAATTATTTCATCGTTCTTGTCGGTTTTGTTTACCACTTCAATTTCAGGGTAAGAGATGATCAGAGCTACTACTTTCCGGTTAAAATCCAACTTTTGTGCTTTGGAAGCAACTCTTACATAGATAGTTTCTTCTCCACTAGCCGTATATGATTCAACATCATACCTACGCTGTCCAGATGGAGTTTTAATTGCCTGGATCTTACCTTTTTTCTCCCAATTACTGAGAGTACGCACGTTAACGCCGAGTTGCATTGCTGCTTCTTTCGGCTTCACATATCTCGCGATTGATTTAGCCTCAACTCACCAATTTATAATACCGCTTTTTACCGCTTTTTACCGCTTTTGTTGAATAAATTCAATTCCTAAACCTTATAAATGCCCACCAACAAAGTTAAATCAGTTTGTAAAGAATCATGAAGCGTATTCTCTTAGATATAAACAAGTGCTACTTTAGTAGCATTAAGTTCTACTCAGTCTGATTTAACTCCAGATTAATAGTGCAATTACAGATTTTCTACTTCCAGTAGATTATTTGTGCTACTGAAATCTATGTCAGGAGCCGCTCACACAAGTAGTGCTTAGATTACTCACAATCACTTTACTTCTAACGAGGAAATCTGTGCTTCAAGAATTAGACCGCCCAACCAAGACGATCGAGCTAGCACCTATCCCTGCATTTGAGGTACGAGAATCTCCGCAAGTAGTACTCGAATCTGAAATATCAGTCGAGTCCACCTTAGCCACTGTTGACCAAGCACTAGCAACTGTAAAGCAAGAGCAACGCTTATTTGGGTTGAACCCTAAGTTTGTGACTGTTGGAGCTTTTGGACTGGCAGCAGGAGATTTACTGTTGCACAGTCCAGCTATGATGGCGATTGGATTTCTAGCTGGTACTGCACGACTGGCTTACCCCCAATTGAAAAAGCTGAAGCGGGGCAAGTGGTTTCTCCATCTAGCGATGGTGGCTGGGGTAGCTACTACCGGAGCGATGGCGATGAGCGTAAATACGTCTCCAGCTAATGCAATGTTTTTCAGTAACGCTGAAACCTTTTTTGCCAAAACTTTTCCGCTCTCAACTACTGCTGTTACCACAATCTTTCTGGTCTTCCGGGCTGCATATGTGGTCTATCTGATCTACAGCGCGATCGCGATCTGGACTTCATTCCAACGCGACGAGGATTGGATGTCAGTTGCTAAAGCTCCGATTGTGATCTTTATCGGCGGAACGCTAATCGACGCAGTAACTACTGTAATTACGGGATAATCTCCACTCTTTTAGGACTGGCAAGTTTGACGATAGGGGGCAGACTTACCTTCTTTATCAACAGAAGGTAAGTCTGTTTAAAAAAAATATGAGCGAAGAACAATCAAAATTCTGGTCTGAATTGTTTGCTATGACTGGATCTGGTAAGTCATTGATCGTTTCGGATTTCATTTTTCTAGCTTTGGCTAAAAAAGGTAAGTCGGTTAAAAAGCATGAGTGAAGAACAATCAAAATTCCGGTCTGTCAATCAAACATTGGGAACATCGCCCGGTATCGGACCTCTAGCGGCAAATCAGCTAATTCCTTGGGCAATACTAAGCGGTCTAGCCTGGCTGATTGGTCAGGGGATTTTGAGTTTAGGGGCAGTTAAAACAGCGTTTTTGGGAGCGTGGCTGATCCTTTCTTGGTGGGCATTAACCGGTAATGCTCCCTGGAAATACATGGCAAAATTTGTCGCTGCACCTAATTGGTGTCGAGGGTACGGGCAATATCAACCAATTCTCGTAGGGTAGAGCTGTGGGTAGGAAGAAAAAAATAGGTGCCAAAAAAATCACCCTCAATCCGTTTGAGGATGAACTCGACTTGAAAGCAATGCTGCGGATTCAGCGAGGCGATCAAAATGTCGGCGCTTATTTCTGCGATAAAGGGTCGGGTCGCCTGCGCTTTACCTTCGGCTTTGACTGCCAGGGAATTCATAGCTATCTTAGCTCCGACCAAATCAATGCGTTGTTTGACGACCTGGAATCTGGGTTAAGAGATCTACCACCAGGAGAATTACTGACCTTTCATACTGGGTCTTTTGCTACCGATACCGAACGTCAGCAAGAATTAAAGAAGTTAGAAGAAAACGCACCAGGAGACGAACTTAGCTACCTAGTGAATGGGGAAAGGGCACGGACGCGAGAATTGAATCGCCAGGGATTGAGAAAACCCAAGTTCTTGCGAGTTTATGCGACTTGCTCAATTGAACCTAAGACTCGTGGAACCCAAGATTGGATTGAAAAAGTGCTGGCACGAGGACAAAATTTTTGGCATCAATTCAAGGGTTCAGCCGAAGAGATGCACAATCAGCAGTTGCAAGAAGTGTTAGTTCAAGTAGCAGCTGAAGCTAAGCGCTGGCACCATTTTGTTTCAGATACTCTGGGGTTGGAAGTGCGACCCTTGGACGATCACGAAATGTGGAAAATCCTTTGGTGCCGCCTGAATAAAAGTCAGCCGATTCCAGTCCCACAACTTGTAATTCTCGATGACAATGGCATCCGGGAGGAGATAAATTGCGAGACTGATGCCAAGAGCTTGCTCCTAGCAGAGGCAGTACCTGTGGTAGACCGTCAATGGGTTCAGGTCAAGGATGCTTATATTGGAGGGCTGACATTCCTGGCTAAACCTGGTGGTTGGACAGATAAATCGGCGCAGATGCGCTATTTCTGGACTTCTGCCTTCGCCTGCGATGACGTATCTGATACCGAAAGCTTTTGCCAGATTGCTCTAGCAGATCAATCCGCCGCCCGAGTCGATGCTCAGCGGGTGCTAAAACAATCTAACGTAGTTGCCTTCAACGCTGGAAAGCAAAGGTCGATTGATGTTGCGGCGGAGGTAAAAGTGCGGCGGTCAGTGGCAGCACAGGAAAAAATGTATGAAGGGGAAGTGGTACTTAGAACCGCAGTCACTATCTTAGTGCATCGCCCCAGCCCCGAAGCGCTTTCTAAAGCCTGCGACCAATTAGAACGGCGATTTCGCAAACCAGCTTGGGTGTTACGCGAACGCGAGTATGCCTGGAAACTATGGCTGGACACGTTAAATATCGTTTACGATGCCCAGTTGGTCAAACCCTTTGCTCGGCATAAAAAATACTTAAGCGGCGAAGTGCTGGGTTTGATGTCATTGGTATCGACTCAAATCAAAGATAGACAGGGACTAGAATTAATTGCCGAAGATGGGGGTTCGCCAATCTGGGTAGATATTTTCAGTCAGCACCGGAACGTCGCCATCTTTGGCGCTACTGGCTCTGGTAAATCAGTGCTGGTTTCGTATTTCATGGTCCAGTCTCTAGCTCACGGGTGGCCCGTAGTCGGGGTTGATTTCCCTCGGAGTGACGGCACCTCGACTTATACCGATATTTTAGGTTTCTTGGGCGACCGGGCTAGTTACTTTGATATCACCACTGGCTCCAATAATCTATTCCAACGTCCCGACCTGCGACAATTCCCCTTGGAAAAACAGCAAGAACGCCTGAACGATTTTAACGACTTTTTGCTTTCTGCCTTGATGACGCTGGTAGTTGGTAAGAGTGACGACCAATCACTTAAGAAAACTACCCGTTCGTTATTGGCACTGGCACTAAAAGCCTTTAACTCCAACCCAGAAATCAGCCGTCGATATGCGGCAGCAATTGAATCTGGCTTTGGACCGCTTGCGACTCATCCGGCTTGGTACGAGGTACCGACACTCAGAGACTTTTTACGCTTCTGCGACTCCAAACTGCTCAAGCTAGATGACATCAGTGGCGATGTTCATTCAGCGATGGCAGCAATTCGACTATCTATTCCTTTCTGGATCGATAGTCGAGTTGGTCGAGCGATCGCCTCACCCTCCAGTTTCCCGACCGACGCTCAAGTGATCATCTATGCTCTGCGCGGATTAGCTAACGATGACGATGCTGCTGTCTGCGCTTTATCAGCAACGGCGGCAGCACTGGTCAAAACTCTAGAGAGTTCAGACTCTGTATTTTTACTGGATGAGGGTTCAGTCTTATTCGAGTATGAGGACTTAGCCAGAACGGTGGGACGTTTTTGTGCAACTGGCAGAAAATCGGGGATGCGAGTGATTCTAATTTCCCAAGATCCGAACACTATTGCTAATTCAGTGGCTGGAGAACAAATCTTCCAGAACATTGCCTGTAAATTCACTGGGCGGATTGAATCAATGGCAATCAAGCCCTTCGAGCAATACTTTGGCTACCCCCGCAAATTAATCGCCAACAATGCGAGCGATGCTTTCTTCCCCAAGAAAGCCGGGATCTACAGTCGCTGGCTATTAGAGTACGGCGGTATCTTTACGGTCTGCCGATTCTATCCAGCTTATCGGCTGTTGGCAGTAGTAGCAAACAACATGCCAGAGCAAGCAGCTCGGAATTGGTTTAAGCAGCGCTATCCCGACAAAATTGAAGCGATTGACCGATTTGCTGACTATTTGGTCAATTGGATTCGAGATGGTCGCAGACCATTTGAGTTAACCGAGGCAGAGCCAAGCACTACCTTGCCTGTACCTGCTTTAAAAACTAAGGAGGAAACCTATGCAGCTTCAAGATAAATCAAAAAAAACAAACAATCCAACCTTTAAACATCGACGGCTCCTTTTCATTGCCACTGGTACTGCACTGGTTAGCCTTTTTGCCATAGCACTTCCAAGCCGCGCCGATCTGCTTGATACTTTCAATCAATATCTCGTCAAGTTTGAGGGGAAAAATCCCACCGTCAAAATTTTTGAGCAATACTACCCGGAGTTACGACAAGGCAACATCTTTGACTACGCAAAGGGTCAACTTCAAAAAATGCTAGGAAAAGCTGAGGATAAAGAAATCCAGAAACTGCTGAAGGCAAGCCTTGGCGCATTAGGTCTTCCAGATCCAGGAAAACTTAGGAAAGATGTTAATGCTTCTGTCCAAAATGGATGTATAAGCACGAGTTCAGATTCCAGCACGAGTTCAGATTCCAGCACGAGTTCAGATCCGAGTCATACAACAGATCCAGGCACAGACTCCAGCACATGTTCTTCGGATCATATAGATCCAGGCTCAACAAATCCAGGCTCAACAAATCCAGGCTCAACAAATCCAGGCTCAACGAATCCAGGCTCAACAAATCCAGGCTCAACAAATCCAGGCTCAACAAATCCAGGCTCAACGAATCCAGG
>JAABUL010004067.1_pt1 | contig 20333 bp, 34 predicted proteins | sample 5559151 | NCBI WGS metagenome assembly JAABUL01 (sample SAMN10711876, study PRJNA513368) | rock metagenome | isolation source: Antarctica rocks | place: Antarctica: Victoria Land, Pudding Butte sud | reverse complement strand
CACAGAGGCGCGCAAAGCTGAAGATAGCTCGCACACCCAGCGCGGAGGTCGTAAGGATGCCGCCCGACCAGCCCAGGCACGCAAAGTCAAAGTTACACTATCAATCATCCGAGACATGGGCCACGATATTTATTGAGATGTGTCCATTGTTGTGTCCATTGTTCCATTTCCATATCCATTGTTATTGTTCCGGCCAGCGCGCAGGTGGTGAGGAATCCTAATGGTAAGTTAGGTAAATTACGCCTGCCCAGTGGTGGCGCGCAGAACCGATTGCGTTGCCCCCTTCGACACGGAATGCACACATCCATGATCTTTATCACAGAAAGCATTCATGAGGTTGCGCGCCGGCAGGCGCGCAGATGGTGAGGATGGCGCCCGCCCAGCCCAGGCGCGCGAAGTCGAATCATAGCGTGGTTTACGAGTCAAAGCGCCTCAAACCGAGACGATCTCACTCTGTTTGACCTCGAGGCTTCGCACCGGCCAGCGCACAGATGGTGAGGATGGCGCCGGCCCAGCCGAGGCGCGCGAAGTCGAAGGGCAGAAGCCATAGGCCCCAGCCCAGCTGGATGGCGACCAGGGTGGTGACCGACAGCCACCAGCGCGGCCCTCCGCCGCGCCCGCCGTCCTGCAGCACGAGCAGTACGCACTCAAACGCACGCTGACTCAGCGACAGTCGGACTGTCGTAATCGACATGCAGCGCCCAGAGTGCCAGCAGCAGAAAAAGCACCTAGACATTTGAAACGTACAGATGATACGGTCTCCGTAGCCAGCATGCAATGCTGCTGCACGTCCCTGCTTGGAAGGCGACGCCGTGCATTCAGGCAACCCAATGCCGGACCTTGCGGATGCACCGTTACTTGACATGGATGGACAGTCCAACGGTCACTATTGTGCACCATCTTCAAGGCATAGATGCACAGTGCACCTCGTAACATTCAGTCTGGCAGAATTGCCGCTCCGGGCGTATGAGGAGACAGGACCAAGGCTGACAACGGAAATTTCGGAAGCGCTGTAAAGCGCTTCTGCGCACCTGGTCTGCCGCACCGCTGCCCTCTTCAGCGGCGGCGCCCTCAGCGTCGGCGGGCAGCGGCGTGTAGCGCTGCTCCCACGGCGCATCCGGAGGCATGGGGGCGACGCCGCCGCGGGCGCGGCCGGCGTTGAAGGACGCCCGCCGCTCCTCGAGCGTGTATCGCGACGCGAGCGGCACCCTGCCTGCAGTCGCATTTGAGGAGAACCATTCGGAAGACCCGTTGACCTGCAGCATGGTGGGCGGCGAGAGACGCCTGCCGCTCAGCAGGCGTGTACTGTGACGACAGCGGCACTGCCTGCAGGAGATGCTGATTTGGTGTCAAGAGCAACCTTGAAGCTTTTGCAGGCACGTCTAGAGAATAAACGTTGTGGTTTATTCAGATCAAAGACCTGCCCGCAGGGATACACCTGCGGCAGCTTTTGGCAGGAGTCCGTGCCATCGTACACCTCTGTGATTATGGTGTACCTATTGCCCCGGCGTCAGTGTCGCGAAGCGGGGCAGTACTTATGTCGCAACGCCGCTGAAACCCTTGAACTTGCGAGTTGCGGCAGCCACATGTGCGGAATATTCGGCGGTGGAAGTTACGTGGCCTTGGCGCGTGTGTGTTCGAAAGCGTCTGCCTTTGGCAATCGGATATGCACCCAGGTGACCACGAGGAAGGTTTTCGATGCCATGGCGACAGCCCAATAGCGTCTAAAGCGTTCGTACTATCAAATGACCAGCCGCATCACTTGCGCCAGCTGCTGGGGCCGCCCAAGACCGCCCTTTAGATGGAGTGTAATCTCATTCATCCTGTAGGTTTTGATGTCCGGCTCATCAGCTACTGGAAACGCTCGCCAGCGTCAATTGCAGCCTTTCCTTATCTGAGGCACGTCAAGAGATGAAATGGATCCGCAGCAGGATGACCCGCGTGCGTCTCACACGGCTATCCGGCGGGTAGCCTTGGTGCTGCGTCACGAGGAGGTCCTTGCAGCAGGTGAGCATGTCTGCAGGCCCAGAATGAAGCCTTGGCAGCGTCGATCTGCCATCCAGCACCTCGCTGGAGGCATTGTGCTCGTGTGCACGACCGCCTCAAGGCTCTGTAAAAGTCTGGCCTAGGCCTAGGCCTATTGAGAGAACAGCCAAAGGCAGCAAGTCCTTCCGATCGGAAGCGAAACCAGCTGTTGGATTTTCGTTGATAGTTCTTTTCGTCGACAAGCTTTTGCAGCAGCCGTGCAGCTGCTTGGCAGGCGTGCGGACACAGCTGCCGCCGTGGACACGCAGTCTCTGGGCTACATATACCCGCCGGCACAGACGCCGGTGTGCTTCCCTAAGTGGAGCCCAGCCGTTCTCGGCATTATTGCGGGCTGAGGCGCCGTGCTGCAGCGGGACGCCGCCGCCACCGCCGCTGTCACCGCCTCCGCCGTCGGCCTGGGGGCTGCCAGCTCGCCACATCCCCGCTGCCAGCTGCGCCTATGGGTGCACCGGCGGCAGCAATGAACGCACTGCCGGCATCACTGCAGGCTCGGCCCGACGTGCTGCAGCAGCCGCCGCTGTCGCCTTTCTCTCCGTCGCCGCCGCAGCCGCCGGTGCTGCCGCTATTCCGGGGCCCCTAAACCCCCAGATCCCCGCCGCTGGCTGCGGCGCAGTGCACCGGCGGCACCAGTCGGCGCGCTGCAGGCACCATTGCGGGCTCGAATCGCTGTGCTGTGTCATCCGCCGCCACTGCCTGCGCCCCTGGGGCCGCAGCACTGGAGCTGCGCAGCCAGCTGCGCCACAGGGCACCGGCGGCAGCAGTCGGCGCGGCCCCAGGCCAACGGCGGCAGCAGTCGGCCCTCACTGCGGGCTCGGCGCGCTGTGCTGTGTCAATCCGCCGCTGCCGTTGCCGGTGGCGATGTCAGCGCCGGCGCCCCCAGCCGCCGGTGGCCCCTGGGGTCGCAGCCCCCGGATCTCCGCCGCCAGCTGCGTCGCCGTGCGCTGGCGGCAGTAGCCGGCCACCGCCGCGACGCTGGCGTCGTGCCGCTGCTGGCTGTGCGTCACGCACGCGTCTGTAGGCAGACAGGGTGGTCCAATCAGGAGCGTTCGTTCGTCCGTCTGGAACCTTGGTACTTTCTGATCCGGCTGGGCCGCAAACACGTAGGTCTGTATTTAACATGTAACCACTGGCAGGGTCGCGTTTGCAATGCCCCGACCACCTGATCGAAGCATGTACAACAAGCCAGCTCAGTCTCCAGCAAACTCGAGACTGAGTCCGCAAATGACCATGGTGATGTATGACTTGGCACAGTCGGCATAGTGCCCCGCATGCTCCACATAGTTTCATTCGGAAGTCGGGCTGTGAAGCAAAACGATATAACAGAACGAATTCGGTACCTGTGACCATGGTGACGTACAAGTTGGCGTCGGCGGCGTCCCGCACCGCGTGCTCCACACACTGGTCCGTGACCGCGCCGCAGACCGCCAGCTGCTGCACGCCCTGCGCCGTCAGGTTTCAGCTGTTGTGTAATCGCCTATTATTTTCGGTAGGATAGCCGCTGGTCAACCTGCTCTTGGTGCCAAACAGCCTCCCCCTTTTCCCGCTGCCGCAGCTGTCAGCTTACTCGCCCAGGCGCAGTACCACACTTATCTGGAGGCTTCGTGGTGCTACAACCTGCCTGAGCGTACGCATGTGCTAAGAAAACCGCGCGCCAAACCTTTTCAGCAGTCTCACCATGTTGCGCAGCAGGTAGCCGATGTTGGTGGAGCCAAACACAGAGGAGCTGCCCTTGGGCAGCACGATCTCGTCCTCTGCAGGCCGCACCGCGTCCAGCACCTGCAGGTGCCAGGATGTGGGGTGGGTCTCACACAGTGTCATCTTCTCGGAGCCGGAAACGGATGAGCTGCGTTTGGGCAGCAGGATCTTGTCCTCTGCCAGCAGCGTCGCGTCGCGTCCAGCACCCTCAGAGTGTAATCTGGGCGTCGTCGCATCCAGACGGAGCAGGTCTCCTGCGGCGAGGACTGTGCTGTCCAGGCTGCATGCGATCCAGTACCTTCCACGCCTCAGCAGTCGCGGTTCACAGCACCTCAAAGTGCAGGGTCGAGCACTTGCCGGCATAGGTGCTTCACGCGCCGGCCTGTTGCATTCTCGACGCCACTGATGCCTGACACACTGCCGCCTGGACCACTCGTTGTCAGACAGAAGCCCGCATGACCCACTGAGGAGCTTGGAGCACACCCACCAGAGAGTCCCAGGACCGCGGCGGTACATGGAAGCCGGAGATCTTGTAGTCCAGCCCCCGCTCCCGCCCGTCACGTGTCAGGCTTTGTATCACCGTGTACATAACCTGTGGCGGAGCACACGGATGGGTTGATAGAGCCACTCAACCAGACTATACACCATCATGGACGTCACCTGCGGCGGGGGCAGGCGTTGCGCTGGTTACAGTCTGATGACAGCATCAGAGTGGCAAAAGGAAGTAAGTAGCAAGAGCAGAAGCAGCCGATGTTAGCATTGGCAGGTTTACATAATTCGGCATGTCGTAAGGGGCAAAATGCGGCAGTTGACGATATGCTGCTGGGTGTACCTCCATGTCCACGGACCGCGCGGCGGCGACAAGGTCCGCCCACAGTGGCAGCGCTGCCGCCACTCGGTCCCAGTAGTACTTCTCATTCTGCGCAGCGGAAGATGGCGTCTGCTGCATGTCTGGTCCGGACCATCGCTGCATTGTTGCGTGTTGTGCTGGAAGACGACCGCTGCGAGCAAGCACATGCAGGACGTGCAGGGAGCAGCGTGCAGCAGCACACGCTTCCTGGACACGGCGATGAATCAGGTTTCATGCGCAGGGTTTAGGGTTTACAACGAGGGGCGCAGCGGCCTGCGCGCCTGCATCTGGCTGCCGAGGACGCCATTGGGGTGGCAGTTGTAGTTCTGCGTGTCCACCAGCAGCAGCGCGGCGCGCGTCAGCTCCAGCGGCGCCTGACGCTGCTGCAGGGCGAGGAGGTACTTGGGAGTCAAGCCACTTGTGGCGACCCAGGTTGGCCAAGACCAGGGCTATGCAGAGCGCAGCCAAGGGTTGCACCAGGGCAGTCATGCCAGAGACAGTAACAGGAAATGTATCAGCGGCAGTGACAGGAAACGCCGAGAGGCGAGATTGCAGACACGGGCATGTCCGCAACAACGAGCTTCACTTGCGGGTCTGGTCGGTAGTAGGCTGCTGCGGATTCGGGCGCTGGTGCTCCCGGCCCTGCCCGGCCCTGCACGACGCCGCCCATGGGGGACTGCGGCGGCGCCAGCGTCTCCTGTGGCAGCATCGTGGCGGCCGTCGGCGTGGCTCGGGCTGACGGTCCTAGCCGGGGCGTCTGCATGGGAGCATGCGGCAGGATGTCAACCAGTGACTTGGCGGAGTCAACCGCGGAAGGCGCATCATCAAGGACAGGCGTGTAAATTTGGCATGCCGGAAGACAGAGCAATCGCAGTCGGCTGCAGGCGCTCAACTGTATGATTCTATGCGACGCCGTCGGCTGACGGGCAGTCGGACAGGGCACAGATGTGAAGTGCAGTGGAGATGGGAGGTCTCGGAGGACGGCCCAGCAGCTCATGTGGCAATGCGGAGCTGTTGCGCGCCCTCTGCAGCACTGGTGGGCTGCAAAGAGCTCTGTGCCGGCCCCGAGGCCGGTCGCCCGGCAGCGCTCGGCGTATCGCTCGTCAAAAGACGCCGTAAGTCGCCGGACGATACGTCACGCTGCTCGGCGTCTGTTCCGCTGGAGCTTGGTGCGCACAAATGATTTCGTACTTGCCGCAGCATATAGGGCCCCACCTTGACCGGGAGAGGCCCGGCGTATTTCTTGCAGGCCTTGAGGTGGTCGCTGACGGTGCGGCTGGGGTTCTTGGCAGAGAACAGCACCGAGCAGTGCTTGCAGCGCAGCTTGCACTCCAGCGGCTGCCCCGTGGTGGGGTGCTGCATCAGCACCGGCTCGAGGTGCCCTGCCGGCGCCAAGAGATCGAGCGTCAGCGGCACAAAAGAAATGCACGCTCAGTCTCGCACAGCATTCAACCTACTTTGACAACACCTCGTCGCACCCCATGCCGTGGACCGTCCCGCCTTCTGCTTGGCACACAGAGATGTGTACGTCGCCGTGACCGGGTTTTCTGTGACATCCTGAGACGTCCTGCCATTGTCACGCGAATCGATATCCATCTCGGCGATCATGCCGCCCTGCATGCCTTGCTGCTCACTCATTCTGACTTCACTCGATGCGCGGCTACAAAAGCTTCAATGACTAGGTGTGCAGTATGGGCTGGAAACAAACCCGGCAAAGCGCATCCCAGATTTGAAGTCCTGGCACGTCATCACACGCTGGCAGTTTCTGCCGGCAGGCGGACATTGTCTATGCGCAGACGGTGTTTTGATTGCCACAGGCCAGTCCGCTCGGCAGCAAAATCCTTCAAGTGCGATGCAGACTCTACGGGCGCTCAGCAGCGCCTGCAGGTTGACCAGGAATGCCGTGACGTCACCAGATCCACACCTGGCGCTGCAGCGGGCTTTCGCAGGTAATCCGACCGTCGTTACGTTCATGCAAGGAAGCCTGCTGCCTCATGTAGCCTCTGCGCAGTGTCGTGACGCCTCCTGTATTCTGTGGTCGCAAGGTGGCGCGGCAGACGCATCGGCCAGGCAGGCGGTGCATGCGCTGCCGGTGGTGCACCACCCGGTGAGACTGCTGCAGGCTGTATGATTGCCGCTTTCAATCTGGTCGATTACATGCAACGATCCGCAATTCACAAAATCTGTTTGTTGATCATCTGACTGTGTGCGCTGTGCACGCGAAGGCGTACAGCGCTCCACAGCTGCCCCCGGGCCACCGCTTTCCCATGGTGCGCCCCTGAAACGCATTGCACCGCCATATCAATATGGATCATGCGAGAGCCCGATCATCCTGCCTGCACGCTCATTCCCCAGGCTGAGCCGACATGATGGCCATTTTTGGATTATCCGCAGGGCGTGTTCCAATGCATCCACGACCTGCTGCTGCGTGATGCCGTCATGAAGCCGACGCAGGTCGGTTGCAACCTCGTGTTGTGCTGCAGTCGCCTGTCATCCGCAATCCGGCAGCCTCCTGACTACAATGTGCGGGTCTGCATGTGCATGTCAAAACGAACGCATTGATGCATGGATCACAATGCATCTGATGCATGCCCTGCAACAGGTGCACGTACCACCGTCGCTGCCCAACCGTGCGATGCTGGAGCTGGTGAGGTCTCTTCTGCCCGATTTCGCTCACCTGCCCGCCTCGCAATGGTCCTCTGCTTGCCAGTGTCTGCCCGGTGCTGAAATTTTAAGGCTTGTAAGTTTAATTAGACTTTGTAGCTGCACTACAAAGTCTAATGAAACCAACTCCCAAGCTTTGCTTATCAAAAGAGCTTTATCTTTTTTTAGTATGTTCCAGAGCTGCAGTATTCATGAAGCCGAGAACACCCAGCCTCCGTGGTCTGACGACCCCCTGGAGACATGAACAGGCGCATGACCCCGGCTACGTGGAGCGCTTCTGCAACGGCGCGCTGGACGACGCGGCCTTGAAACGCATCGGCTTTGGCGCCGTCGCAAGGTCGCCGGTCCTCGTGGAACGCACCCTCGCCGAGATCGCTGGTGGGTGCACATTCCGTACTGTTTCTCGTGTGATGCTGCCACGCCTGTGCCCAGCCGGATTCAGAATGGTCATGAAAGACATACATGTGTTTAAAGTACGTCTTTTTGCACTTGAGCAGCTGCAGAAGACTTGCAAATGCAGACAGAAGTTCCAGCGAAATAATCAACAACTGTCGTTGGAGATCCTGGTGCAGGAGTGTCTGACACTGAGTTTGTCTTTGTACAGGAACGCTCCTGACGGCGGAACTGGCGCTGCAGCATGGTCTGGCGGTGAACACAGCTGGCGGCACGCATCATGCACATAGGTGTAGCCGTTATTGATGTTTGCAACATGCAGTTCACCTGCCTCATCTCGATCATTCATGGAAGCTCAACTTTCGTCGTTCTTGCGCATGAGCCTTCGCAAGACCTGCAGAGCCTACAAAAAAGCATGCCGCTTGTGATTCTGGAGATCCGTCCGCTGCCGCCAGGGACTGTCATGGTCCCTGCCATAAAATGGCTCGGAGCTCTGTGTTCACAACGTGGCGATGACGGCAGTGCAGCTGCGGCGCACAGCATTCAGGCGCTGACTAATAACTCATTTGTTATTCTTTTCAGGGACTATGGCTCAGGGTTCTGCATCCTCAACGACCTGGCGGTCACGGCACTGGAGCTGCGGAGGCGGGGCGCCGTGCAGCGAGTCCTCATCCTGGACCTGGACGTGCACCAGGTGACCGTCTGTTCAGGGTTTAGTCTGTTAAATCTTCTGAGTCGATTGGTCCAAGGAAAACGTCCAGGCTTGGTTGTGGTTTCTGCCTTGAGCAGGCGCGGCACCTCTTGCATCGAGCCCTCGCTTCAGCACATGCTGCACCTGCCGTGCGAGGCCCTCCATCTGCAGCATGGCGGCAGCACTTGACACTGATTGTGCGGTTTTCTTAGGCCCCCTGATGGGGCGCCTCGCGCCTCTGCAGTCGAGGCTCACACGCGTCTCATGGAGATGCGTCCGACATCTGGCCGCTGACGCATGCCCGGGATGCTGCGCCAGAGCAGGGCGACGGGACGGCGGCGATCCTAGAGGGGCACGAACACATAATGACGGTCTCCTTCCACGCCGCTTCCAACTTCCCGGCCCGCAAGCAGCGCAGTCACCTGGACGTCCCGCTACCCGACGGCATGCAGGACGACGACTACCTGAGGTGGGCATTGCCAGAGAATCAGAGCTTAGCCATGTGTACATGTGCAGCAGATGTTCCGGGCCTCGATGCTGGCAGAAGAAAAAACGGAGACAAACGACCAACACACAGAGGACTCTGGCTGCGGCGAAGTCACTGAACACGCTGCCGGGGCTGCTGGACAGATTTCGCCCAGACTTAGAGATCTTCCACCAGCGTGAACGTCATAACCGAGCCGATCCCCCCAATCCAAACTGTGATGCGCTCGCAGGACGGTGGCGGATGTGCAATTAGGCACTCTAATCAAATCAAGTCAATTGATACACTCCTGGGCCGCTGCGCGTCAACTTCCAAACCTGGTGCGATGATCTCGGATCGAAATTGAAGGGTCTTTCCGTTTAGAAAATGCAGGAAGGTGGCAGAGGTGCTGCCGGGGCTGCTGGACCGCTTCCGGCCCGACTTGGTGCTGTACGATGCGGGCATCGATCCGCACAAGGGCGACGCGCTCGGGCGACTCGCGCTCACAGACGAGGGGCTTCATCGGAGAGAACTGCTGGTGAGCAGTCGTGACACGCTCAATTCGTGCTCTGCGGAACTGCCACCCGCTTGGCATCGACCTCGGACGCCGGCAAGGTGCCGAGCGTGATTGAATGAGGGCATCGACCTGCACAAGGGGCGGCGCGCTCGGGCGGCTGGCGCTCCACAGACGAAGGGCTGCACCGCCGCGAGCTGCAGGTGAGTCGTCACAGCTGTGAAACCTCTGCAGGAGGTTGTGGGTCAGAGCGAACCCGGCGTCATCGTTGGCAGCTACCCAGGGCGTGGGTGTGCTGGCGGTGCAATGCAGCCATCGCCAAACTCTCGAAACATCTCGAAGCGATGAACCTCGTCTTGTAGGTCCTCGATACGCTGCGGGCGCCGTTCATTGGCGACGGCTACCACAGGGACCTGAGCTTCATGGCAATAGTACGATGTCTAACTCGGAACGCATTCAGAGTGGATCTTTTTCCTTTTCTTTTCCTGTCCTTTTCCTTTCTTTCCTTTCCTTTCCCTTTCTTTTCCTTTCCTTTTCTTTTCCTTTCCTTCTCCTTTTCTTTTCCTTTCCTTTTTCCTTTTGCTCCCGCTCTACAGTGCTGGGCGCCGGCATCGCGCTGGCGGGCGCCGTTGGCGGCGGCACCGCAAAGACCTTGGCATGCTGGCGGCGCGGTCATTCTCAAGATCTGCAAATCCGTCTGACTCGATTCACATCCGTTTTCAGGTCTTAAGACACATTCGGTTTCAGGTCTTAAGACACATTCGGTTTCAGGTCTTAAGACACATTCGGTTTCAGGTCTTGAGACACAGTCCTGAGTGCCGGCATCCCGCTGGAAGCCGTCGTCGGTGGCGGCCACCGCAGAGGGACCTGGGCAAGCCTGTCGCACGATTCGGAAATGATGAAAGCCGTCAGTAATCTTACGCGCCTTCTCTGGCTGCAGGTGCTGGATACAGTCCTGGGCGCCGGCATCCCGCTGGCGGGCGTCGTCGGCGGCGGCTACCACAAGGACCTGGGCGTGCTCGCGGCGCGACACACCTGGCTGCACCGCGCTGCCGCGCAGATGTGGGTTGATCACGGCCTTTGAGGCCGTCGGGTCGCCCGGCGAACGGCTGACGTGGCTGGGGGACGCCCTGTTCGCTCTGGCGCACGGATCCTGGCGTCGGTGTGCTGTTGAGAGCGCTACGCAGAGTCACAGCATAGCGCATAGCAGTGGCGGCCGCTGGCTCCGTTCGCGGCGCAGCTGCGGCGCGGTTGTGGCGGCTGGCTGGCGGGCGGCTGCGTGCAACAGAGCTGGGCGGCGCGTAGGCGGCGGCGGCCTGCGAGTAGCATCCTACATTTGCGGGTCCCATTCCTATCTGGTTGTGCCGCAGCGGAAATGGTGAAGCCGCGACGGCGATGGCTGGATTGCTTTCTCTCACTACAACATGTGATGATTTGTAGTGAGTAGACACGGCTTGTTTGGTAATGTCTAGCGAGAACATCAAAGAGGCTCGAGTGCATGTTTCCAGGCTGCCTCTGAAATTTTAATTACGCACCTTCCGAGAGCTCTGACTCGTCAAGGTCATGAAACGTGAGTCGGTCCGCTTGTGACGGGCAAGCATGGCCATGAGTGGTGTACGTATGATGTGCAGTGCCCAGCGCGGCTGTGCGTGGACAGCTTCTCATGCACCTGGCAAGGATTTTGGTCGTTCCGACGCGCCTGCATAGTCGCAGGTGACCGCTCCTCGGCTTGTGCACTGCATCCTCCTAGGTAGTACTAGGTAGTACCGCCGTGCAGGTCAGAAATAGGCCAGGTTAGAAACAGGCCAGGTCAAGGGCGATGACGATGCCTCTACTCTCCTGTCATCGAGTGCCATCGTTTGTCAGGTCCTCGTGTAGCATCATACTCCGCCAAGATTTTTAATGGTGGCGCTCAGTTGTGATTGCGATCTGGTGCGGAGGCCACACCTGGGGAGCTTTGATATCGAAGGGGGGTGTCTGGGACGATTTTCGCCAGGCGCGTGGCAAGCGCATCTATGTTTGAAGGATTCCCTGCCGCAGATTGTTCCTGTGTGTGCACATGCTGCAACTGCAACGGCAATGCAGTTCCAGCGTTCGCTGGCTGTGCGGCGTGCCGACTTTAAATCCAAGAGCATAGTGCGCTACCAGCTTGCCACCTGGCCCACACGCTTGTTGTTCGTCCGTGTCATCAGGGACACATGAAACTGGAATGCGACAGCAGTATCTACATCACCTACTGATACAACACTCGTACGCTGCAGCTGCTCGGCATCTGCTTTGGTAGGAACTCGCTTGCCTAAGCTTGCTGTGCATAAATCAGACGCGGTCCCGCGTCGGGGAGTCCTGCAAAATGTGCTCCACCAGTCGCCCTGACACTCCAGAATGTGCGCGGGCCTGGCAGTGAGGCATCAGTCCTGCTTCCTGGTCTTGCAGTTTGTATCGTCTGAAAGTCCTGCATGCCAGCACGCGACAACTGTATGAGAATCCAGCATTTTGAGGCTCCCTGGAAGAAGGCCTTCAGCTCAGTATCATGGTGCAGACTGGTTCGCCGACACGAGGCTTACATGCTGCACTGCCCCAGCCAGAACGCGTCAGTCCTGCTTTCTGGGCTTGCAATTCCTGTAGAAGTCTTGCCTGCGAGCACACAGCACGTATATGTGCAGACAGTAGTGTGTGGATCTCGTGTGAAGGACACCTTGAACACAGCATCGTCCTGCATACTGATTCACAGACGTCAGACTCACATGCCGCCGCGGCTGACCCACTCCCCCACAACCCGCAGCTGTGCGCCCTCCACGCATACGATGACCTTCAAGACGATTGCGACTAGCGCAGGATAATCTAATGATGAGTTGACGCTTGGCCTGGGCTTGATGGCAAAGATGTCCTGCAAGGTCAAACTCGGTTGCTGTCGGCAAAGTTGCCAAGCTTGGTCAGCAAACGTCGTGTGTTCACCCATAGGCTTGCATGAAGCTGCACACGCGGCCGGCAGCTTTGTGTAGCGACGTCTGTGCCTCGGAGAGGGCAGCTGAGGAACCCTCAACCTCGAACGGGAATCTCAAGTGGAGAATCTAAATGCAGCCTGCCAGGTCAGCATGCTGCCCGTACCTCAAGGGGGATGAAGATCTTCATCCCCCTTGCGTACCTCACTCAGGGGGAGTAGAACCTCCCCCTGCCTCACTTGGCAGACCGAGGAGAAACAAGGGCACCCAAAACATTGCCACATGGTCACATGCAATGCATTGTACTACGATCCAGTCACAGTCTTACCGTCTGCGCAGGGTTACCAATTCACTCGTCCGTGCCGAATCTTGGCTGCGCATCCTACATTGCCTGCACGGCCTCATGCCTGCTGCAGTCGATGAGTCGCCTAGTGGTTATGACGGCTACACAAGACGAGATATGGGTAGTGGTTTGCATAAAAGCATGTGTACGGTTCTCAGCGTTGCCACCATGAATCTTCTTCTTGCGACCTCTTGATGTGCACGACCAGATGAAGGAGTCTTTTGTCCAGTTCGAAATCCCACGGCAGCTCCACAGGCGTAAAGAACAGCAACAGCGGCGGCGAAGCTGCAGGATCTGGGCAGCCGACAGAGCGTACGCCAGCGCGGGCGGCCTCGCCAGCATGCGCTCTGGGCCCTGGCTGATGCGGTTCCGGGTCTCCGTCTTGTGTTCCTGCGGCAAGGTCAAAGGGGCAAGCGTCGGCTGACGAGTCTGATGGCAGGGTATCCTCGATTCCAGCGTGCACACCACCACAATTTGAATGTAAGCGAGGTGCACAGCCTTGCCGGGGCGAGGCCTCCAAGTGGTTGTCAGCCCATGTCTGCAGAATTGTGGGTCCACAGCGCATATTGAGGAAAACTGGCGCATAGTTTGTTGGCACCCTAACTCTCTCTCTCATGCCTGAAGTGGAGCCTTGCAGACCGGCGGCGTTCCCCTCCGCCCACACCAAGTGGCTGAATTCCAACAGCATCTTGCCACCTTCAAGATGTCACACCTGTATGAGGCGCTCAATCCAGAGCTCCACGAGGTTGGCGATGGCGCCGTGCGCCAGCTCCATGCTGCGGAGGTGGCACACCGCCACGTGCAGGTTGAGCGTGCACATACGGGGCGGCAGGTGCTGCAGGCAGACAGATGTAGATCAGTGACGATGTTGGTGCAAGATATCGGCCAGATAGTATTCATGCATGGAGGGCCAACCCAGCCGGCTGCAGGTTGCCTAATGATGGAGATGCCCGGCACAGTACACGCTGCGACAGAGCAAGCAGCATTGCACCACCAGCAGCCGTGTCAACGTTCCCGCTTGTTACCGCTTTTGCCACGCATGCAAGGGGCGGCACAAGACCAGCGGCATCCGAGCCGGGCATTGACACAGCCAGCAGTGGGTCTCCGAAAGCTCGTCCTTGTTGTTTTCATTCTGGCAGGATTTAACACGCGACCTCGCCCACCTCGTCGACCAGCTGCGCGTACCGCAGCAGCTGCCTGTGCGCCCGCCGGCTGCCATCCGGCTATTGCGCAGCAGCTCCCGCAGGCTCCACAGGAAGTCGCCAATCACCTGCGTTGAGTCATGATCGGGTTTCTGATGTGTGGTGATGATACAAAACTGAGTGCTGGGCTGGAAGCGTCATGCGCGTAGGCAATGCCCAGCGTCTCGGCTGAGGCTGCTTGAAGCCAGGAAAGGCAGGCGTAGATGTGGAACAAACAGGCAGAGCTGAGGGAAACAAAAAGCGAGATCAGCGAACCAAAATCAAGGGGCGCCACGTAAAAGGTTGAATGTTTCCGTCCAGTGCATGAGGTCCTCGGACCATGCTCCCCAGCAGCTTAGTGATGTCCCTGTTCAAGCACATCAACAACAAGTGAGCATGCGGAAGCACGAGTCTGGAGGCGCACACTGTGGAGGCACTGGAGGCGCAAACTGTCGTCATCGCAGCCGCAAGAACAGTGAGGACTAGCCTGTGCAGGAGCAACCGACGAGCGCAAGTGCGTCCGTATCGTGCACGGTAGCTGTCAGGGAGCATTCTGCAAAAGGCCTACTTGCACTGCCGCCCAAAGTCGGATGTGACGGAAATGTGCCGGCCCGCCGCCGCATCTCGCGCCGCGCAGCATTCGACAGCGTATACTCCGCCTCTGCCTCGTTGCGGGGCGGCTGTGGATCCAGAAACAAAATCAGATCTGCATCTGCTGGAAGACATGGCGCACATTGCTTCACAGGGCCTTCCCCAGGGAGCTGTCCAGCAGATGGTGCAGATGCACCTTGTGCATGGGACTCACGCAGTCTTGCAGCATCACAACCTGGGTGGTGCTCGAGCACAGCACACAGGACCGAGTGAACCTGGGACAGCACAACACAAGGTCCTGCGCCGAGCTGGCATCGCACCCGCGTGAGCACCATCTCCTAGAAGGACTTCACCAGCCCAAGCGGCATCAGGTGCGCAGGAGGCAGCAGGAAGAAGGTCCTGAAGTCGACGTAGTCCAGCGCCGCGAAGGCGGGCAGGCCATGGCAGCCCGCCGTGTTGGCGTCCACCAGCTCCTCCTCCACCAACTCCGCACGCACCTCCCAATCCCTGCGGCAGATGCAAATGTGAGCTTGCTATTGCGTTTTCTGCGCCGCCCGACATCGAAGAAGCATGCCTGGTGATTTGATGGTGTGCATCAAGATCGCACCCATGGGCGCGCAGGAGTACGCCTGCTCGCTGATAATGCAGACTGCGGGCCACCCTGTGGTGAAATCAGCTTGGAATTTTCGCACACCTATGCGATCTGTGGGCCATGGGTGAGGGAGAAGATGCACGACATATTGATGGATGCCATGTACCCGACCTGGGGTACAACCGCTTCAAGGAGGGGTTAGGCGGCAGCTCCTTGATGATGCGGGAGTTGTGCCTGGGACCCCCAATGGGTGTCGCTTAGGCAGACTCACCAGACAGCATAGTCTGAGCAGCCGGGGCCGATGGCGACTGCAACCAAGAGAACATGCAACTCTTGGTTTTCCGGACCGGCAAGCCTGCTTGAGGATTTCGGGCGGGCAGCGCCGCAGGCGGGTGTGTGCCGGCACCGCAGGCTGTCCACATGACTTGCCCCTCGCTATGTGCTTCCCTCCAGGCTGGGGAGGAGCAGCGAAATCACCACATGTCGGGTCTTCCCTTCAGCTCGTGTTCCCCCCTTTTGTCCCTAGCGGCGCGCTTTTCTTGTTTGAACCTCTGTCAGAATGCTGCCCTTCTAGCATTCCGTAGGAGCCGATGGGTCCTTGGTTGCTGTCGCCGCTCAAAAGTGGATGCCGCCGCTTGATAGTGATGATCATGTAAAAACCACAAGTGTGCCGCTTCATTTCCACAGAATCGAATATATTCCTTCATCTTGCAAGACTTCTCTTACATGTGTGTGAGAAGCAGGGCGGCGTCGCTGGCGCGGTGCCGCTTGCCGCGGCACATGCGCGTTTGCGGCTCGCAGCTATTGTAGCCGTGGAAGTGGACACCGCCACGTTGTCCGACGCCAGCATGCCCGCGGCAGCGGCGTCCAGCGCCCGCTCTGTCGAGCGACCCTGTGGAACGTGCGGAGCGGTCGTACAATACATGAGGGAAGGGGGACAAAGAAGGGGAGGGAATTGCCATATGCCGAGGTAGACCCGCTGCCGTGGAGTGGCTCCAGCAGTAGCGGCATTCGGCAAACGACCAAAGCTGCAAGAACAAACATGCAGAACGCGCATTGCCGACGCGAGCGGGTCATGCGCCCCCTCCTCAACCACACCAATGCACATGCAACTGGTCGCCAAGACCCGCCGCCTGGCTATGCGATGAACAGCGAGCAGGGGCACAGCAGCTTTGCGGCGGCTGGCGCTAGCGGCCTCCTCTTTCCGTTCGCTTGCGAATTTGCGCCGCTGCCTAGATCTATGCATGCACCACCGCATATGACTCTGCACTCAACTGAAATTTGCAGAAGCCGCAGGCGAGCTTGGCGCCGGCCGACAGGAAGCGCGCAAACTTCGCGCGCGCGGGCGTGTCCCGCAGCAAAGCTGGCCAGCAGCACTCGGTGGGTGAAAGCGGGCTGCGGCACCGCCTTGCCGCTGGGGTCGCGCGCGTGCGGCATCACCTGGAGGCCCTCAGCTGCTCGAGACAGAGATCACAATAGTCAGGGCCCAGGTATGATCTGGGCTGCCGTAAGCGCATCGTTCCGAGACATGAGGCGTTGCCGGCTGTCCACGCCAGCCGCTGCCGCCGCTGCCGTCACCGCTGCCGGTGGACCGGCTGCTGCGCCCACTGCAGCGGCATGGCCTGCGCCGGCTGGCTCTGCTGGCGCCGTAGGCTGTGACAGCTGGCCCCGAGCTGCTGCGAGGAGTGCCTGTGCTGGCGGGCATCGCTTTACATGTTTCCTGAAACCCGAGGCAAAGCGAGCCGACCCCTTGCAATTGCTGTCGCAGCCCTTGCAGAAGCTCCGCCCCTGGGCGCCTGCCATCTCGATCCCGCAGATCGTCAGGATGGACATTTCCCACCTCGTGATGCTGTGCTGGCAGTAGCAACAGTGCGTTGTTGCTCCCGCTAACGGATCAGTCTCAGCGCTGCAGGAACGTCTGTGAACGCAAGCTAAACTTCGTGCTCGATTCCAGATGTTTGGCTCGGCTGCCTTCTGCCCCTGTGTGCCGAGCCAGCAGCAGGCAAGTAAAGTACACCCTTTACTCCCCTTGGAACGAGGCATACAGCATGCTCCAAAAACTATTTACGAGACTTCGCGAGCGCAAAACGTTCTTGCAACGCACACTCAGAAGCACGACTGTCGTAATGAATCTTACTCCTACCTACTGAAGCGTTCCACCAGCCAGGCGCGCGATCGGTACAGCAGCAGCAGGGCACAAACTGGCAAGATGGCTCGGCAGGAGCAGCAGCAGCAGCAGCCGCACGGCCCGCAGCAGCAGCACGTCCCGCAGCAGCAGCAGCAGCAGCGGCATGATCAGGAGCAGGGGGCTGCGCAGCAGCAGGGCGTGCTGCAGGTGCAGGGCCCACAGGCTGCGGCAGGTGAAACATACACTTTGCGCGATTGTACGCCAAACATTGCCTCACTCATAAAAAATCCACGAGAGCCAGTCTTTAGATTTCTTGCTGTATGCTCCGACACGGAATTGAGTCAAAGGTGCGTTCGGCCAGCACCGCTCCCTCGCACTAATTGCACATGGCACTGTTTCATGCGGCGTAATGAATTGTGGTCCATACCACCCCGTCCTCAGCCGCGTGACCTGCAAATTAATCAGCATCATCCTTTGGAATGAGACGCAAAAGGCTGATCCGCCGAGTTTGCTGTGCGTGCACTTGCACTGCAGTGGTGCGCCATGCACAATGCTTTCATCTCTGTCACGTGCATGCATGCATGCATGCATGCAGAGTGCTTCATGGCTGCATGTGTTGGTGCTGCACCAGCTGTGCAGTGCTCAAGAGCAGGTTCACATACCGTGCAAAGTGTGTCCATTGCAGCCGGGTCACGCACACCTATTGCCGCAGCATGGCATCGCCAGTTGTGCCTGCGATTGCAATGTCACATGTGACATTGCACCACCCCCGCATCGTTCCTCAACCCATCTGCAACCAGCAGAAAGGACCGGCATGAAGAATGATATCGAATGATCAGACCTGCAACCGGCAGATGGTGTTCATGTGGCAGCAGCCGCTACGGCACCTTCCGATTCCTTATCATCGTCATGTCGAGTGGTGTCAGGCCTTGCAGGAACAGCCTTGATTCACGTGCTGATGCAGGTGCTCAGGGTATCCAGCCGGGCCTGGAGGTACAAGGAAGTACAGGGTTGTACCGGGTCCTCCAATACAGGCCCGCACTGACCTTCAGGCATACAATGCCGCGGAGATCCTCGCTGATATCGGTCTGTACAGGCTGCCACAGGGTAAAGTTCGACGCCGGCCTGTGTGGCGCCGGATTGTGTTGGGTAGTATGGGGTAGCTTTCTGTATCGGCATGTGTCCGTGCAATCGGGTGGTGGTTTGTGCGATGTAAACGATGCTGCTGTATAGCGTGGGCATCTGCATGTTCACGGGTGTACCAGGTGCCACATTCCACCATGCGATAAGCGTGCCGATGTGCGCCACACTCTGCCTGGCACCAGAGGTCACTGGCTGGTGCCTTCGTGCAACCTTGCAATCCAGTGACTCGCAACATTTCATGCCAGGTTGCGGCGGCACTCACCAGTGACCATTGGTACCATGAACGCTGCTGTGCTGGGCTTCAAGTGCACTGCGCACCCGCGCGGGTCCGGAGTCACAGATGGTCACAGATGGTACCAAATGATTCCGTTTACCACTGCATGTTGCTGGACGGTCTCAGGCGGTCACAACTGGTGATATAATCTGTGACCATCCTCACCCGCGCGGGTGTTACAGTAGCAGTTGGTAGCAAATCAGTCATATGGTCAGCTTCGAGGCACTTGCGCGCACACGTGCCTGTTAGAACTCTGTAGAAACTGCCATACAACTATAACGCTTGCCCTTCGTGGTTCATCACTTCGCCTCTGCTGCACATACTTCAGCATAACACTCGCAAGCATGGCTGACGCTGCGCAGTCGATCTCGCAATATTTCTGGAAGTGTGCAACGTGCCAGAAAGTTGAAAGTTGAAAGTTTGACGCCGTCTGCACCTAGAAATTGAGCGGTCAAGCACCGGCAGGTGGCGCCACCGTTGTGGCAGCGTCGCGGCGCACGGCATCGACGACACGTTCCCACGCCCTGAAGTGAAAGACCTCCGCGGGATTCCATTCTGGTATTCTCATGGAGGGCTTCGAATCCCAGCTGTTGGCGCCCGGCAGCATTTGTGTCTTTGTCTGGCGGTCCCAATGCTGCGCCAGCCCACTCGTGGTGCATACAAGCTGCTGTTGCGCCCGCACAGCAGCTTGCTGACGCTACGCTCTGCGTGTGCGGCTTTGGGTCTGCCCGTTTTGTCGGGATGTCTGCCTGCTGCCTTCGCAAGCCTCTGTGGCAGGGCCTAGCGCCTCACCTGGCACAGCGTTCGTCTCTCAGCAGCAAGCCTCCGAATGCACGGCCAATGCAGCAACAGCTGCCATGCTGAAGGGTGCGGCCAGGTGTGACTGACGTGTCTGGCCCAGAAGCAACCTCTGCCGACATCTGCAGCACGCGCAGACAGGTCCGTGCTCCCTCAACATCTGCTTCAGTAGCCTCGCCTGCGCATCAGCCCTCGGTGTGGGATGCTCTGCACCATTGATTTCCAGGGCCAGCGGCGCATCCCAGCAGACATCTTGTGCTGCGTTATGCAGCAGCCTGCGCTGTGGACCTGTTCAGTGTGTGTCTGGACTCAGCTGTTTAGTGCTGGTGCACGGGATATCGATGCTTCATGCACACAAGCTGTTCAGATGGCAGATCTGACAGCGCATTGCGGCGCCGTGACCGCACTGCAGATGTTGTATTTCCTGCCAGCAAGACTGTGGGAGTTGGATCTGTTGGGCCCTCAGCGCCCCTCAACTCTGCATTGCAGGTCTTTGAGCACTAGCTGGAGGTGATCCTCACAGCACTCTGCAGCTAGTTCATGGCGCTCTGCCGCGCCGCAGGTATGGTGCTCATGTGCCGGACTGCGCAGATTTATGTCTGTACCATCTGTTCGGCCAAACTGCTGCTGGCTGTTCATCGCTGTCTCAAGTTATGCTCTTGCAACTTTGCAAGTGGTGACGCCTCTTTGTGTCACCCTCCAGGCTGATGTCATTGCGTCGATTATGCAAGCCGCTTGCGGCAAGGTAGCTGCCATTGTGCAAGCTCCCATGGCGCCGGCATCAGGTGGGCAACACAGTTAAATGTCAGTCTGACGTCAGCCTAGCTAATTGGCTGTCTGCTATGCCTGCAATTCTCTAGGCAGCTGCATCACCTCATGCCACACATCAACCTTAAAGTGTGACGGCATGCTCGTGCAGGGGTTGGCCGTACATGAAGCACACGATTGAAAATGGCGTGCAGCAGCTTAGGGCGCCAGCGGTTGTGACCAAGGACACCAGCGACGGCGAGGCCGGCGACGCATCG
>JAABUL010004064.1_pt1 | contig 20350 bp, 8 predicted proteins | sample 5559151 | NCBI WGS metagenome assembly JAABUL01 (sample SAMN10711876, study PRJNA513368) | rock metagenome | isolation source: Antarctica rocks | place: Antarctica: Victoria Land, Pudding Butte sud | reverse complement strand
TTTAAAATATAGTATATTTTAGACAAAAATAATAGCAAAGTAGATATATTTAGCAAAAAAAGTAATTATATAGAAACAAAAAAATTGTTTAATTACAATATATTTAAAATTAACAAAAACAAATTACTATTAGTATACAAATATAAGCTAAATATTATACTACAAATACTTCGAAATAATATAAAAGAGTTTTTAATAAAAAAAGATTTTTTTTAGATATTTATCGACAAAATTAATAAATTTTTTCAAAAAATATTATAACAAATTATTGCAAAAGTATCTAAAAGTAACAAAAATTCTTTAACTTTTATATAATATTGTTAGTTTTTGCAAATAAAATAAGTTGTTAAGATATATATTAAACAACATTTTAGTTATTAGCAAAATAAATATAATATATATATAAACTATAGCAAAATTTAATATTAGAAGTTATCTAAATTGCTATAGAATAAAATTATAATAAGCTTTATTATTAAGTTGTTAAAGTCGACAAATTTAGCAACTAAAAATAGATATAATTTAATACTAATAATAGTTAATAAGTTTATTAAGTACTTATATATTATTGTATATAAAGAGAAATTTAGTATAAAACAACTAAAAAAAATTATATTAAATCGATTTATATAATATTACAATATATTTAAGAGATTAATTAGTAATAGAAACAAGTTTTTTATATCTAATTATTAAAAGACTTTTCTCTTAATATTAGATATAAAACTTCGAATATCTACTATCTATTATTTAATTACAAATAGATAGACAAAACAAATATATTAGAGTTTTAAATAATATTTAAGATACTATATTAACAATATTTATAGTAATTGAATATTATTTTTATCTATAGTACAACTAGCACTTAATACAAAAATTTCGAATATTACTAAAGTAACTCTATTTTTTGTTAACTATAACAAGAAACTAAATCTCTTTAAAAAAGAATATATATATTTGTTAGCGCAATTAGCTATTAAGAGAGTAGCAATATTCCAAAAAATATATAATAATATCTTAAAGATACAAAAAAGATTAATTAAATATTAAAATAAGAAACAAAAAACAATATCTTAACTAAAAAAGAGAAATAAAATATATTCTTTTATAAAAAATCTTAAAACAAGAAAATTAAACAAAAAATTGAATTATTTTAAAAATAAATTGTTTTTTGTTAAAAAGACTAAAAGATTAGTTAACTACAAACTCGATTTACTTAAAAATATTAAAGTATTTCTAGTATTTTATATTTTATTGTTAAAATTAGCAAATTTAATTATATTTTTATAAAATATCTTTTATTTTTATTTGCAAAAAAAAAATTAATTCGAGATTAAGAAAATTTTACAACAAAAAAATTAGAAGTATTTTATTAATTAAAAAAAATACTTTCTCTTAGAAAATATATAAAAATTAGAAAAAAATCTTAATTGTTATTAGAATCTTCTAAGAAAGTTCCATTAAAATAAAACATAAAAATAGTATTTTAATTTTAGTTAATCGAAAATTAAAATTGTTTAAACAATATATTAAATAGCAACTTAGAAATTTTTGCAATAGATTTAATAAAATATATTTTATCTATTTCTAGATTGTTAATATTTTTCTATTTCATTACAATTATTTTTTTAGTTTTATTTTTTAGAAAGTTAAATTATTTTTTTAGTTAAATTAGTTTAGTATGTATTTTGCGCATTTCTTTTTTTAAAGTATATTTGTTTTTTGTAAATTTGTTTAATCGAAATTAAAAGAATTATTAAATTACAATTACAATTAGATTGTATATATTTTATATATTTTTTAGAACTATAATTTATACAATAAATCTTATTAGATATTGTATAGTTACAACAAGAATATATTGCTAAAAATGTCAAATTTAGAATATCAAGAAAATCTTTTTTTTAATAGAAATTTTTTTGATATTAATCTTTCTAGAAGACATAATAGAAAAATATAGAGTTTCGAAACAAAAACTCTAAAAAAGAGAGATAGTATTACAAGCTTATTTAAGTTATATTAGTAATTTAGATTCTATATCTTAAGACAAATATACTATTGTATTTAATATACTTAATAAACAAATATTGCAAATAACTATATTTGCTATATTTAATAAACAAGTATTGCGAACAATTATATTTACTATACTTAACAAACAAACAAGACAAGCAATTAGTATTTTTTTAGTATATAGAAATTAGAATAAAAGTTTTTTATAGATTGTATTTAATTTATTTTAAGTTTTAACTTATTGTTACAACTACTTAGTTGCAAATTTTTTGTTATTAAGCAATTACTTATATTGTCTAAAGACGTCTACAAATCTCTTTAATAGCATAACTATCTCTAATATCTTTGTAAGAAGTACTAGTGTAATATTTTGCTTTTTTAATTTTTATAGATATCTACTTTGTTACGCTAGTACTTCCTACAAAGATATTAGAAAGAATTATATTATTAAAGAGATTTGTAGATGTCTTTAAACAATAAAAGCAATTACTTAATAACAAGAGTTTTGTAGCTAAATAGTTGTAATAATAAGTTAAGATTTACAATAAACTAAACAAAATTTATAAGAAAGTCGCATTCGAAAGTTATATATCTTTTTATTATTAGAAGTTTAAGATATTTAAAATAGTTAAGATCCTAATTATTTTTATTATTTTAATTTCGAATTTGATACAAGCGTTGTCTAGTTAGTTGTCACTAGTTCGAATTTACATCAATTAGAATTTATCTAGCTAGTATTGTCTATCTAGCTAGCATTTGTTTCTAGTTTGATTATCAATTATTATACTATACAATTAGTTGTCTTGCTTATTTTGTATTTACAACAGTTGTCTTTCTTTTTGTATTAATTGATAGTTTTAATATTAGTTTCGAAAACAAACAACTCTTATTGTCTAAATCTTTATATCAATTATTGAATACTATCAATTATTATTTTTTCTACTTTTGTTCGAATATATTAACATAGATTTCAAATATCTAAATTTTTGTATTAGATACTTATTTTATTAAAATTGTTAACTAATTTATTGTATTAGTTTTAGACAAATATTAACAACAATATTGTTAATATAGTTTATTTAGTATTTATTTAGTTATTTAGTATTGTGTTTCGAGTTTCTGCTATAAGTTAGTATTTACTACTAAAAAAAATTTCAAATATTTTTGCAACAAACTAGATAATTGTTAAGTTAATAAATATCAAAAATCTTTTTTAACTTATCTATTAATTTTTTGTTTTTGCAAAAATTAATTATTTTTTTAAATCTTTTTTGTTTCTATCTATTATTAAGTTAACTAAGAAACTATCTCGACAAGCTTTGTTTTCTATTTCTATAAAGTTAGAAAAACAACAAAATAATAAAAAAATTAATCAATTATTTATCTAATTATTAAAGTAGATAATCGATAAGATTTTATTTCGAAAAGTTATAAAAAAATTTATAGCAGCAACTAATAGTTAGAAATCAAACTCGAACAATCTTTCTATTACTAAGATTTCGAATATATAGCTCATCCCGAATGCAGATTTCCCATCTGGGACGAGCTTATTCCAAATAGAAATTCTTATTCGAGATAAGCTTTATCTATACTTAGTCTATGCTTAACATAGAGCGTACTAAATGAAACAAAGATTATAAGTTTGAAAAGACGCTTTCATTGCAAGTTGTATATATTAAACATATACTAAATCTATAATATTGTTATCGCAAAGCTTATTTCAAGTAGAAAATCTATATTTAGAATAAGCTTTGTTTATGTCGAATTTATGTTTCATATATATCTTGCTAAATTAAGCAAGAAGATTGAAAATTTAAAGACGCGTCAAAGAGAACATATATACATCTAGTATATGCTAGATATATAAATTGATTATTTTAATATATCGAATAATTATAATTTTGTTCGAATTTTAAGACTCAAAATAAGCTAGACATATACTTAACATAAGCTATAACTATTAAAAAAAAAACTATTATCTTAATTTTAAATGCGCAATTTCGACGCGCTTATGCGAAATGCGATTCAAACATAAATTTAACATTGTTGTAGTATATGTTAAGAATAAATAAAATCGCGCAATTCGTGCGTCAAATTTTTAGCGTATTTTGTAAAATTGAAGTACGATTGTCGCGTCTTCTATTTTTATCTTTTCTAATTATTTGCATTATTGTAACATATGTTTCTAATTTTATTAACAAATTCATAATATAAGTTTAGCATGTTCTTTAATTTTATTGCTTCTATTATCTTAATATATATTTAATATAAGTGTTGTCGCAATTTAGTTCGCTAATCTTAGAGCACATTACGACAATTCTAATATAATGAACGCGCAAAATTCATCTTCTCTAGAATATTATTATAATAAACATAGTATATGCGACGCTTTTATCTAGCATATACTAATTACACACTCAAGAATTTTTCTCTAATTTAAATTTTAATTTTGTAATTAAACGTAAGCGTTCAATTATAGTATAATTCTACATCAAACATATATTAAGTCTATATTTAACGCATGTGAAATTCAATTAAGTAGATGACAAATCTAGTAAAAAGACATTTTTTGTCGCAATTTAACTTATGCTAAGTATTAACAATATCTATTATTAAATCTTCAAAAAATGATAGATAATCTATATATAGATTTGATCTAAATTTAACATATATTAAATATTATTAATTGCGTCAAATTTTAAAACTCGAATCGTCTTCTTTAATACAAACGTATAAGTCGCATAAATTTAATTGCGACTTTATATATGCTAAGTATTAACAAATGTAATTGTACAATAACGTCAACTAATTAAATATATAAAGTAACTTTTATCGTTTTTAATCGCCAATTATTCGTATATATAGCTATAGTTTTATTTATGCTTAATATATATTAAGTTAAGATTGAAATTAAATTACGCTACTACTAAAAAACGTATTATGCTAAAGCGAATAAACAAATATCTTGATTAATTATATATAACGCATACGTTAAGCATATGCAATTGCAAATCTAGATACAAAAAATATTTCTTCAAACATGTGTTATTTCGAGAAGAAGTATATATCTTTTTTACACTTAATATATATCTAGTTTATGCTAATCTAATATTATAAAGTTTTGAATTAAATTTAAAGAATAACGAGATGCAAATTATTCTACGAAATCAAAGTATAACTCTTATACACTTTGCTTAAGTTAAGCTTATATTTTGCATAAACACGAATATATAATTAATATAATTGTCTATTAATATGTAAACAACATAAAGCATATTGCGTAAACTAGATTAATATTACGCATATGTCAAACTTATATAGAACAATCGTTATAATCAAGAATTTGCGATTGTTTTCGACACACATTTTTATCGCGAGATAAGCTCATTTTATGCTTGTTATATGTTTGATTTATCTCTTATTTTCTCTATTTTTATACTATATATACAAATATTTATTTCGTAATTCAAGACTTCGACAACGCATTAATTACGCATAGATTCGACTAATATCAAATTCGCACTAACACGACTTTTAAAATTACTAATTAATTATTGTTTGTTGTTTTCTTTTAAGTATTTATCTTTTAACTCAAAAAATGTTTGCGAAAAGTATGCTTTTAGTTTAATTTTAAAACATGCTAAGCTTACGCTAAGTTATTCTTAGCGTTATACTAATACTTCAATCGAAAAGTTTTTTCTTATATATCTTATTATACTAATCTATACTTAGCATATGCTTAAACTATGCGCAAATTAATATATTTGTCACAAACATCAAATTTTCGAGTAGATTATTTAATTATACTTTAGATTCAATCTATACTAAATATATATTAACATTAAAAAAGCGTAAAGAAACGAAGAAACCTCGTAATAATAGTGCGTTCAAAATTTCAAAAATTTTCAAAGATTTATATTTTATTTATGTTTAATATATGCGTAGCTAATAAAAAAAAATTGCTCGTAATAGTAAAAAGTCAAATGCGATAATCAACTTTAATAAGAAAGTCTAAAACTCGTATATATTATACTTATGTTTACTATATGCACAAAAAAAAATTATAATGCTTTTTTTGATTCGAACAAGAGCAAGTCTTATTCGCTAATTTATTATATTAAAACTATACTAATTTTATACTTAACAAATATTTGCGTTCTAATTGATATTTTAATAGCGAAAAAGAGTAAAATATTATTTGCGATTTTATGTTACGTCTATAATACGTTTATACTAAATTTATATATAGCTAGTTCTTTTTTAAATAAATTTATCTTTGTTAACGACAAAAGTTAATGCGACTATTTTTTCATTTATACTAAAATTATACTAAGTTTATGCTTAGCTAATGCAATTATTGCGAAAACTATTGTCACGTTTACAACTAAGAAAGACAAAGATTAGATTGTTTCTTATTATGCATATCAAATATATGCTAAGCATAAATTAGAACGAATTGACAACAAGAAGTTTTCAAAATTGTTTAACTAAATTTTAAACTCAATATATACTATATATAATGCTCTAGTTCGTTTTGACTAATTGTGTACTTTCGATTGTATCTAGTATATGCGACATAGATGATTAAATATTTGTTTTTTCGACTTCGATCTAACGAAATAAATTGATACTTATTATATGCTTTACTTTTGCGTGATTGCTACAACAATTATATCTTAATAAAAAAAATCTTTTTGCAAATTAATTTAAAATGAAATACAATTTATATTTAACATGAAATTCCTCTATACTTTCTTTAATCTTGAATCAAGATTTCTCTTTTAATTACGTTCAAACACATATTAAATCTATATCTTGTCTACGTTTGCTATATACTTATCTTATTTACTATTTTAATTTTGTATTTATTTCTTTTATTTTAAATACTATTCTTTATAAGATAAAGCTAAACGAGCAATTATAATAGCTTGTCGCGTCGTCGTATTTGTTAGTTTTACAAATAATACAAATATTTTGTATATAATTTCGTCTTCGATTGTTTCTTTTTAATTTCGAATTTTTCAATAAAGTAATAAATCTTTTTTCAAATTAATACTTAATATAAACTCGATATATACTATATCTATGCGTAGTCTTTCGAATTTAAACAAAAGCTCTTAAATTATTAATATTATGCAATATTCGTAAAACGAAGATATAAATTTATAAGCTAGTTTATCTTCGTTGTTGTCTTAATTGCTTAATAGATATTGTTAATTTGCTTATGATAAAATTATATTTAAAATATTCTTTGTGTTGCTAATAATATTAAATTTCTTTAACTTAACAATTTTTTTCGTTAGTCTCTTCTTTTTCTTTTGTAGAAGTTTGTTACGTTTTTGACATATACGTTGTATACGTTGTTCTCGCATTTGATTTTTAATTTGATGTTTCAATAGTGTTGCTCTATATTTTTTGCTCAATTTTGATATATTGTTTATAAAGCTTAAGCTTGATTTATGTTTATTTAAGCTAGACAACAATATACGTCGAATTAATGTTCGAAGTTTATTTTTTCTAAATAATGTCTCTATATGTCGTTGTATTAAAGAAGACGTTTTAGAATCTTTATCAAATATATGTTAAGTCAATATTTGGCGTTTGTCTTTTCTAGATAATGTCTCTATATATCGTCGTATTAAAGAAAACATTTCAAAATCTTCATTTAATATATATTGAGTCGATGCTTGACGTCTATCTTTTCTAGATAATGTCTCTATATATCGTTATATTGAAGAAGACATTTTAGAATCTTTATTTGATATATATTGAGTCAATGCTTGACGTCTATCTCTTCTAAATAATATCTTTGCATGTTGTCATATTAAAAAAGACGTTTCAAAATCTTTATTTAACATATATTGAGTCGATGTTTAGCATCGATTTTTTATCGAATAAGTAGTTCTTGAATTGCGACTTTAAAATATGTAAAAAATCTCGCTATCGAATTTAGATGTCATGTTTGTGTCAAATTTATACTTGAAATTAAGTTTATCAAGAAAGAATATTATATAAGAATTTTCTAAATTGAAAAAAAAATATGAATGTCGTCGACGACGCTTTGCAACTCTTCGATCTTTTTTATCTATAATTTAATTAATTATTAAGTCAAATTAAATATAAACTAATTGTACATATCTTTTTTAATTAATTGAGCGACAATACGATTAAATTCATTGCGATTGCGCCAAGTAAATAAAATATCTTTTTTTGTCTCGAAATCGTTCTTTTTAAACATCTTAATAGCGTATTTTTTTATTTTAATATATAATTAGCATAAATACAACTTAGAACAAACATAGATTCTATCTAAATATAGAAACAAGTAATAATAGCTTTCGTCTCGCAAACTTATTGTCTTAAAAATGATTGCTTTCTTCTATATTAATATAATTGCGAATTAGCGTTCATTAATGCGAAGAAATTTTTAATTTCTTTTTATATAGTTCGATAAAAATTTATTTTGTCTTTCGATATTTAATTTATGTCTTAAGCTTAAAATATGATGTGTTTATATTATTTATGCGTTATAGTAGTTTGTCAACAATCTTAATTTTTTAAAGTTAATTAATAAAATAAATTGTTAAATAATTAAAATAACGTTTTCGAAAATTACGCTTAGAATGTATTCGACAAAAAATTAACATATATTCGAAATATTTAAATTACTCTCGAGAGTCGTTAAGATCGTAAAAATATTTTTCAAATTTTAGACAAAACATTAGTAACATCTATGTAATTCTAATATATACTAAACATATTTTAAGCTTGTTTTTTGTTTATATTTATTGTAAAAGTTCGCAACTCTTTGTTTTTATAATCGATATAAAAAATTTAAATAGTTTGACGAACGACTTCTTTTAACGCTTCAAACATCTTAATAAATATTGTGTAATAATCTTCGATAATCTTTATATTAATTTACGCGTAACAATAGATATTAATTTCTATTATAATTTGAGCGTATACTTAATATATATTGTGTATGCATTAAATTTACAATAATAATTCTTGTTTTAATTCAAAATATTGTATAGATTTGTTTTGTTTTGAATCTATTTAAATGCAAGATTTATTTCGAGACATAATTGATTTATAAAGATTTTAGCCTAAACATAAGTACAATATACAACAATATATTGTTAAGAATTTTCGTTAAAATAAATAATACTTTTAATCTATCGCTTCTTTAAAGAACGCAATTGATTAAAAACAAATTTTCGCTCAACTTCTATAAATTATAAGCTAGATTTATGCAATGTTTAAACTAAACATAAACTAATCTTTTAAAACTATTTTAACAAAAAACTTCTTAAATTTTTGCTTGCGAATTAATGTCGCTATGCGATCTTTTATATTAAGATTATTATATATATAACGCAAAGCAATCTCGCCATATTTTGCGCATAAATCGAATATAATAAAAAAAATAGCAAAGCGTTTTGCAAAATATTTAGCGCAAACAACGCATATACTAGATGTAAATTTAGCTTACGCGTTGTCAAAAACAATAAATTTTGTTGTTTGATTGTCGCAATCACGTCGTCGACAATTTCTCGAAACATTTTGATAAAATATAATGAATAATAAATATAATTTTCGCGTGCAATTAGTATAAAGAATAAAAATCGTTCTTAATTAATAAAAATATAGATATTTAATCGCGCATCGCATGTACTAATTTTAATTTTGTCACTTTCCTAAAAATAATTAAATTCTATATATATTTAGCATATATTAAACTTGTATCAAAATAAAATTGATCGCAAATAAAACTTTTAAAAGCTAGATATTTAATAAAGATGCAATTTTTTGTGCGTTGTTGTAACTCGTAGTTTATTAAAACGCGAAAATAATTAATATTGATACGTATTAAGTTTGCGTTAACGATTCAATTTGTGTGTCATAATTTCGTATTAAAAAGTAGAAAACATTTAATTTAATAAATCTATAAAATTAGCTTACGAACAACATAAATAAAGTAAAAGTTTATTTTATAAATCTTTTATATAGCAAACTCTTAATTTTTGTATATGCGAATTATAGATTTGAAATACACACAACGTATATATTGATTTCGTCATTTCTTAAGAAATTTATAATATTAAATCTCTATGCGACGCTTTAATTGCGCGTTGACATTTATTGTATACGTCAATTAAGTAAAGTGTTGTCGAAAATTGTTAATATTCTTAAGCTTAACTCTATTGTATATTAAACATATACGTAGTATATTTAAATGCGCGTGTTCGCAATACTTGATTTCAAAACATTTAAAACTTTAACGTCAAATCTTGTTTATTTTTATTTTTTTTTTAATTTTTAAAAATGAAAGAGCAATCTAAGTAATTTTGAAATTAATTGCGACAACGAAGAATTGAATCTAGTCTTAATATAAGTCAAAATTATATCTTACTTAAGTTGAACATACACTAAACATATATTTGTTAATTAACGCTTTAATAAAGACGTTAATTAAGATTTCGACTAGTATTGTGCTTTTCTTATACACAAAATAAAGAATTCTCTTTGAATGCGTATGTAAATATGCTAAAATATCGTAATAGTTTTGCACTTTTAATACAACTATTTGATTGCGTTCTTCAAAGATAATCGCAATTTTATTAACGTTAATAAAGTTCTATATATAATAAATATTAACTCAATATATAATAGACATAAAGCGTAAAAGAGAATCTATTTTCTTAAGTTCTATAAGCAATAATTTGTCAAAATTATTAAGATCTTGATTGTTTAATGCATCTTAATTTTCTTAATTGTTTATAAAAACATTTTCGTTAACATTTTAATCACTCAATATTGCATTCAATTTAATAATATTAATGTTGTTAAGATTCGAAGTTTGCTTATATGTTTAGCGAATATCTAATATATAATAAACATAAAGTAAATCTTAATTTCATTCATTTATTGCGAAATCGCTTGTTAATTTTGATTTGTAAGATTTTTAGACATGAAAGAATTCTTTATGCTAGAAGACATAAAGACTTCGAAGACGAAAAAATTAATAACACTATTAAAAGACATATTGTTATTAAGATTTAAATTAAATATAAACTAAGCTTGAATATAATATATGTGCAAAACAAGTAATTGAATTGCGCAAATATAAAACTATGTCGAACTTATATTACGTCTAAAAGTAATTTATGCTATAACGAAATGTGACTTCGCAATACGTAAATCTTGTTTTTGAACTTAATTAATTGCGCATTATAGATCTTACACAAGTCTAAAAATTTTATAGATATAGAGAATTAAATTTATGTCTAGCATGTATCAAGAAAAAACAAAATTCTAAGAGTTGATTTTTAGTTAATACTAAATAAAAAGATTTATACTTTACATAAGCTATATATATATTAAGTTTGTATCTTAATTGCGAGCGAAGATTACGATTAATTTTTATAGTTCGAAATGATCATGCTAAGCATAAGCTAAGCATCGACAAAGTTCACCCTAGATAGAAATTTTCATCTAGGACGAGCTCGTCCTGGGTGCGATTTCTGCACCCTGGATAAGCTGCAACCCGTAAGATTTCTAAGTTTAAAGCTTTTTTTTCTGTAAATATTGCTAAGATATTTAAGTCTAAATTTTGTTTTTTTGTTAGTTTAATATTTTTAGATAAAAAGTCTTTTAATTTTTAGAATATAGTACAACAATTGCTATTCAAAAAAATTAAAAAAATTAAAAATAGTTAGAATATTTTTAATCAATTATTTAGCAAATCTCGAAAATATTTTTTGACAGATATTGTTGCTTTTATTGTTAATATTTATTTAAATAGCAATTCTAATTTAACAAAATAGTTATCTATTTTTTTATATTTTAATCTATTAACAATAGATAGTCGAACTTAGTCTTTATTTTTTCAAATTACTAAAAATTAGTTTTTGAATTTACTAAATAATAATTTTTAATATAAAAATATTTTAAAATTCGACAACTATTTAATCGATAAAAATACAAATTTAAATTAAAAAAAATTATCTTTGTTTTTATTTAGAAATTGCAAAAACTGTTTTTTTGTCTTTAATAGACAGTATCTAATAATCGTAACAATATTAGATCTATCTATTAGTAAGTTTTGTTAATAGAATAGACAACTAATAGACAATTAATAGAATTAGAATATTTTTGAACAAGTATTTTTTTTTTACTATTTGTATCTACTAACAATTGTTAGAAACAGAAATTTCTGTTGCTTTGTTTGTTTTTACAAATAGATTAATCGTCGGATCGGATTTTGGTTTCAACTTTAGAAATCGATTTGATCCGACAATTTTAACTCTAGAAATCGATTCGAAATTCGAGTCGATTTCTATTATTTTGGAATCGATCTAACTCGATTCGACTCGATTTTCGGTTCTAATATTAGAAATCGAATCAAATTGTTAAGAAATCGAATATAATACTATTATATCAAGAATTACTAATTTTAGAATAAAATATTCTATTAATAAAATGCAATATTTGCATCTATAAGCTCTATAGATCTTATAGATGCAATTTATTAATAAAATGCATTATTTGTATCTATAGAATCTATAGAATCTATAGATGCGATTGAATTTTTTTCTCTAAAAAGTAGTAATACATTACTATAATGCATTATCTTATTATAATTTAAATAATTAAATATTATTAAATATATATTCACTATATATTGACTATATATTGACTATTAATAAATTATATAATTATTTAAATAGTCTTGGCAATTCGAGTCGATTTTTTTAAGTCGAATTTCGATTTTAATTCTAGAAATCGACTCGATTCGACTCGGTTTTCGATTTCAATTTTAGAAATTAATTTCTCAAGACTTTCGAATCGAACTAATTCGAATTGTCAAGATTCGAGTCGATTAATCGACTCGAACTCGATTAATCGATTCGACGCAATCAGTCTATTTACAAACAATTTTAGACAATCGACTATTGCAACAACAATAATTGCTTTGAAACAACAGTTAGTCTCTACTATTACTTTCGAACAGCAGTTAGTTTCGACTGCTATCTTTGTACAATTAGCTTCGGTTGCTAATTATAAACAGTAATTTGAATAGCAAATTGTATTTAATCAAACAATTAATTACGCAAACAAAAGACAGTACAAAAATCAGAATTTTGATTAGTATTTTAGTTATTTAAAATTGATTTATTAAAATTGATTTTAATAAAAGAATTTTATTTTTATTTTTTAGATAATTAATTAATTTCGAGATATTATATATAATAAAATTAGACAAATTTTTTCAAATTCTAATAAATTTTTTTTTTATCAGAATTGTGCTAGATAACAAACTAATTGTTTTTATAAAAAAAAGTTTTTAATTGTTAATAACAAATAATTGTCGATTAAATTTAGAACTATAAATATCAAATTTTTTTATTCAAATATTTCTAAAAATTACAATACAAAATCTATTATTTTTGTCTATAAAAAGACAATCTATTGCAAGATTTTTATCTTTGTAGATTAAGTAAACAACTATATTTATATTGTTAACAAAATTGCTATTTGCAAAAATCTTTTCTTTTGTTTTTAAAAATCGACAATAATATAATATCTTAAAAAAATTGAGAACTTTAAACAAAAAACTTTTTAAATAATATTATTAATCAATTTTATAGATAAATTTTAGATACAATTTAAAATACAAATTAGTAAAACTCTAGATAAATTAATATCGAAATTATTTATTGCAAAAAATATTATAGACAATTAAAAAACAATTAACTATTTTCAATTTATTAAAATATTTAATTTGCAAAATTAATTAACTTAAATTTAACAACAACTCGATTTAGAACTTAAAGCAATAATAATTATATCTACAACAATTACTACAATTTAAGACTTTATCGAGAAGCTTAAAGCAAAACAAGAGTTTTATAAAATTATATTTATTCGATAACAAACAAAATATAATTTAAAAACTAATAAGTATAACAAAGACTTTAAGTTTAATTAATTAGTAATTTGTTAACTTTTTGCATTAATATAGTTATATACAATCTATTTTTTATATATATTATACTACAATATTTATTAGAATCTTGCTAAATATCTATTTTGTTTTTTAGTGCAAAACTCTAAATATGTTATCAATTAATATTGTTTGATAATATAGTTATTATAGTCTAAATTTTTACAATCTATATTGTTGCAGTTTAACTCGATAAAAGAACTATTAATATCTAAATATCTAACAATTATTGTTTCTAATACTAAGACTTAGATTAATAAAAAAAATAAGATTTTTTTTTAAGACAGACAATCGACGCAATAATATTAGAAAAAATGAAAATTGCAATATCTATCGAATTTAAGAACAGCAGTTTATCTATTAACTATATAGCTATTAGCGACGTTTGTATTAGCAAGAAAAATATCTATTGTCAAAATATTAGCAAAATTCTTATTAACTCTATATTGCTTCTGCGTATTATATAATATCTTTTGTTCTCAACTTATTTTCGCGCAAAATATATTAATAAGAAATTGTTTATTAAAGTTTCAATCTATTATATTAAAAACAAGCAATTAGCTAACAAAAAACAAACTAATTATATAGACTTTTCTGCTATCTTAACTAATATTTATTAAGTCAATATATATTATATTAATTTTAAAATTAGTATTATTTTAAATTGTTTAATTTGTTTAATTTATTAATATACTTTTTGTTTAAAAAATAAGTTATTCAAATATCTACAAAACTGTTACAATTTTAACTATTAAATAAAAAGAAATTATATTAAAATTTTTTAGACAAATTTTAGTTTAATAAATTTAGATCAAATTATTAATAGTTTAAATATAATTAAATTTGATACAATAATTGTTACTAATATTGAATTAGTCTTTCTATTATATTATTATACAACAATATTTCTAAGATTTGTTTACTATAATATTATATATTCTATTTGTATTAATATAAAATATATAATATTTTTAATTAATTGTTAGTTTTTGAACAAGTTTAAATTGAAATATCTATTAAAGAAAGTCGATATTTTTATTTTAGTATACAAAGTCGATATTGAAAAACATTTTACAGACAATTATCTATTTTTAAATATATATATTAAAGAACAAATTAATAGTAAAAGTGCAATAACTTATATTTATTAAGAGATTTATATAATAAATTATTTAAAAATCAAAATATTTTTTAAAATAAATATTATAATTTTAGAGCAAATAATAGTAGATCTAAATAGCAGAATACTAACAGTTAACAGTTGTTAAAAACTAACAATTAATCTTAAAATTACAGTAAAAAACAATATATAAGTTCGAAAAATCTTAAAAACAAATCGAAAAACAATTATTAATATTAATACAATTATTAAATTATCTATTTGCTTGCTACAATTTCTATTAGATAGAAACTATTTATTTGAATTAAAATTTGTCGATATATATATTTATATTGTCGATTTTAGTATATCTTTTATTTATATTTGCAATATCAGTTTAGTATTAATAATTATCGATAAATATATTAATCTCGATTATCTAACAAAATATAAAAAGCAGAGTTGTTATTAAATTAATATCAAGAAATACTTATAGACAATAAAAGAAAAAATACAAATAGATATATTAAAAAATAGTTGTTAAATTATTTTGTTGAACAATATTTATATATATAGATTTTCAGATAAAATTAGATTTTTTCAGATATTAATTAACAAATTTGTCGATTTATAGATTGATAGTAAAAAGACAATTAATCTATTAAAAAACAACTAAATAACAGTATTTCTTACAACAAACTAAAATTCGATAGATGTTTTTTGTATTGTTTATAAAATTTATCTATTAGATTTTCGAGATAGATAAGTTGTTAATAAAAAATTTAACAAACTTTATTAACAGAACAAAATAAAGTAATTAAGAAAACTGATTTTTTTCAAATTTTTAGTATTTGTTGTTTGATATACTATTAATAGATTAAACAAATTCGAGAGAAAATTAAAAATTGTAACAGATATTAGAAAACTTAATAAATTTGTTATTACAAATAATTACTTTATTTCAATGCAAAATAATATTATTATCTATATAAGAGACTACAATTATATTAGTTCAATAAATAATCCAATTTTTTTTTTAATTTTTAGTAATTATAGCAAACAAATATAAATTCTTTCTTATTAGTTATTAAAAAAAAAACTATAGATAGTTATTATAGAATTTAAAAACTTTTTAATATATATATAGCAAATAATAAACAAGCAGCTGCAAGAATTTCGAGAATTTGTATATATCTATATCAACAATACTACAGTTTTTTTTATAATATTTGTTGAGTATTTAAATTATTTTAGTTAGTTTTTTTTTAAATTTATTGAACTTTAAATTATTTTAAGTTTAAAAAAAATCTTCTTAAACTATTTAAGTATTATATTGTTAAAATAGAAAATAGATATTTTTGATCTATTTATAATTAAGAAACAAATAGTTGTTGTTAAAACAATTAGATTTTTAAAAAGTCTAAAAATTCTCAAAATCTATTTTAATTTTTTTAACTATTAATAAAATAAAATTGCGTAATATATACAGAAAATCAATATTTTTTAGAGCAAAAAAATACAACTGCTTAAAAAAAATTCGATTCTAGATAATTAGAAATACAAAATATATATTAGAACAATATCTATTAAAAACTTATTAATATTAAAAAAATTCTATATCTAATTTTAATACGCTCTAATAACTTTTAACTTTTTAATTTATTTTAATAATAGTTGACATTTCTATATCAATTTAGATATAATAAAGAAATATAGTTTTAATATTAAAATATATTATATTAAAAACAATTTAATATTAGACAATTTTAGAAAGACAAATATTTAATATATTTTGTTTTTGTTAAAAATATTTATTACAACTGAATCTTATTATTAATTTATTAAATTGAAAATTGTTACTTTAATTTAAACAATTAGAAAAACTGGATATTTATTAAAGTTTTTAGATAATCTACTGTAATCTATACAAATTACTTAACAACAACAAGAATTGTTAAACAAATTATTTTATTGTTTTTATTAATTAACAAATTAAATTTGAAGCTAATTAGAGTTTCTTAGTATCTGTCGCAATTTACTCTAAATATCTATTATTATTTAAGTCGACTTAATATTGTTTTAGACGTTTTATTAAGATTTGTTGTTTTAATAGAAAAGAAAAAGCTAAATAATAATTAAAATATATTTAACAATATTAATATTTTCTATAACAAAATAGAAACAGTTGTCGAAATTAATATTAAAAAAAAATACTATAAATAGACTAGTTAAACAAATAACTAAAAAAAAAGAATATTGTTGTACAAAATATAGCAGACAAAATAATTTTTTTTATATTTATTTTATTAAGATAAGTTTCGATTTTCGAATATATTTTATTAATATCTATATTTGCTCTATTAAATAGACAGAAATCTTAAAAACTTTGCAAAAAACTTTTATATTTTTTAGAATTTAATTTATACTAAATAACAAACTTATCTATTTTATTAATTATATGCAAAGAAAGTATCTATATTTATCTAAGAAATTCGAGAATTTTTTTTTCGAACAAATTTATAACAATAATTATTATACAAATTTCTTAAAAATATTTAAAACAATTATAACAAATTTCTATTTTTCAAAACTAACTAAGCAACTAAAACAATATATAGTTTACTATTGTTAGTATAATATATATTAAATTAAATAATATTAATTGTATAACATTTTTAATTTAATTATTAGTTTTTTTGTATTTTTTTATATAGTAAGTTTCGACTTTATTCTAGTACTATTAAGTATACAAAATATAAATTCTGTTATATCTGTTATCTATAAATTTTTAAAAAAAATTGTTATTTTTTTAAAAAAAACTATTTATATTGCAGAAAACTAAGCAACAATACTAGTCGACAAATTTGCAAACTAAAATATATTAAAAATATTTATTTATAATTAAAATCAAAAATTTCTTTCTAAATTTTAAAAAACAATTTTTAAAAAACTAAAGATTAGTTTTCTAATTTTAATTGTCTATTATTTGCAAACAAATAGTTAGAGCAAACAAATTAATTAAATAGTCGAAATTATATTTTAATATACAATAGCTAACAATTCGAGTTTTAACTAAATTGTTTTTCTTTTTATATTAAAAATAAAACTTAACAATCTTTCTAATTTATTAATTAAACTTTTGTTTAACAAATTTATTATAAATTTTAAGATATAGAATTTAATATTGCTGCTAAAACTAGACAAATAGAACAAAAATTAATTTAAAAAAAAAACAATAAATATTAATAAAACAAAAGTTTCTATAGTCTAAATTAATATAATTTTTAAGTTTATCTATAACAAGTATTATTAATTTTTATCTTTTAAAGTAGAAAACAAGATTTTTTTGCAATTTTACAAAAAATACAGTTTGTTATTAGTAAAATTGCTTAAACTTATTATTTAGCGTATAGATTTTTTTAAAATATTCGAAAAAAAAAAAATCTAATCTATCGACTTAAATTGTTAGAAAATTGAAAAATTTATTTAGTTTATTTTATAGCAAACTTAAAGTTTGTATTAATTAATATTGATTTTTGCAATTATTTAGTATTAGACTATTTTAAATTAATCGAAAAATTTAATAAGAATTAATATTTATATAAATCGAGATTTTAATTAATTATTAAATACGCAAATATAGACAAAAAAAATCTATCTTAAAATTCTTAGTTTAATAGAAAAAATATAGTTTAAAATTCGATTGTTAATACAGTAAAATCTTTTCTTAACAAAATCAAAAAATTTGTTCAAATTTATAAAAAGAAGTACAATATATCTATATCGAACGCTATTTGTTGTTCGAATTCAGTATATAGTTAAGCTATCGCGAAAGAGAGAAATTAAGTTTTCTTATAGATTGACAAGCAGAATAGCAATATATTATCTTCTTTATAGAATAGCAAACAAAATAGCAATTTACTATTGTTTTTATGTTCTAACAAACAGAACAATAATTATCTACTACAAACTATTAAATAGAATAATCTTTTTGTTAAATATCGACAAAATAGATTTTGCAAAATAAAGACAAATAATTTTGTCTAAATCTTACAACTATATTTAACTATACTAAAAATATTAAACTTATATCTTTTATATATATTGTTCTTATATATTTGACAGAAATAGACTAGTTATATAACTATTAAACTAAAGTTTAGAGTTGCAAGATAATATATTTAATTTTACTATTTATTTACTTTATACAATTACAAATCTTAGCTAGCGCGCTTTTGTTTTTTAATATATTTTAATTCTCTTTTATTTACTTCGATTTTTAATCTACTATAACTATTATTTTATTGCAATATTGTTTAATATCTTTTGAAAACATTCTTAACTTAAAAATTAAAATCTTTTTTGCTTTATTATTTATTAGAAAAGTTGTAAACAACAAGCTAATTTTTAAATCAAATTCGAATTATCGAAAACTATCTGAAAATCTTTTCTATACAATCGAAAACTCAGAAATTAATATAGCAAATAAACAGATTTTTGACAACAATATTAATCTGCGCAAATTAAAAAAATCAAAAATCGACAATTAAGTTATTAAGATTACAAATAGTAGCAAAAACAATAATTAATATATAATTTATTAATTTAAAGATACTTGCGCAACTTCTATATATTACAATAGTAGAAATATTATTAGTATTAGACTAGTAGATAATATATATTTGTTGCAATTGCTACAAGATAATGCGCAAATTCTATATCTATTAGATATTACTTTTACGATTAAAATAGATTATATCGAAAAATCAAAAAAAATAAGCCATCTAATTTTAGATACAAAAAATTTCAAAAATTGTTATAAAAATAAATTTAAAGTTAAAAATATTTAGTCTAGACTAATTGTCGAGTCGGGTTTCGATTCCAACTTTTGGAATTGACTCGACTCGACAATTTCAATATTAGGAATCGATTCAAAATCTGATTCGATTTCTATTATTTTGAAATCGAATCGATTCGATTTAACTCGATTCTCGATTCCAATATTAAAAATCGAATCGAATCGTTAAGAACGCCACGAATACTAAAAAGAGTATAAAATAAGTTTAAATTTAGATTTTTAATTATTTTTTAGATAATGCACAATAGTAATATATAATATAAAAATAATCTACTATATTTATTTATTAATTAAATTAAATAGATTAATTATTTCTATTAAATTATTAATTAATTAATACTAAAAATAAAATAAATTACTAAAAATA
>JAABUL010004063.1_pt1 | contig 20351 bp, 6 predicted proteins | sample 5559151 | NCBI WGS metagenome assembly JAABUL01 (sample SAMN10711876, study PRJNA513368) | rock metagenome | isolation source: Antarctica rocks | place: Antarctica: Victoria Land, Pudding Butte sud | reverse complement strand
TCGTGGCTGTGGTTGTATGATTGATAGAGTTGGGCAGCGCAGAGGTTTGACGTGGAAACTAGCGCCTTGGTGCTTAGTCAGCAGTAGACTTTTGTCTTGGCGCTGGCCTACCGAGTAGCACATCCTCTGTACAATGCACCATGGAGCCACTCTCCGAGACAACCTGGGATGTGATCTTATCAGGTACAGGGCTGCCGCAATCACTACTGGCACTGTAAGATCATCCAGCGCTTCTGCTTGACGAAGGAGCGGCATATCTGACTGACGCAGCTTCTGAGGGGAAAGAGCCTTGTCAAGATCAGGCAAGAAGGTGCTTCACATCGACAAGCACGACTATTATGGTGGTGCAGAAGCTGCTTTGAGCTTGCAAGAAGTCGAGAAATGGGCTGAGTCTACTGAGAAAGGTGAGCGAGCAGGAATTAGTGTGGGATTAGTGCTGAAGATTGTTGCAGACGCTGGTCTTTCACCTTTCACCAATGCTACGATCAGCAATGTCGAGCAAGAGGCGACGGCTCAACCTGGATCTGTAAAGCAGCCGAAGCTTGGTTTCTCCCGGGCATACAGCCTCTCGCTTTCACCACAGTTGATCTACACCCACTCGAACCTTTTCCCTGCTCTTGTCTCGTCCAAGGTCTATCGCCAACTTGAGTTTCTTGCTGTTGGAAGCTGGTGGCTGTACAAGGATCATAAGAAGGATGAAAAAGATGAACAAGACGGCGAGGGAGCAGCAGCTTCACCATCGAAAGGCAGTCTACAAAAAATTCCAGGCGGTCGAGAAGATGTCTTTGCGGACAGGAGCATTGATCGAAGATCCTCCATGTCACTGATGAAGTTCCTCAAACTTGCCGCAGACCCCGAAACCCACGCGTCCGTGCTCGAAGATTGGGGCCAAGAATCCTTTCCTAATTTTTTGGAATCACACCTCAAGATCCCATCGCGACTGCAGGCACCGTTGATCGCATTGACACTCTCTCCAAACACTCCAGCCGAAACCCTTACTTCGTACGCTCTCCCGCGCATTCATCGACACCTTACCTCGATAGGCATGTTTGGTCCAGGCTTCGGCTCAGTAATCCCGAAATGGGGTGGCCTTGCAGAGATAGCACAGGTAGCTTGCCGTGCCGGTGCTGTTGGTGGCGGGGTGTATGTGCTCAAGAGAGGATTTGAGACAGAGGAAGACCCAGATCAGCAGCCGCTTGACAGGCAAGGATGTCGCTTGGACGAAGATACCCAGGTGTATACCGTTCGCCTCGAGGGTGGTGAAGACGTCAAGAGCCGATGGATCGTAGGTTCATCTTGGGGTTTACCCCCACAGATACAGAACAAGCCGAGCGAGGATCGCCTTCCTTTCTCAGTGGCTCGGAGTATCACCATCGTTTCTGGGTCTCTCTCCCGGCTTTTGCCGCCCCCAGTCGATGGGGCTCCACCACCCGCTGGCGCTGTCGTCGTCTTCCCCTCGGGATGCATTCCAATCGAGTTTGATGGACAAAAGATTGATGCACCACCGGTCTATCTCATGGTCCACTCGAGTGATACTGGAGAGTGCCCCGCTGGCCAGTGTAAGTATCAGGTCAACCATCCTATTCTCTCCAGAAAAGCACTATCATGATGACATAACATAACGAATACTTATCTACATTGTCTGCAATTCCATTGAAGATAACAAACCTCTGACAGTCTGATAATATGCTCCAATTACCCCACGTGTTGTCATAGACTACTCAAATTTCTGTAACTGACTACAAGGACTCAGGTATCATCTACGCCCAAATCTCAAACGTCGTCCATACCGATGCACACTCCCTTCTGCAGACAGCTGTTGAGCGGCTCCTTGCCAGTATTGACGAACATCCATTACCAATAAACCTGTGGAACCTGCATTACGACCAACAATGCACCCCAACGGCAACACCTGTCGATTGGGAAGCCAACTTACAAGCCGATGGATTCTCGAATCCTCATGTGTTGCAGCTTCCTGATCTTGCACCTGGGTTCATATTGGAGGATGGTGTGCTGAAGCACGTAAGGGCTGCCTACCAGAAGATCATGGGTGATGAAGGGGTGCCGTTCATGGTGTTTGAAGATCGAGAAGGGCAAGGCGATGAGGAGGATGGAGGTGACCCACCGGATGTCTAGAGTTTGTAGAAATGGTGAAGTGAAGAGATCTCCATCACAGCTGTGCACCACATATCGAAGACTGATTGTCGTAATAGTCTTTCACTATAATTCCCTCCACTGTACCTTATCTGATTCATTGGGTGACTAAGAGTGCTTGATGTAAGCCCTCGGCTCTCTTGATTCTCAGATATCAAGTATGGTAATTTGACTGTCTAGTAAAGCCTACCTCGCCTTATCCTTACTACTCGTCTTCACAATATGTAATCAAGGTCTACTATCATCGCAAGGTAGCTGTCCGTGAGGAGATTGGAAGCAGCCATGCTTCTTCAATCAGTCTTTCCCTCGAAGCTTTGTCCTCTCCCGTGGTTCCCCACTCTCTTCATGCTTCGTCAACATCACTCGGTGCTCTGGTTCCAACAAACAAGGCATTTGGAAAATCTCGGTCTGCGATGCGTTCATTGCATAGACATGTCGAGAGATAGATTCTACTTTAATGCTTTTTTGCTTTCATATTACGCCACAGAATCCAATTCAATAGAGTGACTTATTACTTTTATTTACTTGGAAGATAGAAAAGCCTGACACAGGTACGCCTCACAGCCCAATACTCAACATGCAGAAAAGTCCTGATCGAATTTGGAAAAGGCTTGCGATTATCTATCCAGCAATGACTCCGGTCCCGCTTTCTGACAAAGAACAAATAAATACAACATATACGAAAAGCAAATATGCCGAACAGTCTAATTGGTCACCAATTCCGTCTTATCGGCCTTCGCGCAATTTCCGTCCTGGGGCTTCTTGAAGATGTCGGTGGGGCCAGGCACGTTGGAATAGTAACATTGGCAGGTGTTAGCCAACGAAGATGAGCTGCCACCAATGGCGGAGGTATCACTGTAGCAGAAAAGAAGCAAATGTCAGCGCTAGCGCTTCGAGAGCTGTCCCATGGCATCCGCACACCAGGGGATAGAGAATACTCACAAATTCTGGCAGGTGAACGTGCCCGGGTCGGAGGAGGATTTCAGCATCATGGGATCCGGCTGATCTGCTTGCCTCGCCGTTATTCGGTAGACGGCGCACGCATCATGCAGCTCGCCCCCGATTCTTTTGCCGGTAGCGTCCGCTTTGCAGCCGTTGAGGACGGTCTCGAAGCGGTCGACGCAGTGAGCGAGGCTTTCGTTGTCGTCTTTGCCGACGTCGAACTGGAACATACCCATGCATTCGTCCTCGGAAAAGGAGAGCCCGAGCCAGAGTTTATCGGCGTCGCCGTTGACGGGGAAACTGTCTGACATGCCGAGGGCCTTGTGCCGTCCGTCGCTGGTCAGACCTGTCCCGAAGGAGACTAGAGGTACAACCACCTGGCCCCAGTATTTGCGGTGGGAGCAGAAGGTATTGATGGCGTTTGCCGCATCTGCCTCTGGGAAAGCGACCGCAGGAGTGGCGGCCGTTGTACCGGGGCAAAGGGGATCCGGGAATGGCTTTGATGCGCCCGCAGGTAGGGGCGATCGGTTCACACCGATATCCTCATCTTTCACGGTAGCTACGACATTTTCCTTTGGGTCTTTGAAGGTCTTGCTGCAAAATGTGGAATAATAGGCTTCCTGTTTGATACGCGTTAGTTGGCTTGATTTCCTCGGCAAGTTACGGGACTTCGGCTTTAGCACACTTAATCCTGCAAGCCAAGCATAATTCTGAGCATTGTCCCCTTTTGCGTCGTCGTCAGCCTTGAAACAGTCATAGGCGCCGGCCTCATCGTCGACTATGCCGATACTGCCCCGCCTACATTTGTATTGTCAGACTGTGAAGAGGCGGTTAAAAGTCAAGGGGTTTCTTACGCAGCTGCTCCGATACTGTTGTAATGGCTGCAATGCAGTGTATCAGTCCTCATGATCAATTATATTAGTTGAGATCACTCACGTCATCTCATGCAATAGTGTCATGGACAAGCTTCTCATTTTGCTCGAGCAGGACTCGTCAAGGCTATCACACTTGATATCCGATAGCTGTGGCCGATCCAACCCATATTGGCAGACGTGGAACACCCCGGTATCAGGCATTGTGTATGCAGCTACCTGACCCTTGCAGCTGCTTTGGAAATCTTTCCGGTCGCAGACCATATCTGCAACAATCTTATTGGCATTGCTACCATCCCACATGTTGCCGAAAACATTTTTAATTTCTGCAGGGTCGTCCTGCTTTCCGAACCAGCGTTTGAAGGTAGCTCCATCCTTGTCGGCGGCGGCGACTGCACCTTGTTTGACGAGATCCTTCCATTCTATGAAAGCCTGATGGATTTTTTGGCCGTCTTTCTTGTCCTGGTCGTTCTTAGGGTCCCGGTTGACCCACTTGAACTCATTGGTTGCGGCATCTCCGTATGGGTAATCCGATGGTTTAGGGTCATCTCTCGCCAAGAGAGTAGCTGATCTGAATCATCTTAACATTGGAAGGTGGTCCGGCACAAGAACATTACTCACCGTTGGAGAGGATTTGCCAAAGAGGTAACGGAAAAAGAGAGCGCAATGCTCAGAGACGACGGGCTGATATACATGTTAGGAAATTGATCAGATCAGACGAAGCACGAAAATCTTGGATTGAATATGAGTATTGAGAGACAAACTCATCCTTATATACAGTCCCAGTGGCTGTGATGCCTAGGAGGACACTCGACGACTGCGACTTTCTCACCAGCTTCATCCGTTTTCTAACAGTAGTTGCCGTATGGCTTAAGCAGCGGCAAGAGGACACTGTCTCTTCGATCCATGCTTCAGGACCATAGAGCTGTAGACTGAGACAATGTTAGATGTGGTCCGGTACAATCCTATCAGGCAAAGGGTAGCAGAAGTTGTTTCAAGTTTCGTCCCATGGTAAGAGACGACTCTACAAACATGGTCCTACGATGTGGCGGAGGCGTCGTGTGCAGTCACACGTTCCACTTGAATGCTGTGTGAGTGAGTACTGGAGCCTGATAAGGAAGTTCGAGTCAAGGGCGGGGAAGGGCGCAGTCTGTTTGCTCTGTAAGGTATGGATGTTGCAAATCTACGCAGCAGTCAACTCGTGCAGTGATGTGAGTCCATGAGAACGCGGTTCATCGACATTGAAGCTATAGGTAAGTTGTGCAGACATGTTCTCAACATGTGTGTTAGTTACAGAAGACAATAGAGTCGACTCGTTATGCGAATCTATATAAAGTACACAATAAAGTAAAGTACTCAATGAGGGTAGCCGCCAGCGCCAAGGAGGCGCAAGAGTCTTGCACACGCTAGGTGGTCTCACAGTACACTTTCTCCGTTTTACTGCCCCTCTTCCTTTTCATCCTTCACAGCTGTTTCATCTCGATTTGCTCCAAGAGTTGGCCTTGTACGCCGCATCATCAGCTAAAATGCAACGTGTCTCTACTCGAAGGATATTTGCGTAATCGCCCTTGCCCTCTCTGATAACCCAATACAATCATGCAGCCTCAAATCGATATCGACCTTCTCGCAAGTCCTTACTGCTTTCTCGATCGAGGAGCAGAGTTCAATATCTGGCTCAAGTTCAGGCTTCATTATCGAGGACCAATCACGCTGTTAACGACCGGTTCTATCTTTGACCCGGCCGCTACCTTAATCAAGAGCAGAATCGAAATCATCGACGCCAAAACCGGCGAAAGGGTAAAATTTCCTGAGGTTCAAAATTTGGCGGTTGAAGAGAAGTCGCGCTCGGCAGAGGGACCTGCTCTAATCCTAGAACCGGAGGGGGAAAGCTATTTCTTCTGGAGTACCAACATCCCTGGGGATAGATGGCGCGAGCATCCGTTCGACATCTCCGGCCTTGTTCCAGATAGAGAATATACCGTAAGGTATCGCGACCACGGTATCACTCGATGGTTCGTCGGGTCGCAACCAGCGCAACAAGAGACAAGGTCTGAAGTCCAAACACAATCGGCTCCTCTCACGGTAAACTTGCTTGGGGAGAAAGCTCCCAGCTTCACTACGCGCCAGAAGCTACCGCCGCCGCCTCCCGTCAGCACCACTATGACAACGTCCACACCAATCTGTTCATTATCCGGCTCCCCACCTTTCACCATCTACCTCGATTGGAAACTCCACAGCGACCGCGCCATCAGCGCATTACTAACGCGAGAAAATGGCCACAACATCGGCCTCGACATCCGCGATCCGGAAAGGAACGGGCGGCGTATCGGACCCCCGGCCGATGGCATGTACGGTGATGTTGACGAATCTCCCCCTGACGAGGAAGAGCTGCTACGTTTTCAAAAGAATGGTGATATTTTTCCCCAATCATATACCCTAGCCGTCGAACCGAAGCGCAACGGACTGGTGAATGCGGATACGTGGAATCTGAGGAGCGGGAAGACGTATGCGCTTACTCTGAGGAAATCCAAATGGCGGTGGCGGTATGAAGACGAGTTGGCGGACGGGGAGTTGCAGGATCCGGCGAGGGTGGTGGAAATACTGCGTCAAGAACCTCGAGTAGAGTGGAAGCCTGAATGTCGGCTCGAATTTCGCGCGGATTGAGTCTGCTGTTCGAAGCCTGAGTAGTCTGAACTTAGTACAACTGAGGCTATACATAGTTACCTGATCCACATAACTCTATCGCTGCCGCCCCTGCTACCTCCTTGGAACCAATGCGTCGGTGGAGGTGATGCCGAGTTGTAGGGCGGACTTTTGGAGTTTGGATTTGCGGATGTGGCCTAGACCGTCGGCATCGCCGCTGCTGAAACAGAGGACTATTATTTGGTTGCCGAGACTTGGGTGGGTGAGGTAGCGCAGGGTGGGCCCGAAGAACATTGCTTCGTCGTCTGGGTGTGCGATTAGGAGCAAGATCCTTTTGCCGCTTAGAGTCGGGAAGGTGGTGGTGAGGTATGCGGTGAAGAGGTAGAGGAGAAGGATGATAGGAATACCATGGTTTGCTGGCTTGTATTGACGGGATTCGTTTCCTAGTGATTGCTGCTGTTGCCATGGGCTGCTGAGCGTGTTTCTGTATGACGTTGCGTTGTCCGAGAAGGAAGTTGAAGGAGTGATGTTGTTAATGAAGCTTTGGAGTTTGTAACGGTTTCCAATGTTCCGAGGCAGACATTGGGACAGCAGTAACGACTACCATAAGCACAGAACGATAAGGCAGTTGTTCAGATATTCGTTCAGATATACGGCATCAAGTTTCGTGGATCAATCTATGAGGTATCTACGTATTGCACTGGTTCGAGGCGGTGTTCAATACTTGGCCTGATCATCAGGATGCGCCATGTCCTTCGACCGCAGCGGGCTCATCAAAACCGAATACTCAAACTTTCGATCGACGAACCTCAGGAGCTCGGGATTGACATTGTTTGTGTTAAGCCCCATTTGATATTCTCCTTCATCAGTAGGCGGAGGTTGAATAGGCCACCAATAGCATCTACCGTACACAACATCAGTCTTCGATCGAATGGAGCAGAAATTGCTTGACTTACACGCAACCGCAGTTATCGCAGAAGTTGAAAGATAGGTCTCGATCGCCCCAGACATACTGCTTGGTCACTGCGTTCGGCTTCGTTTCAATATTTACTTCGTCGGGATGGTAATAGCCCCAAGCGGCGCCGTAGCGTCTACAGATCGTGCATTGGCATACGTTAACGTACTCAGGGAGTCGGGGAACTGTGACTGTGATGGCGCCGCAGTGGCAGCTAGAGCTGATCGAGGTGTCTGTCGCCGCCATGTTGTCAAGCTGGAGTATGTCAGACGGAGTCTGGCAGCGTGTGAACGTTGGGGGTAGATGCAGGGATCTCGTCTGTTTCGTCAGTGATGGACGTGCCGGGGGCGAGATGCATATCGTGGCGGATAAATCACGTAGGGACAGGCAGAGGGGCGAAGAGGCGGGGAAGAGGGAACTTGTATGCGAAACTGAACTGCACTGGATGACTGGGCTGCACAGATAACTATTTGTCGTATTCAGGACTCTTGTACATCCTTAGTACTGAACATTGAAATTTCCCCCCCCATTTCTATGAGAAATTCTGCGAAGTAGTTAACTTTTACTAATTCATCTTCTATAACTCGATATTATATTAGGGATATATCTAAAGTAGTTACTTATCGCTTTAGTTTAAAGAATATAGACGTTATAAACTTATATTTCTAAAATATCTATATACTACGCAGAAAATCTCATAGAAATAGGGGGGAGATTTCAATATTTAGTATCAAGGATATGTAAGAGTCCTGAATACGATAAATCTAAAAGGGTATAGCTTAGGAGAGATCCTGCGTAACTAACGAGAGACCCCTTAATAAGAGACCCCTTTATATAATTAATTAAAACTTAGTAATTACTTAATTATTATACTTAATTATTATACTTAATAAATAATATTTATATTAATATCTTAACTCTATTCTCTTATATCCTTCTTATTTAATGATATTCCGATCTTGTACTAGCTTAAATAATAGTCTTCTAATTATTAAGATATTATCTTGTATCTATTTATTAGCTATTATAATTTTATTAATAAGCTAGGTTTTACTTAATAGCTAATCTAATTATAATTAATTCTTTAATACTTTTAAGAAGTAGTAAAGTAATCCTTTTACCTTATTAATTATTATTTAAATTTAATTACTTCCTCCTTTTATTATATATCCTCTTTTTTTAGATCTTCTTTTCTTATTAATATAATTACTATTATTATAATTATAGCTTTATTAAAGTAAGACCTTAATAAAATTATAAGCTTTCTTTAATATTAATATATTCCTAATAATTAAGGAGTATTTATAAATAATTAATAAATATACTTATATATAAGATTATATAATAAGGAAAGGGGATAATAATAAAAATATATAAGGTAGAATTTATAAGTAATAAATTAAATATAATATAATTAATAAATTTAATAATAAGGCTAAAAATACTAAAAATATTAAGTATAAGTAAATGTCTTAAGTATATAACTATTTATAGTAAGTATATTTAATACTTAATAATAGAGTTTATTAACTTACTTTAATTAATATAACTTATAATTATATTATAATAGATATAAATACCTACCTTATCCTTAAGAAACTAGAGCTTAATAATACTAATAGAGCTCTTATTATAAAGGAGATATAATAGTAAATTTAATTATATAAAATAATAATAGAGCTATAAGTAAATAATCCTAAGTATCTTATTAAGATTAAAGATCTTTAGAGTATATAAAGGGGTATTTATAATAAGAGACTTAATAATTATATGAAGATTAAAGCTCTTATAAAGGAGCTAAATAAAAAGGAGTAGATATTTATTATATTAATTAACAATAATAATATTAAAAGGAGGATCTAATCTTTTATCTAGATTTATAAATTATTAAAGGAAATATTAAGATTATATTATTATATCTTCTTCCTTAATATTATATATTAATTTAATAGGTATAATATATCCCTATTTATTATTACTTTTATTACTTATATTAATAAGACTTTTTATATAAGATTTACTCTCCTTAATTATAAGATAGAAGAGGTATTTTAATAAGTACTTTAAATATTTCAAATAATCTTTATTAATAGTTCTATCTTTAAGGATTATATTATAAATCTAATTATATTAACTAATAATAATATAATATTAATAAAAAATATAAAAGAATATTAATAATAGAATAAATAAGGTTTTTATTAATAATTTAAATAAAATTATAATTTAATAAATAGCCTTTAAGAAAGTACTTAATACTTCTATTAAAGAAGAGTTTATTATTATAAATAATATTTTAATAAATATAAAAGACGCGTATTAATTAAAGCCTCTCTATAATTATATTTATTAAATATACTTAAAAGGAAGTAAGAAATTAATAATTATAAACTTCTAAATTAATTATATACTATATTTTAATAAAAAGGTATTATTAATAAATAAAGTATATATTAAAAGCTTAAAAGATAACTTTATATATATATTAATAATATTTAGGTTATTATTAATAAGATAAGAGATTTAATTAAATAAGAGTATTATAAGATTAAGGGGGAATAAGAAATAAATAAAACTAGCTTTCCCTTAAATAATATATTCCTCTTTATTATTATTTAATTAAATTTCTAAGCCTTAAAACTATTAATCTTATATATAAATTATATAAAAGGATTATTAATTTATAAGGCTATCTACCTTATTATATTAGAAGTTTTTATAATATTATAAAATTACCTTATATATATAAGTAATAAGATATTATATATAATATATATATTTTAATATAATTAATATACTATTATAATTAATAGAAGCTAGATCTCTTAATTCCTAATTATATTAAGATTCTAAAATATTAACTTTTATAAGAATTAATAATTATTAAATAAAAATAATATAAGATTAAGTAAAGTACCTTAAGTTATAATATATATACTTAATATAAGCTATTAAATTTTAAGATTACTACCTATTAATAATAATTAAAATATAATAAGAGGTAATAAGTACTAGCTAAAGAGTAGTAGCGTAATATTAAAGAGAATATAATTAATAAGAAAGCTTATATTTATATTAATAGAGTTAAATATCTATTATAAATAAATTATATATAAGTAAGAGAAAGGAATAAGACTATTATAGCTAGGAGTATAAGTATTAATATAATTATACCTATTATAAAGCGTATATATATTATAAAGCGTATATATTATTAAGACTAGTAATAAGAAGCTATAACTTAAGTTAGAGGTAAAGAAAGAGGTAAAGAAAGAGGTAAAGTAATAGGTAATATTAATCTACTATTAAATTTATTATAAGGAGGTATTAAGAGTATTAATTTTTTAATATTATTTTAATAGTTAATTATACTTATAAATTATATACCTAATAAGCTTAGAATAGCTTAATTTCTTTAAAAATAATATAAAACTTATTAATAAAGACCTTATATAATTATTTTATACTTATTTAATTTAAGCTAATTAAAGTAATTATATGTAATTATAATTTTATTAAAAATCTAGTCTTTACTTATAATAATAAAGTTAATATAATATTTAATTAAAAATCTAGTCTTTACTTATAATAATAAAGTTAGTATAATATTTAATTAAATATATACCTATTATTTATAATATTAATATTACCTTTAAGTAAGTAAGAGAGATTATAATTAATAATAATATTATTATAAACTATCTTTAGGAAACTTATATATTAAAGAAGAGCTTTATTCTTTATTAAGAGCTAACTAAATCCTAGTAAACTAAAATCTTAAATACTAGTTAGACTAATATATAAAATTAATATAAATATAAAGTTATACTTATATATATAAGTCTAATATATTATAGGATAGATAATATATATAAAGTATAATAATAAGTATATTTAATTTTATAACTTATACCTTACTATTATTATATTATACTACTATATAAGCCTACTTTCTAGTATCCCTTTAAAATTTTAATTTATATTTTAAAAAAAGTATATATTATACTTATATTAATTATAATATATATTAGCCTCCTAAGTAGTAAGCTATTAAATTAAGGTCTTATATATAATAAAATTATAAGAAGTAATAAGATAAAAGGAATTTTTAATACTTATAAAAGGAATTAAATTATTAGCCTAAGTTTTTAAAGATATCTTAAATTAATAGGATTATATCTATTATTTATACTTTAATATTACTATTAGGATATTCTCTTATAATAAGTCCTTATATCTATCTTCGAATTTTTCTTTATTATAAATATTAAGGAATAAAGGAAGTAGGAGCTTACTAGTAGTATTAATATTATTAAGTTGTAAAGATTATAAAAGTACTAATTCTTTAATATTAAAATACTATCTTATTTTAATAGTTATTTTATAATTAATTCTATTAATATTTATAACTTAATAAGGAGAATAGTTCTAATTATATTTATTAATAGTAATAATAAGTAATAGTAATAGCGACTATTAGGCGGAATAAATATAATAAATATATTCATTAATACTTCTATTTATTATAGGTATAGATTTACTAGGTATATTATATTTTAATATTCGTCCTTAGGAACGCTAAGCTCTACCTATAGACCTTATAAATCCTATAAATATTATAGATATCATAGATCTTATATATATTAACTAGATAATTAAGTAATATTATACTACTAAATAATAGATCCTTAATTATAATAATAATACTAGATATTTTAATTAGTTCTAGCTACTAGGTACTAATCCTAATAGGCCGCTTTACGCTAATATCTATTAATAGCCTAAGCGCTATTCTATTACTAGTAGCTAAGCGCCTTATTAAATAAATATTAAAAATTAATACCTTAAATAAAATAAAGAACTTCTTACTACCTTAATAATTTCTTAAATTCTAAAGTAGCTATTTAAAAGAGTATTATTTATTACCTAATATATCTTACTAAACCCTTCATGATAAATAACCTACTAGCTAATTAGTAAGTATTTAAGAAGGCTCCTCTTTAAGTTAATAATTAATATTAAAAGTCTACCTTACCTTTATAATCCGCGTTTAATATAATAAGCCTAGGTAAAGAGCTACCTAAGAGTTATAAGTAGTAGAGTATAAAATATCTAATCTTTAAGTATATTAAGATAAATAATAAGAATAAGAATATTAAAGAGGAGGATAAGAAATAGCCTATCTCTTATAAAAGGACTAGAAATTTAATTAAAGGATCTACTAACTTTATTAATATTATTAATTATCTATCTTATTATACTAATAAGTCCTAAGACTATATAATTAATTAAATTAATATAATTTAAATAAATAATATAAATTAGTTTAATACTATAAAAGTATATCTATTAGAATAAGCTAAGGAGTAAGAATAATAAATTAAAGCCTTTAAGACTATAATATAAACCTAAATTAAATAGAAATTAAATAAGTTCTTAAAAAATTATAATTAGATTTTATAAAATACTTTTAAGGATATTAAATCTAGTTAATTACTCTTATTAATAACCTTAATTACTACTACTTTTTATACTTTAATAAATTAGCCCGCCTGATCTTAATAACCTTATATTCCTTCTTATTATTAGAAGTCTATCTATAAGATTATAACTTAAAAAGATATAAAAGATATAAATAATAAAGACTTTAAGGATAATAAAAAGGATATATTAAAATAATAGGATTATACTAATATATAAAGCTATAATAAGTCTAATATACCTTTTACCTTAATTAAATTACTATAATTATAAAGTGAACTAATTAATATAATATAAAAGACTAAGTTTAAATTATATAAGGTTAGCTACTTCTACCCTAGATTAATTATTTGAAAAAAATACCTAGATAGGCCTTATATTATAATTAATAAAGATACCTTTTATTAGGATATTAATATATTTATCTAATAGGCTAAATATATTAAAAGGACTAAGTCTAATCTAGTTATTATAAATTTATATCTTTACTTATATAGATTAATAATAATATAGTTTTTATATCTTAAAACTAGTTATTAAGACTCTCTTTTAAATAACCTTACCTTATTATATACTACGCTAGTAGAGAAGTATAAACAGTTATATTTATAAGCTTTTAATAGATTATATATAAAACGCTATATTATAAAAGATACTAAAAACTATTACCTTATAAATAAATATATATAATTAATACTATTAACTAGATAGTCTTATAACTAATTAACGGCTACTATATTAATACTTACTTAGAAAAACCTAGATTAGGAGTTATAATAAGATATCTATTATCCTAATAATAATCCTAATAATTTTATATATAATCTCGATAATATAGTAGATTATTAGGTATTATATTTAGTAATAGTTAGTATTAGCTTAATTAGTAAGCTAGTTCTTTACTAAAATAGCTATAATTAAGGCTTTAGATATAAGTAAATAATTAAAGAAAAGGAAGTAGCCTTCTAATATAATCTACGTATATAGAATAATATTGAATCCTACCTTCCTAGAATTAATAAGGAGTAATTTAAAATTATATTAATTAATAAATACTTACTCTTCTACTATCTTAGAGTTATAATTATTATCTAGGTCCTCTTAATATAATACCTTAATATTAGATTATAGTAAACTATATATCAATAACTAAAGAGAAGGAAGGAGATATTAAGGATATTAGATATAAGAATAAATATAAGAATAATATAAAGTATACTTATTTCAGGATTATAATAGAATATTATAATAATAATAGAAATTATATCTCTTTTAATAATAGTAACTACGCGTAATATAGTATCCCTTTATATAGCTATAATATTTACTATATTACCTTTATTAATAACGCGGAAATTAATAAGTATATATTATAAGAATATAGTATTAATATATAATTATCTACGTTAATAGGCTCTAAGAGATATACCAATTAGATTAAGTATATAGTACTCTATATAATTATTATTTAGCCTCTACTATTAAACTATAAATATACTACTATTTATAGATATTTATACTTAGAGGATAGGTAAGAATAAGATTTCTATATTAATACTAGTAGTACTATAACTTTTATTAATAAGACTTTACTCCTATTAGATAATAACTACGGCGTCCTATAAAACTACTTACTAATTACTATTTATAGTATTCTTATACGCTACTATATAGCCTACTTAGTAGACCTTCCTTATAAATACGGGGTAATATTAGTATAATATTAGGCTATATCTTAGTAGATATATATCGTCTAGATACTCTCCTATATTTTCCTAAGTTCCTTAAAGATTAGTTCTAGTATATATACTACCTAAGATATTAATATATTATATCCTATATTAAGTTATATTACTTAACTCTATATCTTTTATATTTCTAAGTTACTAGCTTAGAGTTAATAGTACTTAGCCTTATAAAATAAATAAGGTAGAATTATTAACCTTAAGGAAGTTATTAGGTATAATAATATTAAAAGTAATCCTAATAAAGATATAAAAAATAGTAAAGAAAGTACTCCCCTATTAACTAAGTATCTTATATAAGTAATATATAAGTAGGAGGAACTATTATAAGTTTAATAATTATAAAATATTAAAGTAGATATTATTATCTTTAAAATAGGTAAATAGATTTTAATATAAAGAGGTAATATTAGTTAGAAGTATATATATAATAAACTTAAGGAGTATATTGTTTTTATTAAAAGTATATTAAAATTAACTCTTATTCTTAATTATCATAAAAAAAGCGTTTATAAATATTAAGATTAAATATAATATTATAATATATCCTTTCTATAAATCTTATTTAACTTCCTTATAAATATATTATATATTTTATTTATAATATTAGCGCTTAAAAGTAATTTAAAGTAATTTTAAGATACTTATTTATATACTTATTTATTAGAAATATTAATATAAAAGAACTTTATAAATTTCTTATTAAAATATATTAAAGATCCTTTAAATCAAGAGTTAAGTATATATTAATAATATATTAATATATATTAAAGGCCTTTATAATTAATTTATAAATTTAAAATATATTAAATATCTTTAAAGGCCTAACTTCTTAAAAAAGTTAAAAGTAAGTATATTATAAACCTATATATTAAACTTTTTAAAAAGCTTTAAATTATCCTTATAAATTATAAATTCCTTCCTAATATAAGAGATAACTCCTATTATTAATAGTATATCTTAAGGTTAATATTAATAGAATAAAGACCCTTAATAAAAAGGCTTAATAAAATATATTATAAAAGCTATTAAATTATAATAGGAGTAAGAAGTTATAAGTAAATAAAAATAATATTATAAAGGAATATAAATTAGGTAGATAAGGATTAAATAGGCGCGGTATAAGATAAGGATAAAATAAGCCTAAATTATATAACCTATCTAATATTACTTATTAAAATTATAATAAAAAGGATTATTATATAATTAATTACTTTAAATTATTTAAGTAAGGTAGATTTTAATCTAGTTTAAAGTATCTTAACCTTAGGATTATAAATAATTAAGGTTAATATATAAGTAAAGAGTAAAAAAAAAGGTTAAATCCTATTAAAGACTTTGACTTAATAAGGGAGAGATAGAAAGGAGTAGAGGTTAAACCTCTAATACTTTATTATTATAAGGTAAAGATAATATTAAAGTATAATCCTCTTTAATATAAGGAATATCTATATTATAATTCCTAATTAAATATTATTTTATAAACTTGTATTATTAAAGTAAGTTTAAAATATATTAAGAATATAAAGTTATTATATTTAAGCTTTATAAACAATAAGTAAGTTTTTTTATTAATAAATATATAATATAACTTATTAAATTATAAATAATTAGGATTTATCTTATTAATATATTTATACCTTTTATACTATTAATTATTAATAAGCTTATATAATATATAATAAGTATTAAAATTAATATAAATATAAGGAAGTAGTAATTTAAGTTTAATAAATTATTATTTTAAATTAATAAACCTTAGTAGTTTATAAAATTCCTAAGGAAATAATTTATTATTTATATATTTATATTTTTAATATTATAGATCTAGAACCTATTTAAAATAATTTAAGAGTAGTAAATATAATAGATTAAAGTATAAAAAGTATAATTAAATTATAGATATTATCTTCTAAGTTTAGCGAGTTCTTAGATATATTCTTAATAAATAAAATAGAATATCTATTATCTTATTAAGGAAGTAATTATATTATTAATATAATTAATAATCATCCTTATAAATTATTATATAAAATATTAAATATAAAATTAATAGAGTTAAGACGCTATCTAAATAAAGCTTTAATAAAGGGGTAAATTAAGTATTAAAAGAGTCTTATAAGATTACTTATCCTTTTTATTTTAAAGAAAGATAGAGACTTATATCTATATATTAACTATTATAAGCTAAATAAGGTAACTATTAAAAATTAATATCTATTATCCTTAATTAATAAGATCTTAAATTATTTAAATAAAGCTAAGATTTTTAGAAAATTTAATGTTAAAGATATATACTATTATATTAAGATTTAGAAAGGGGATAAGTAAAAGATTATATTCTATATATATTATAACTATTTTAAGTATTTAATAATATTATTTAATCTTATAAATATATTAATTACTTTTTAGACTTATATTAATAAGTCTTTAATAAGATTATTAGATAAATTTTATATTATTTACCTTAATAATATTCTTATCTACTTAGAATTATATATAAAGTATAAGGATTATATATATTAAGTACTTAAATAACTTTAATAATATAAATTATTTATAAGTTTAAAGAAATACTAGTTTTTTATAATTATGGTTAAATTTCTAGGTTTTTATTATATTAATTAAAGGTGTAATAATAGATTAATATAAGATAATTATAATTTAATTTAATTAAAATTAAAATTAAAAGGTTTTTATAAAGTTTAAATCTTCCTTAAATTTATAAATTTCTATTATTAATTTATTTATTAATATTTTTAAATTATATTACTATTAATAGGCCTATTCAAAGGTAGTATAAAAGGTATTAAAATAAGTCCCTTTATTTAATTTAATAATATAGAATATATATTTAATAAGCTTTATTAAGCTTTTCTTAATATATTAATATTAAGATACTTTAATCTTATATTACTTATATAAATTAAAATTAATATATCTAATTTTAAACTTACTAATATTCTTTTATAACTTTAATAATTAGGATAATAATATTTGATAACCTTTTAAAGTAAGAAGATAACCTCTATTAAAGAATATTATAAAACTTATAATAAGGAGTTATTTATAATAATTATAATATTTAAGTAATAAAGATACTACTTAAAAGATAGTTTTTATCCTAGTAAAGTACTTATAAATTATAATAATTTAAAGGGTTTTATAAATATAAAGGCCTTAAATAATTAATAGGTATATTAAATAATAAGACTCTTAACTTATAATTTTATTATTAAATATAAGCTAAGTAAAATAAACCTAGTTAATATACTATTAAGGCGTCTAAATTGTAAGAGTAAAAAGGAAGTAATAAATAAGCTTATCCTTATATTATAATAAAAGCTAATAATTATTATAAGGCTTTCTAATCCTATTTTTAATATTATAATAGAAGCCTATATACTTATTATATTAAGATAAAATTTATAATCCTTTAATAATAAAGGTAAAGTTATTATAATATATAATATATATATAAGGTAATTATAAACTTTAGCTCTAGCTACTAAATTAGTAGTACTAGGAATTATTAATATAATTATTAAAAAAATAGTATTCAATAAAATATATCTATTAAAGTATAAGAACCCTTAATTTAAAATTATAAAGAATATAAATAAGATATTACCTTAATATATTTATAATATTATTAAAATTATTAATTATAAATAACTTATTCTATATTTTTTAATTAATATAATAGTAGAAAATAAAATAGTATATAATATAAATTTATAATTTATAATTAAATTAATTAAAGTACTTTAATAAAAAGATATAACTAATAATATATAGGTAAAATAATAGAAATTTATATTATTAAAATTAGAGTATAGACTTTTAATAATTAAGATCTTTTTAAATATAATAAGAAATTATATATTCTTAAAGACTTATTAATCCGCGAAGAGCTATTAAAGTACTATTATAATAACCCCTTAATAAGCTATTTTAAACTTAATAAGATACTTAATCTCCTTTATTAAAAATATACCTAATTAAGTATAAAGGTTAATATTAAAGAATATATTAATTCTTATAATATTTATTAAAGAATTAAGGTGAAATAATATTATTTATATAATAATTTAATTATACTTTTAAAGCTTATAAGGCTATAAAAGTTAATTATAATAAATTTTATTATAAACTTATCTTTATATAAATAATAAGGTTATATTTATAATATAATTCTTATAATAATTAATAGGTATATAAAAATACTTTATTATCTACTTATAAGAAAGGACTTTAAAGTAATTAACCTTATAAATATCTTATTTAAAGAAGTCTTTTTAAAATATAATATCCTTAATAATATTATATTAAATTAGAATAACCTTTTTATAAATATATACTAGTTAAAGCTTTATTATTACTTAAAGTTAAATTATAAGTTAAGTATAACCTTCTACCTATAAATTAATAAATAAATAAGATATTAGAATTAGATATTAAAATATTACTTAAGAACTTATTATAATAATAAGTAAGATAACTAGGTAGGATTATTACTACTAGTTAAGTTTACTTACTATAATATAAAGAATATAATAATAGGTTATAATTTATTTAAGTTATATTATAATTATTAGCCTAAGATTTATATATATTCTAAGAATAAAATAGATTAGAAGGAGGTACTAGATATAAAAGAATATATCTAAAAACTCTATAAATTATATAAAGACCTTTTAAGTTAATAATAAAATATACTAAAAATATAAATAAAGTTTTATACTAAGAAGTATAAGCTAATATCTTTTAATTAAAGAGATCTAATTATATTAAATATAAAGAATTTAAAGTAAAGATAGCCTAATAAAAAGTTATCTTATAAATTTATTAAACCTTTTTATATCCTTAAACCTATTAATAAATAGGCGTATTATTTATTATTATTAATAAAGTATTTTAATATATCTTATCTTTTATATCTTATTTTTAAAGTTATATACTTATAAGTAAGATAATACTTTTATACTTAAACTTTTACCCCTAAAACTTATTAATAATAAAGAATAATAGGAGTTAAAAGAGATTTTAAATAATAAGATAAAAAAAAAGAGGAGCTTTAATACTTTATTAAATAAAAAGGATATCCTTTTATTTATAATTAATAGGTTTTAAAGGAATTTATAAAAGATATACTAAATATATAAGAAGAGTTTAATAAGAAAAAGAAATATTAATATTTCAAATAAAAGTTATGAAGTTATTATATAAGAAATTTAAGATAATAAATAATAATATTTATTTAATTATTTAAAAGCTAATATAAAGGGTATTAATCCCTCTTATTTTACTTATTAAGAGTAAGGAAAACGCCTTAGAAGTACTAATAAATAAGAGATAATATAAGGAAAAGAGAAGGAAAAGATAGTAATTAAAAATAAATATATAAAAAGGATTAAGTACTAAATAATTAATACTTATTTAATTATTTATATAAATATAAGTAATAGGATTATAATATATAAGAGTTTTATTCCTTTTCTTCCTTTACTACTACTTCTTCTTCTTTAGGCTTTAAGCTTAAGGGGTCTAAGCTAG
>JAABUL010004061.1_pt1 | contig 20356 bp, 18 predicted proteins | sample 5559151 | NCBI WGS metagenome assembly JAABUL01 (sample SAMN10711876, study PRJNA513368) | rock metagenome | isolation source: Antarctica rocks | place: Antarctica: Victoria Land, Pudding Butte sud | reverse complement strand
GGGTTATACTTAGGGTTCATACTGAGCTAGCCCTAACCGAAGGTTAGGGTCGCGAAGCAGCGTGTCCAAACATTTTCTTTCCAGAGGGTCTGAGGGGCTAAAGCAAAGTAGAACACTTGATATCGACAGATATATTGTGCTTCTTGTTAGCGAAAAGCTAACAATTGCTTCTAATTATCGCTAATGCTATCTCTAATATGCATAATTACAATATTTTTCGTAATCGACATAATAGAGTGTCGTATCTTCAATTACGTCAAACAGATTGTCTTGTTTACGCAAAGATCGAGTTTTTTTATTACAACTTTCAGAGTTTTTCGCGTAGTAAATATTCGTTATGGATTTGCCTAATATTGTCGTATCTATATTGTTGACGACATATCTTTTGACGAATCTAATCAAAGCACTTGTTGAACAAATGTTGCATCTTCTTCTTGTTCGAGATTTGCTTTTTCAATTGCGAATAAAGATTGTTCAAGTTTATAACAAACTTCTCGATTTCTTGATTAAGTTGTTGCTTTGCATTATCGAGTTTGAGCTCTGTTTTCACCTCGCGAATCCCGAATGTGCTAACAGAATTCTTGATATATATGAAGAAGTATTTTGTGATAATATTCTTGTCGCGATCGCGTATTTCGGATGCGTGTTTGCGTCAATAATCGCGTCGCTTTTCGTTTCCAAAAACGCAATTCAAAGCACTTGCGACTCTTCGTTAACGAAGTCTGCGATATTACTTTGTATGTAATCGTCGTAGTTCTCGAATCAAATTTTCAAGCTAATAAAATTGGTTAGATTGATCTTTTTGCATTGTTCGATTCGATAATAGTTATCGCTATATGTTTGTAGCGATAGTTTCTAATGCGATTTGCAAATTGAAGCTTCGCAATAGCGAATCCAGCTTTCAGTCGTAAAAGTCGCAGCATGTTCGCATTATTGACAACTTGCGCAATAAAGTCTATCGAGACAAATCATATAGATTCGTTTCTATAATCGAGTATTTCGCTATTTCTTTCGCTCGAGTTAACGACTATCTTTGTATTGAATTGATTATCTTTGTTTATTTCTGAAAATATATTATTTGCGTAACTTTCTTTACGCAACTAGTTATCAATAATCTCGCGCAAATTTATCGATTCTTGAGTATTCGATAATTTGTTAATTATCTCTTTTAACTAAGCAGCTTCGTTCAAACAAAGCAGTTAGAATTGTAAAGTAGCAACAATTTCTTTAAATAGAGTTGCGTAACCAAGCAAATCAAGTAGATTAACAAAGTAGAATGATAATAGTAGTCTTTGTAATAGAAATTTAATTCTAAAGAACGCAAGTGCGAGAAAACATCTCGCATCTATATAATCGATTTCTGGCTTGCTATCAAGAGAACTGTGCAACATTTGACAGCTCGACGCTAGCTCGACTTGAGTCTAGCGATTGCGAGTCTTTGTCAAGCACGTACGTGAGCATGCTTGACACGCTATGACGAAGTAGATCTAGCATTTCGAGACATGCTTTACATAAAGAAGTAACAAAATTTTCGCGACAATTCTATTTTAAAAGATTGCAAATATTTAATTGAAGAGCGTCTTTATTTATGACAATAAATATCGATTATTTAATTTTGTTACAATTTTTATAATTATAGTTTTTTAGTTTTTCTTAAGACTTTTACACTTTCTATTAATATTGTGCTTTTTATAATTGTAATCTTCAATGATTTTATTAACTTTGACAATTTTTCTTTTGTGTTTTTATTGATTTTTGTTATTGCGAGCATTTTTGATTTGATTATTACAAATCTTTACAAATCTTTTGGCGATAATTTCTTGCTACAAATTCCAAATAATAGTATTGAAATTAAACAATTTGTTGTTTGCGTTATCGCTCACGTATTCAACTAAAGCATATATCGAATTCTAGAAAATCTATAACATTAAGTTATAGATGAATCCTCGACGAAGTGCTGGACTCAAGTTGAGTTGACCAATCGGTAAAATTGACGTGAATTGAAGCTTTAGGTATAGCTGTAAAAGAAAAGTGGGCGCTTAGCCCAATTTCTATCAGGAGGAAACTCTCAGCGCCAGCTCTCTTGTTCTTTCACTCCCTATCGGCCGCAGTGTGCAACGTGCGATCGATCAAGAAGCTGGTAGTAACGTCGAAGAAGATGGATGACGACGGAAGATTACCCGTGGAAAATGTGGAGATTGTAGCAATGGCGTCGAACAAATTCATGGACAGTCGACAAGTGAATGCCTACTGGCGATGAAGGTAACGAGGAGGGTATGCGATATGAAGAGAGACGTGCGGTGGATCCTGCAGAGCCAGGGAGAGAAGAACCAAAGGTTGGAAAGATATCTTTTGAAAAGAAACAAAGAACTTTGCTGTCAGTTTGAAGAAGACGATGGAACTCTCAGACAAATTTATGTCTCGAAATAAAAGAATGGATGACAGAGCTTTGTTGGTGAAGAGAGTCTTGAAAGGGAAGCATTCGAGAAGACAGGTCGAATTGTGGTTGGAGGAAGTTGATGATTGGAAGTCTCTAGCACACGACGCAGTGGTAGACTGGCTAATGCAGGACGGGATGTAGACAGTGGGAGGTCTGAAGCAAGTGGAAGAACTGTTCGGGCCAGAACAGAAGTGTCTTTGAATTATCCTGGTTTTGGGTATTGATAATTGATTAAAGAATCAAAGCCCGAGCTTTGCTTTCGAAGACAACGGATTGAGGATGGACCATTTGTTCGAGTCGGTATAAGGGTTTGTTGCCAGCCGTTTTTTGGATGCCCCACCTTCTGCCACGAGCGCCAGTAGATGGGCCACACCTTAATTTCCAGATCATCTCAAACCTGAAAAGAGACGATTTTCTGGTATCTAGTATAATCTCATTGCACCACAGCTAAATAATGCAAATAGCGGGTCAAATCTTGCCAAGCTCTATATTTCATACAATGAAAGTTAATCAGTTGAACAAGAAACTGAAGTGATAATTTGTGAGTAATGAAAAAAGTGCTTCTCCATTGCCACATGCAGAAGATCCAGAAGATTGATCGTTAGATCAAGTGGTAGAACACGCAGTTGTCAAACAGTTCGATTTCTGCACGCAAGAAATCTATTAGAGCTAGTCATAGAGTTACGATTTTTCGATGTATTAGCAACAATAAAGATTTCGAGAAGATTCTACAAATGCGTGTTTTCTACGTCTATTTCGCGAGTGCATTTTCAGGCAAATTTCCAATCAGTTAACGATCCTTATGGATGCTCAGAATCAACGGTCTAAAAGCGTATTTGCTTGCTTTGTTAATTCGTGGTAATTTTCCATTCAAAAAAGAGTATTTTTGGCTCGAGGAACTGCCTTATCCGCCACCCAAATATCCATCATTTCTCTTCCAGATAATTAACTTTCAATGATTGGTTTGTAGAGCTTGCTAAGCGCTTCCAGCCAAGCGCACTCGAGTCGGTCCCTTCTGTGAAGAGCGGCAAACGTGGGAATTCTGTTATAAGCTCTCGGATCACAAACACGATACTTGTGCAACTTGCTGCACATCATTAATTGTGTGTAAGTATGGGTCATCTATACTTGAACATATGGCAGAATTGCAATTACATCAGTTTCAAATTTTGATGAAAATTTAATCGTAGTGTTCGAACTACAACAACTTAGCTCCGACGAGACAAAAAAAGCTTGCGGAGGAAATCGAAGAGAAGGAAGACGTGGTTTGACGAAACAAAGAACGCACAAGACGACATGAAGAATGCGCTGCTAATGTTTGCTGCGTGATAAGTACGCTCAGCCATGCCAGTGCAACAGAGACCCTAGTCGAGAGCGTAGAAAGGAAGGCTCTCGACAGGCGTCCGTCCGAGCTTGACAAAGACGCAAAGAATCTTTTCGACAGATCACGTGGCCAGGCGTGCTGATGGGAGCTAATCAGCCAACCAAGGGATGCTCCATTCGGCTCACGAAGTTTATGGACGTCGTCAATGTCTATAGCTGATTCCATCGCTCGACTTGGAAGAGGAAAGGGTGCTCAGGAGGAAGAATGCTTGGGATTAATTCCCACGTGATATGAAAGTCATTTCCTCATGCTTATTGCACCGACTGCTTTCCTTTGTACAGGTTTCAGTTTGAATCGCTATTGATCCCCCTGAACGTCATGCTCATGCCCTTCGAAGTCCCAATCACGGTCATCATTGCAAGCATATTGCCAAGAACTCCTCCCTATTGATTGCCCCATCCCCATCAAGATCAAATTCCTCAATCATAGCCATCAGCTCCTCCTCTTCTAGACCTTCCCCCAGCTCCCTCGCCACCCGTTTTAAATCATTGAAGTCGATCTTTCCCTTTTTCCCTTTATCAAAGAGGTCGAAGGCACGGAGAATTTCCTCTCGTGGATCTTGCGCCAATTTCTTTTGGAGAATAGTGTTGTTTGCGAAAAAGGATGTTGCTCACAGCTTCTTTGATCTCTTCTCTTTGCTCCTCCGTCAATTGGTTTTGCTCCTCGCGCTCTACTCGCTCTCGTTCTGCCCGTTCATGGTCACGCTTTTGCTGTGCTCTGAATGCGCCGAATGTGGAACCGAGAGATTTGTCGGGAGCGTTGCCAGGTTGGGAGCTGTACTTTCGCGGGGCAAAGGACGACTGCATTGTACGCCTTGATGGTGTCACTTGGATGCGAGTAGGACAATGTGTAGGACAATGTGTGAAGGATGAAAGACACGAAGCTTTGTAGTCGCCCAGCGTGTCAACACAACAATAGCGCGTCACGACTAGGCAACGTGCCCCAGCCATGCATTGATAGACATATGAGTGGTTGGTGTGTAGATGTTATCCGACCCCGGGTCCGTGTACGGTCCTCTCGCCAATCAAAGAGTCTTTTCGCAAGTACATGCAACAGAGAACGAATTGGGTTTGTCCCTATCTCAAGCAATTGGCCTGGCATTATCTCTCGTCCCCACAAGACGCGACGATACTCTCCGAGGGGGCTGTGCCGGTACCTGGTGACGGCATTTCCTTAGTCCAAACAAAAACTGCCACTCCGCGGACACCCAAGTCGGTGTTTCCAATCAAGATGAGCACGATGTGCTGACATCTTTGATTCGCTGTTGATCCTAGACGACTCCGACCCAGCCCGCTTCCCCTTACTGTTGTCGTATCGAGTTAGGCAGTGTTGATACGGTTGACAGCGCTATGTTTGGTTGTCGGTGAGGGATCGTCGTCGTCGCGCATGCTGATTGTCTCGATTGCCTTCGCGTAGGCCTGCCAGGGCGATCCGTTACCTATGCGATGCCGGAGTTGTTGCTCTGGTGGGGTAGCATTCGAGCCTGGATCCCAATGCTAGCAGTGGTGAAGAAGGATATCTGGGACTTGGTGCATGCGATCCGCTCGAGTAAGGATGCCCCAGAATCTCGCGAAGAAGACGATTAGCTGAGACGCATGCGGAAAACTCCGTGATGCTGATCATTGAAGATGTGATCGAGCAGGCCATGCGTCTCAGCCTCCGTATACTCTACTGCGTGTCAAGGCCACGTCGAGAGCCCTGTCCGAAGTCATCAACAGAGCCACCGATCGTATCCTCAATGCCTTCGAGGAGAACGGCATGCACTCTGGGATCTTCACGGGCGTGCAGATCGTCGGCACGTGGACCGATATGCGGGCGCAGTGGACTAATCTCCTCCTGTTTCTCCTGAAGCTGGTGGAGAGCGACGAAAGCTGTCCTGTGCTTTCCATCCGCTATCTTCGGCACCTTCGCACCTTTGGGGACTGCATGAAGCGCATACAGACATTGGGAGCGGCCTTGCTGACAGCCAACCCGATGCAGCTGGCTCGAGGACTGCACGCGCGAGCTTGGCGAGGAGGAAAAAAACAGCAGAGACTCCCGACGCGCCCATCATGCCCCTGGCACTGCAAGCGATCAATTTCATGGAGGAGATCGACCGCACGTCCTTCGCCTTGGTGCGCTAACAGTGAATTCCCCACCCAGGGCCGACAAGCACCCAGAGCATGCAGAAGAGCAAGCAAGAGGTGCTTAATGGCAGATCAAGGCTTGCCCAGCTCTCTCCCAAATTAGGCCAAGTTGACCCATGGTGCGACTTAAGGATGGCGATTTCGTGGATACTAGTTGGTCTAAATCAGCGAATCGATCATGATTGCTATTCCCGTCTACAGAGGCGCTTGTTCTGCCCTGGTCTGTATGCTGAATGCTTCCCCCAGAGCTATATTTCGATGCAGCGTTCTCGTGCTGTAGGATGCACACATAGAAGACGCTTCCCCGAAGCTGTGTCCGGTGCAATGTCTTCCGCCCGGAGTTCTATCCGATGCAGTGCTCTTCCGGATTGCATACATGCATGATGCTCCCACGGAGCAGTATCCTAAAAGTGGATCCCCCACCTAGGGATGACAAGCACCCCTAGGTGGGCCACACCTCAGTTTCCAGATCACCTCGATTACCTAAAAAGCGATGATTTTCTAGTATCCAGTATAACTTCACCACACCACGTCCAAATTATGTAATTAGCGCGTCATATGGAAGCCATTATCAGCTTTACAAAGCATATGTTGAAAGTTAATTAGTTGGAGGAGGAATGATGGATTTTTAGGTGACGGGGGAGGCAGTTCCCAGGACTGAAAAAACACTCGTTCGAGAAGAAAATTACCACGAATTAACAAAGCAAGCAAATGCGCATTTAGATGATTGATTCTGAGCATCCATAAGGACCTTTAAACATCTGCAAAGATTGGTGTAGAAAACACGAATTGTAGGATCTTTTCAAGTCCCCTGATCATCTATGTTACTCCATTTCATCTAGATCATCTAGATCATCCAAAAAGGCCACCTGGACCCTGAATCGGTTATCGGACCTGCTGGGCCGCCGGGCCGCCTACCGGTTAACATGGTGATGGTAATATCACTAGTAGATTTTATCCGTCAATAGTGCAAATGTGCGTATTTTACCTCAACACCACACCAAGAAATTCTTCTCCAAGCGACGCTAAGAAAAAAACAGGCACCTCATGGATGTTTTGAAAAGTATCATAGGGCTACATCTAGGGTTAATCTCAACATCCAAAAAACCACCGCACTATCAGTATAAACGGTTTATAGGCACCCTAAACCAAACCGTGCACTTTGCGAAATGCCTCATATTAAATTGCACTAATCAGTGCGCACTGATAGGATAGTGCACTAATAGTGCGCGCACGGTGTGCACACGGTTGGGAGCCTTGTTTCGAAGACGCACATCAAAGATCCAGCTCTCTCTGAACGAGCTTGCCAGAGTATTTTAAGACACCCCTCCAGCTGCAGAAGATCTGTCTTCGAAACCAAGAGTCGTCTGAAAGAACTCTTCGTTAAATTCATAAGGCTGGCATGTAGATCTTGAACCAAGGTGCTGGGGACCTTTCCGATGGCTGCTATCTCACGATCAACTTCGTTCTCGCGCCTTACTAGATGAAGAGCTTCCCCATAGAGACCCCATCATGCAGTCGACCAATGATAGGCAGAGATGTATAATGAGCATACTACTGGTGTGTAAAACTCGCCACCTGAATTTTTCGAGTCTTTCGTTCGCTGCTTTCCAATCCGAATTCCCACAGCGTAAGTCTGAGTCGCTTGCACTGAAGATACAGGTCAAATCGGAGTCAGGAAATGTCATAAGGAGATGCGTACTTTTCCACATAGAAGATCGCGAAGAGACGAGCACAAAAGTATGTTTCTAGAATTCTTCGATCTTTCTTTGTGACGATTTCTGAGTCTAAGATGACTGAGATTATGCAGCATCTTGCAAAGCTTATTCCAGCACATAATCACTGTCGAGTGAGATTCAGGCGAGCTTCGATAGAGTCTCTCAAAGCAATCAGGAAGAAGGCCTGGGTAAATTGAATTAGTGGTATTCGTTGTTGACCTAGATGTCGATCAAGTTCGTCTTGCTTCTCAAGACGAAGTGCGAGCTGAAGTGTGAGCCTTGAGCCGACATCCCGGCAGTGAGAAAAGATGCAAGATTGGCCTTTTAGGCAAAGAGCCGCTCTTGGCTTAGCTCTACAGATTTTGGCGATCGAGGCATCTTAGAACTACGACTTCGCTAAACACTTCATGTTAGGCGATGGCAGAATATTATATCTACGCTCCTCTTCGAAGAATCGATGTATGTGCTAGCTTCCTGACCCTGTTTTTGAGGTCAAAGTCCAACCACGGGTCCCCAGCGAACTACTAGAAAGAGCTTCTATCTTTCTTCCGCCAACTCTCGACTCAGAAGGCCCCAACATCTGCACCAAGTCTCCCTTAGGTATGGTCTCTTGTTGTGGTTCCCTCGAAGCTCCACATGTTGTCATGGCCGAGATTGCTCATAGAGATCGGTATTGTCACTCCGGGTTCTTGTAGAAGCAGATCAGTCTCTTGCCACCTATTAGGAGCTGCCACGATGTTGAGCTTGCCTATCGAGGGAGAAAAGACTCGTCGTCTGTCCTGACGAAGCTGTTATGTTGTTCTGCCATGTGCTGGACACTTGTTGACTGCTGCATTGTCCATCCATGGTCGAAGCCGTTCCTCGCAGCGTCGCTTCAACATTGATGGACCAATTGACTGCTGCATTGTCCATCCATGGTCGAAGCCGATCCTTGCAGCATCGCTTCAACATTCGTTCTTTCGCGACATGAAGAGTGCATTGAGCTTGTCGAACCCGAGGATCTAAGTGGGTCTCGCAATAGATGAAGTCCTGTGGCCACCTACCAGGGTTGTGACCACTCAAGTAGTGCTCCTAGTCAAAGAGAACCAGCCAATTACCCTCGAAGGCTGCTGCTAGCAGGCTGCAGTAAGTCCGGGGCAACACCTGGCGAGCCTGGCGGCTGAGGAGATGAAAGGTTTGTGCACTGGGAAAAGTTAAAGCAGTGAATTTGGAACTCCCATCTCTTCTTGTGATTTGGCTGCATGCAGGGTTTGTATATGCAGCAAGAAACGTGGACGGAGATGGTCCCAACGGTCCACCCCCACTTGGTTACTGCACAATCACTGGCCCATAAGATCACCAAGAGGGTACGGATACACTCCGGTGCCACGCTTGACTACGCGCCGTGGCACACATGAAAGTTAGCGGCCTAGCGTCAACACATTTCCGAACGGCGGTCCACAGCCCTGGATTCACTTTTGGGTGGGGCTGTCTAATTCGTACACCTGCAAGCCCAGGCTAGAAACAAGGGGTGTGCCAAGAGTCGGACAGAGGATCCTAGCAGCTGATCATACTTCGTAGTCGGGGGGTTACATGTCAGCGTGACAGGGTCTATTTAGGTGAAGGCTCTGCTAGACAAACCCTGTCACGCTAACATATAACCCCGTGGATAGTACCGAAATTTTGACACGTCGGGTGCATCTTTCTGGACACAATCTCGGTTCGTTGGAGCTCTGAGTTGTCCCACCTTACGACGTCTGTTATTGGTTTGGAAACTTCCTACTGCATATCAATCTCGGCTCGTTGCTTTGTTCAACTCTTCGGAATCGAGAAATAGCCCAAGAGAATAAAACGCCTGCCTTGCACTCTTCGTTGGAATTCGACAGTCCTGGACTACCAAAAGAGCTGTAATTAATCTTACATTTGAGAATCCTCGGTTCGATCATTACTATCTACGTTCGATTAGCTTTGCAGTCATGTCTCACACGTTTTGCGGTTTTGTGGAGACTCAGGCTGATGCCTGGATTCTTATCCATGCCTGTTTAATGGAGCTGCTGCCGTTTCGCACGCCTACAATGAATAGACAGGATAGCCTGCGTATTGCAAGCGGCTCGATCTACGTCCAGGACGCTAATATGTTCACTCAACAATCTTTCGACGACGAGGAAGAATGGCAATATGTTGCAGTCGACGGTGGTGTTATATCTAAGAGGGCCCGAGCTTCCAACGAACAATGGAAAAAGGAGGTTTCCATCTTCGTAGACGGATCAGATTACCGGATAGAAATTTTTTACCTCCCGTGGCAGACCGTGGACGGGACTTTACTACCGCCGTCACAATGCCCGCAATTGAGAGACATCGCGGATCAGTCCGTCATGGCAGTTCGGGATCATTGGAGCCCAATGCGCCTTTTCGGTGCTGGATTGAAGGTTTGCTCAAGGCATCGATTGGAAAATAGCTTGTTAATTGGTTGCAGGCAGTTGGCTCTAGCTTGCAATTCGAGTTTCGGCTTCATGTGGTTCTTCTTCTTGCCCGTTGGACGATGCACGTATCGGATTTTCAAATCCAGCTTCCATATATATCCTCGGGATCCGATCATTGGATCACACTTCAGCGCCACCAGATCTTTCGAGACAAAGAATGGTCTCAATTAGCGTCTCAAACCGCGGGTTTGCTAACAGGACTTGTTCTGGCTCCCACAAAGCACTTTGACGTGAGGAATCTTCAATTAGATCGCTCTTTCACACCACTGCAAAATATTCATCTCTACATAGCAGTGTTTGGCTTTGGAGACAGGTCTGACCCGACACCAATTGGCGCAATTGCACCGTTCAGTATGGAAAAATTCAAGAAAGCGTCCTCAATGCGCTTGCCCGTCGAGCAGCATCATTTTCTACCCGACATACAAGTCCGCGAAGATCGCTTGCAAACTTTGTTGCCCATTGGCTGCGATCCACAGCAAACGGTAGAATGACATTCTAATCTAAACACCGACTAGACTAACGTGACGTGACAGAGTCCCGAGACATGCGACTTGATGAGCTTTGTAAACTCGTCCGATCAGCATAACATTCTCTTGGGCATGTAAGTATTCTCCAGCCACGTACACAGATTATGAGACCAACAGTCGCAGAGAGCAACTTTGCCAAGTCTTTCCGAGACTTCGAAGCCCCGAATATCTTCCTGTTCTACTTGTTCATCAAACCCACCGCAGAGCAGTGGAGAACCACTCAACCGACTTAGGAAAATGGCTTACGCGCGAGAACTCGACTGCTACCAAGCTCCAATTGCTCAATCTCTTCTACGAGTCACAATGCTATGAACATCTAGCTCTGGTCATCAGTGCCATGCTGATCATTTGGCACAATTGCGAGACCTTTGAAACTCCGGCGATGATTTTGCGTATACAAGCTCTGGCCAATTGTTTTACCCCGTATGACTCGCCAGACATCGAGTTCATTTTCCAACAACTGGCAACTTCGTTGCGGGTCGCAATGGAACCGGACCAATTGGACGCTGCATCAGTCGTCGTATGTTGGCTTCTTGGCGGCGTCCTCGACGAGGAGGTGGAGGACTATGAACTAGCTGATGGCCTCAATATGTACTTCGTTGACAGACTACATGGGGGGACTCACGTCGCAGCTCTGGAGTCTATCCCGTGCTTCGAATTCTCTGAGGAGCAACGCCACTATTACACCAATGCCATGGACACCGATATCAGGTAGCCGATATGTTTCCATAATCTTGATTAGAAATTCAAACCCGTAATGATGAAACTCAGAGTGTAGAGATACTGACACAGCCTATCGTCCATCATCCTTTAGTATCTAAGTACAACGTCCTAGTATCACAATGGGAACGTTTCGTGTCTGAAATTAGCCAATCTTCGCCGCATCCGTCGGCTCCTAGGAGACTTCTCGGCCACAGCCAAGCACTGATGTACTTCTAAGTTGGGAACCAACAAATATACATTGCAACACCAATAGGTCATACGGTAGTGATCGGCTGGCTACGCCAATCAATGCGCTGCCTGGAGTTGCTTCGACGCCGAATCCACCACATGTTACCGTCAGGGGCTGCACGCATGGTCAAAAGAAGCACGCCAAGACCAAGGTATCTAAGCTGTTCCACATGGGTGCAACTACTACGACAGAGGAAAAGAAGAAGATCGAACACAGTGGCATTCCGCTTCGAAGCTAGGTAATCATGCTTGCTGTCCGTCATACGCTACAACCATAATCACCACAGGTTCTCTAAGTGGAAATCGTGCGACGGCTAGACCGTACAGTAAACAACCCCATAAATCCCCAAACTCAGCCCAAGCGACCCCGCAACAACGGAGAATATGATCACCCCCAAGAAGAATCTCTTAACCACAGGGTCCGCATCCATTGTGCCTACGCAGATTAGGAAAGTAAACAGCAAGTTTTCTCGGCTATCAACATACGACCTTGGACTGTATGCTCTATTCCCTTCTCACAGTCTTGGGAATCCTTCTGACGCGGCGGAAGCTTGGGCCGGCAATTTTCGACATCACTGAAATCCCACATATTTTTCGAGTTTATAGATTGGGGTTGTAGTGCTTCATGCTGCAGGTGTGTGCCTTGAGGTGTTTTGGGTAGCGGCACCAGCGGGGAAGAAGGCTGCATGGTATATCCTTTGAATCAAAATGCTAGAGGCTTTAGGAGCAAGATATCTAGAGAGCGAGGATGAGGGATCACCCGGCATGATATAGGGCGGATCCGGGGGACAATTCATCGCACATGAAAAGTCAATATCACAAGAAGCGAGTCTGATTTGAAAATAAGCTGTGGTTGGCAGGCCATCCTGCATGGTGTTTACACGTCGATGTGGGTCCCAATCATGAAACCCGTGGAATGCGGCGGCGGACAGAGACATGGCTGGACAATATTGCACATCGAGTCAGACAGCTGCATGCCGACCGCTACCCGCTTTGAGACTCACAGCCCGCGAATCCGATCCAGTATCAGACTTCACACAAAGCACGTTCGAGTGCATGGTCAGAACACTTCCTATGCCCCTTCTGGCCCAGGTTCCGCAGTCCCAGATTCTGCGAATGCCGAGCTCGACTTGGCTGGGGGATCATTAGTTCTAGATTCCGTCGGACACGAGAGAGCGGACGTACACTTCTTACTCCTTTTTTGGGCTGACTGGTTGTTCCTCCAACGGGTATAGTCCTCTCCTATCAACCCCTTTATCTTCTGGGTCGTCTCCTCATCATTCGAGGCTTCCGATACTAACACCGTGTTCCGGCTGTGTTGCCAATCGTCCAGCAAAGCTTTGAACAGCTCGACTTTGACATCTTCCGCGAGCGCCTTCCACGTGCTGATCCACCCATCCGGCGACTTGAGATAAGCGGACTTTTCGCTTCCCCAGTAGTTGTCCAAGACTCCCCTAAGGTGTACTTTGACCTTGTAACTGAGAACATCATCGTCTACCATCTTGGCGGTTAGGGTCACAAGTGTGTGTGTGTGTGTCTGTGGGCACGCGCTGCCACTCTGCGATACGAGTTGATCCCAGATGTAAAGTGTGATGATCGCGCGACGATACCGTGGCTGGAGGTGGAGAAGGTGGAAGAATGCGACGATCGAACAAGGCCTCTTGCCGCCCGCACTGACAGCCAATGAAGCCTGCGTGACAGCACGTAACTCTGCATAACGTATCGTTGGCAATGGAATTGGGGGCGCTTACGCCGAGACGCAAAGCTTCGCCAGTCGGAGCGGACTTCTACCCCGCTTCGTCCCATCTCACCCGATCCCACAAAGACTTGGCGGAATGGATGGGATGTTCCTTTCGCGCCCGCGTTAGTGTCTTAAGCGGTAGAGTATGACACATCATCTGCAGGATACACTTTCGAGCGTGCGCATGCATCGGGTCACACCGCGATCAACACAGAATACGGTCTCGAGCGTGGGACTGGCTGCACATGCATCGGGTCCCGTGCGTAATCACAGTCAAAGCGCGGTTTCCTTGGTTCTGGTGGCATTCGACTCCAGCCCAGCACTATCACAGCATGAAGCCCCTGCATGCATGGGGTCAAGTGCTCACACACCAGGACTCGGGTAAGTGGGCCTGCGTAAGCCAATCAAAACGGCAATCAACTCATTTTCACAACGAATTGCTCGCAAATGCCCGTTTTTGCAGTTGACTGCAGCTGTTCTCACTCAGGTGTACTTGAACTGGCGGCCTGGCTGCCAACACTGGCCTAATCACGCTGAACGGCTGCGGGGCAGCGACAATGCCTCACAGCCTCATCACACGTCTCGGGCTGGGCAATTTTGCTAATGTTAAACGCACAGCAGCGACGAAGTCATCAGACGCCAGGGACTCGGCCGGCCTAAGCTTCCGCTGTCGAGGAGATGGCTTCCGCGGTGAGTGTTGAACTCGGATAACCCACGCTCAACGTTAATTCCGCGATAGAAGAACCCCCGGGCAATGATCGCCCGAGGCGTCGTCGACACCACCGCTCGCATAAGGGGGGACAAGGCTCCAGAGAAGGAAAGCCTGAGGCCGAGTATCAGGCAGATGCTTCAGCGTATTCTTCTTATGCGACTGGGTCTGCCGAGACCGGTCTATACTTGAGTCCAACCGGGCCTCGTCAAGGAACAGATCCATGCGAATTAGTCAAGATATTCCTCGGTCCGGGAGAAAGCTCATCGGGATCATCTACAAGATCAGTATCAACACCAAAACCGCAACCTCTTCGTTCTCGTGGCCTATACGTTGGTACGACCCAATCGGTTCGACCTTTATCTCCGGCCTCGTCGGGAACCACGATCGAGACCTCCAATGCTTGGTCCGATCAATCATCGCCGTCGTCGACGACGGAGTCAGAGGGCCATGAAACAGAAGCGAAGCCCCCCGCGCTACCGGAACGCCCTTCTCCGATCTCCACATTGAAGGGGACGTTTCAAAGCGAAGACACAACCTTTCAACTCGATTCCACGATGTTGCAGAAGGCTGGCAAGATGCTCGGCGACTGCGGATCGGGAAGATCATCGATTATGGGTAAGCGGTACCTTCCGATGGTTGGTTCAGTTTTCCTTCACTAATAAACCCACAGACAGCCTCGTCGGTGAGCCTATCGGAGATCTTGGCGTAGATGACCGCCTGGGTCATTTCCGCAGCGTCCAATTCTTACTGGCATTTCATTCGGAGCCCACGACACCCAAGCAGCTTGGATACATTATGCTCCTGTATTTTGCGGATCGATTGCCCAGTTACGTTCCGCCTCATGTTCGAACGACTTTCGAATCCCTGCAACCTACGCAATCTCCAATACAATTACACTTGCCGGATGACGAGATACTTTACCAGCAGATTCCTGACAGGATTGATCGAGCAGCCTGGAAGGCTCTCTGGTTGGAGAACGCTTTGATGAGCAAAGAACGCACTCTGGAAAATCTCCAAAAGGACGCGATAGCTGTTATTGCTGACCTTACTCACCTTGAAGATCCAGGACGGGTCAGATTGGGGGTTGCTGTCCTTAAGCGGGTCATGTTTGAAGCTCATCAAACGCCCTGGGATATCATCACGCACTGGTTTCAGCTACTTTACTACAATAACCCGTCTCCCGATGCTTTCAAACCTCTTTTCAAAGCAACGGCCGCAATGCTTCACAAGCATGAAATCGCCTTGTGCCTTGCCATCTCCGTGCTATGCTTTGAAGGCGTTGAGGCGAGGCAGGACCTTCGTCAGATACTCTGGAGGGAATATGTACGTCAATGCGGGACCGAGCAAGCTGCTTCTACGTTGTTGGTAAAAGTCCTCCATTTCACCTGCACTACTAACGACAGACATTGGGCTCTCTGGTATATGATGCTGGATAAGGAGCTGAACTTTGAGCAAACCTTTTCCGATTTAGGACTTGGGGAAAACTGGAAGGGGATATGGTCTGGTGTACAAGCTAAATTTGTATGCTGGTTTCGCGAGATGGTGTGATAATCTGCGAGACGCCTGTGTATCGATGCCTCTCTTCTTGGTATTGCTCGCATCGTTCGCAGTCTACGAGTATTCATAGCGGTTATGTCTTTTCTAGTGAACAGTAGTACTGCAATGGAGTGCATATTCGGCCTCAAATTGAAAGTAGCAAGTGCTTGGCGCTTGTTGTAGCATCGGAATGTGCCAGCACAAAGGGCGTCGGTGGCTGGGCTCCAAAAGTACTTGAGAAGGACCCGCCCAGACCGTCGCCGCGATTCACAGTTCCAAAGCCCTAAGACGACTACGGTCGCCCCCTTTATAAAGCAAGACTTGCCCCTGCTACGTGATAATGTTGTGAACGTCCCTCGATAATACCGTCGCAGTCGTCCCCGGCTTACCTCCGAACTCCAGGCGCCCTTTGAGAAGAACCACTTGCCCATACAGCAACAACAACGCGGTAATGCTGCCAAAATCCGTAGCTGGTAACGTCGCAGTCGTCCCCGGCCTACTCCGAAACTCCGGGTTGCCTGCGAATGGAAGACGTCAAAGATCAAACGAAAAAGCTGCCATGGCGTCCATCCTTCGGGCACTGGTGGATGTGAAGATTCGGAAGGTAGCCGCAACACTGATGAAAGTATTCTCCAATAAAATCAGTCAATACTTATTCTCTCCGCTGCCTTCGGAGCTCCCTCCCTTGGACGTGTAAGCATCTGCCAGGGCCAACAAGAAGGCTTCTCTGACAGCAGCGGCAGCAAGAGCTTAGACATTCCGCTGTTCTCCCTTGCAGCCAATTACTCCCTTCGTACCTATGGGGAAAAGAACAATCCCACAGTTGCGATTCCCACGGCAGCAGTGGTCGGAAAAATCGTTGGGGTCAATCATACAAGACGAATCATTGTTCTCGCAATTCGAGGAACAAGACAGATGTCGTGGTCGGACTGGATGGTCAATCTCAAATGGAAGGCTGCGCGCCCTGCTGGCTTCCTTGTAAGTGTTCATCTTTTCCCAACGAACAGGGTGTTGCTGACCCATTTCAAAGGATCGGGAAGATAATCTCTGTCACGCCGGTTTTCTTTCGGCTGCGCGCGATCTGGTGAATCCAGTCGCAGAGCGTTTGAAGTATCTACTTGAGTTTGGACCCTGCGATTCGTTGCTATTGACCGGTCATTCCGCCGGTGGTACAATAGCGAGCTTGCTATACGCGCACATGACGGCTATGAAGGTCGAATCTGCATTGAGCTCCCTAGTGGGCAGCTTTAGGAGCATTCATTGCATAACGTTCGGAGCACCACCCGTTTCACGATACCCACTCCCAACGTTCAAGAATCCAAGTCTTTTCATCTCTATTGTCACCGAAGGCGATCCGGTGCCTCGAGCAGATCCACAGTACCTACAGAAATTGGCGCTTCTCTTAATACGTCGGAGGCCAAAAGTGCCGAAGATGTTGACGTTTCCTCCTAAACAGATCTTGAACGCCGGGCGCTTGGTAGTCCTCAGAGTACCGCGAGCCTCAGATCCCAATCAGGCTATCGAGGATGTGGAGGCGCAGGAGGTCGATAGTACGATTTTCAGGCAGATGGTGTTCACAGATCTCTCCAAACATGAAATGACCTCATATCAAAAGCTAGTGGAGAACTACTGTTATACCGCGCGGAAGCGATTTCGAAGCGCCACACATATCGCTGCGTGATACTGGATCGTACTCGGGCGCCCCTGAGTGGATGGAGCAATCGGTACTGCCTTTCCGTACGGAAGAACGAGACTGGGCTCCATGAATGATACCAACGCCGATGGACTCTTTAGCCGGAGAATCGGAGGGAGCACTGGTGGAATGGAGAAGAAGGACCGGATATAAATTGCAACGTTGACTGTCGGCCCTTTTAGAAAATCTGCGTAACAAGATTGCTTTGGTGTAGGTGTCGTGCGCTTTAGGTCGGGAAAGGCGTTTTCGTAGAGCACGGTTTGGCCGTAGCTCCTTGACATACAGGCGTGCCGCTAGGCATGGCTAACTCCTGTTTAAAAATGGCAACAAACATCTTTCCACCTTCACTTCTCGACCAGACAACAATTGTTTCTCTTCCCTATTTTCCTTCTCTTGGGCGTGAGTGCCCAGGAGGCACGAGAAAGTAAGTGCCATCTTTCTCCTTTGGTGTGCGGTGGGGGCACTCCATCTGGTTATTGACTTTGAACCAACGCCTTTGCGTATTGATCGTCCCAGTAAGCCGGCCTGCTTGTCTTATCGCACGGGCAAGACTCAGTTCGCGATTTCAAACCACTACGCTTCAAGCCTCGAGCGAAAAGTACCATCAACACACAAGCATGGCTCAGTAATCCGTGCCAATGTTGAGTTGAACTAGATAAGATGAATAGCAGACCGGGGGAAACTGTTGTTTTCCTAGTCCTTGCGCGCCTGAGCTTTTCCAGTGCCTGTATGGCAGGGATCAAGGTTTAGGAGTGGTCATGACATGGCGCGCCCGAGGGTGAGAGATGGTCGTACATGATCGCGAACGTGATGTAGGTTCAAAACAAGACGACCGGCGATGACTGGCAGAAGCCTGCTATGCAATAGGATGGACGAGAAGAAGCGAAAGGATGGGTCAAGGAGTTGGTCGGCGTAAACCTCGCCCATTCAAAGATTCGGCAAAGTCATGCCCCGACACCTACTGTAGTGCAGTATTTCTCTCCGTACGTTATTTGCTCGAAGCTTTTGGAATTTCTTCGTTGAAGCGCTCGTGCAAAGGGTTCCTCTTCTTTGTACGTTTCCACTCTTTGGCCTTACTCCGACTCCGCGAACGTGATTCTGTCGCCCGGCGTGCAACTTCTCGATCTTGTGACAGAAATAGCGGACGATTGTTGTGCTCCGCGTAACGATGGACATGAAGGCACATGTTCGCCCGTGTATTCATGCCCATTGCCGTATCAACACTTCACCCCTGTACACGTTTCTCATGTCTTCGTGCCATCCTGCCAGGAGATCTTGCAGAGTGTGTGAGGGAACCTCTTACACACTTTCGCGGGGTTGATCAAATGCGGCCCAACATGCTCATTATACCCATTCGATACCGATAACACCTAGGGACTGAACGTCTGCAGGGGGTCCGTGGCCATTACTTAGGCCAGGGAACATCTCCGGTGCCACGTATTGGAGCGTACCACAGAACGTCTGCAGCCGAGTATTATCGATCTTGGAGTATGGGCGGAGCTCGACTAGGAATTTCGAGGGCTTGAAATCGCGGGGTACGACTCCGTTTTGATGGAGGCGACAAAGAGCCTTAAGAACCTGGCCAAACCCACTCACACGTCGAGCCTCGTCAAAACTGAAGGCGTCAACCATAGTTCCCTGAGAGTAATGGGCCACGATAATTGCAGGTTCTGGGGTTTCCCGAGCTCAAACACCCACGCCACGTTCGGCTGTCATATGGGCAGCCAGCGTCACTATCTATAGCCAGGAGTCACGGCGAACAGAACGAACAGAGCCGGAGCGTAATTTACATTGGGGTTATCAGCCATAAGAGCAAACCACCTCCGTATCTTCGTAAGCCCTCCGGAAATTTCCTCGTCGCGCTTCCGTTTGTTCGGCGGAATGTTGACGGCAAAGACGAGCCCATCGCGTGCCCAGAAGACTAAGTTGACCTCACCTGAGACCCCCTTCCTGATCAGCTTTCCCTTGTAGTAGAATTGGTCGCTCGCCAGGCCGGGTCCGCTGTTCTCAATCCCTTTTCCCCTTCATTTCTTCAGGTTGCGCACCTTCAGCAGAGGGCCGTGGTCCTGGTGGGCGCCTCAGCGACGCCGTCCTCGGCTTTGCGGAACCATTGTAAATTGTGTCTCACTTGAAAGGCACTGCTGGCCATGTTCCGCAGGTCGAACGCGTTGAGAACGGCGAAGACGTTGTCGTCATACATTGTTGTCGTATATGCCAGGACCAACTCGTTAGCATGAAGGAGCGGCGTCTGGGAAGAGCTGAGAGACGCAGGGGCAGTGTCGGTAGATGTCTCATCGTCCTTCCTTCGAGCGGGCTCGCGGTGAAGAAAATTTTAGCTTCTGAATGTGCAGAGATGAAAGCAGAAACTCCGGAGTATATTCTGGAGCAGGATGAACGAAGCAAAAAGCAGCGCACCCGGGCAAGCGTCGTCCAAATGGGGTCATCCGTCTTGGCAATGCTTGGTATCGTCAATTGAATAGAGTATCCAAAACCTGAATAACCGTGTGTCCCCCACTAGAATCCCAGAGCGAACCCCACTTACTGACGATTCTCAACAAAGCATAATGTTTAACAATGCGCTATCATCAAAAGCGATTCGATTTTTGAGACTCGCGATTTATTTCAAAGCGCATAGCTTGCTCTACAAACAGTGCAACTTTGACTAACATTTGTACGATAGCGCATGGTGTTTGAAGCTTAATTGAATACATTATTTACATTAATTTTCTCATTAATGTGAAAATCCATAAAATCGCAAACTAAAATAAAATGTGAAAATTTATTAACTTAATAAAGATAGATGTTTCGTTCATATAAGCTATAATTGCTTTATATATGTTAACGAGCTTTAAATAATTAATAATTTAAATAACTTAAACGTTTAACTTACAATTAACGAAGAATATGTAGATAAATCATTGTTTAATGTTAATTCTGGTAATTTCTTCTATTATAATGCAATTAGTTATATAAAGAGCATCGCAATAAAAGAATAATTTGTGCATCTTGAATAGCAATTTCGTATTTATTAATAATTTGAGAATGTTAATTAATGCGTTAAAAATA
>JAABUL010004059.1_pt1 | contig 20360 bp, 29 predicted proteins | sample 5559151 | NCBI WGS metagenome assembly JAABUL01 (sample SAMN10711876, study PRJNA513368) | rock metagenome | isolation source: Antarctica rocks | place: Antarctica: Victoria Land, Pudding Butte sud | reverse complement strand
ACGAGTTCAAGCCCATCTCTTTGGGCCGCAAGTTCGAGTTGGTCGAAGACGCCTTGGATCCCATTCTGCGGGTTAGTCTCGCATATTCTATTGTCGGTGATTCAAGCTCATGGAAACCTCTGATCTGAAATACATAAGAGAACTTCTTTGGTTGGAATATATTGCCGGTCGGGGAACGATCAAACCTTCGAAAAATAGTATATTCGTAATGCGCAAGCGTTGCACAGTGTCTTAGCCCCGTCTTGACCACGCCGCCAATCTGGTGTTGTGGCTCTGTTACATTCGAATTGCTTCTTGGTTGCAGGGTCAGAGTCTCAATTTATCGCAACGTCTGGGAGGAATTTGCGCCTTATGCATACGGTCCTCAATCTCCATGTTCGCATTCTGGATGACTGTTCCTGTATCTCGTGTAATGTAGCGCCGTTCAAGTTTGGTTTGAAGACCCACGTTGGAGATGCCCACAAGATGCATAAATGCTTCGATATAGCATTCTCTCCATTGCACGCCTGGCTGACAGAATTACCGTTCTTTGGATTGCAGAATGGGCAGGGAGACGTGAGGGAACAGCACAACTCTCTTGTCACGAGATTCTGGGGATTGCCTGGTTCGGAGATGACTGGGTGCCATTGAGGCTACCATCAGTGCTGCAACAGTACCGAATCTTCTTCTCATTCTCCCTCCCCTCTATTTGTTCTGCTGCAAACGCTGCTGTTGACGCATTCGTTCTTGCGAGGTGGTGGAGGCCATCCGGCATGTCGGATAGGGATATTGGATATGGGGAAAGCTATTGCGGATGTCGAAGCTCTGAGGAAGGTTCAGTATATTTTCTTTCTGAACCTGGCGTTCCCGAACCGTTAGTCCTCTATCATTGGCCAAGGCTGGTGGTTGGTAAGGGATCTTCATCTGAGCCTAGAGGTCGGTCATTCTGCTTCTCGAGGGGTTCCTGAAAGGTACATTGGAACAACCAGTATGGCTGCTGCGCAATCTCGGCTATCCTTAGAGGCTCACTCCGCTTGCCGATAAACCCCTGTCAAGCTGGCTCATTGATGTGAGTTGGTGAAGGCGGACGCTGCGGTAAGGATCAGAACATGTTTTTGTCGTACATTGATGGCATCTAGCGGACGCTTTGATCCGCTAAGACACTCCTGACTCCACGGGTGCCGACGTTGATTTCGTCATGTTGAGTCTTGCAACAGGCTCATCTAGTTCTCTACTTTCAAAGATGTTTTATCTCCTTCAAGTCTCGTTCGCTTCCAAGACCTTTAAGTCAGCAAAGCTGCCTTGATGAGTAGGTGCACCTCTTCGTCATACCAGATTTCGGATGCCGACGCCCCAAAGCGATAGCATGGCTTGACGAAAGACTTTTAATTGGAAGCCAAGGAGGTACTCCAACTTCAAAAACTATGGCTAGAATTCCTTGTGCTGGTCTTGATGAGTTTCCTAGTCGTGCGGCATTCGAAGTAATAGCAGGCGAGAATGCCATCCGCGCTCAGATTATACTTGAGAGATACCGTGATCGAATTCTAGAGCCAGCTGGGCTATTTGGAGGCTGAAAGGAACGGTGCAGCTCATGTTCTTTGGTACTGTCACCTTTCTTAAAGTTTTTGAAAAGTGTAGTTGCTGATTTCTTTCCAGATGGCGCCGGGCGAAAGGCTCTGAAACTTGCAAGCCGCTCATGAAAGGAGGCTATTAAACGTTCGAATCGATTTGATCCTAGGAGTTCTCAAGCGCCATGGCAGCACAAGCAAAGCTTGGTTATGGTTCTGGGTATGAAATGAAAAGATCAATATCGTCTTCTGATATGTTAGTCATGTTTTTCCTGCTTCCTCAAAGGGTTTTCAAGTCTCCCGAGAGAAGGCAGCTGTTCAGTAGACTGTAGAGGGTCTCAATGAACGAAAGATGCCCTGCTGATGATGATGCTTGATTACTCTCGCCTTGTTGTAGTGATGGGACCAAGCGTTGGCTTGATCTTCCTTGCCTTGCTTACGATGAGTGAGTATGTGGTTCAGCAGCGAAAATTGCTTTAGCACGTTCATTAGCTAAGAGGTAGGTACCATCAAGATGTCCTGGAAAGGTTATTATGAAGATTTCTTTACGGGTAGGAGATTGTTTGCTTACTGGCTATAGCTTCAGCTTGGCGACGAGCTGGACAGTCTTGCTAGCAGTGAGCTTTCTACCGCATGCTGAATGTGAGTCGGGTTTATCTAGAAGGATCTGGCTCGCGGTGTCGTACTACTCCTTTCAGCTACCACAAGATCATCTAGAGCTGTTGAGCTGGGAAGCCGGGTAAGCCTCTTGGTGTGGGTGCCTTACCGGTCGAGCCGATCCCATCCCTAGGAGCAGCATCCGTTACTGTTACTGTACCAGCTCCTATCTCTGCATCAAGATCTTTTGAAGTAGGCTATCATTTATGCTGAGGATGCTTGGATGGAAGGTGGATGTTGATGTCGTGCTCAGTGCAGGATCAACCAGAGGCGAGGGGCCATCCTGCGGAAACCACTTTAGAGGAAAAATACGGATTACGGTGCTATTTCTGTTTCACATATTTTCCCCTCCCCATCATGCCTTCACTTTCCTACTGTCTAGTCTACTCTTCTACAATTATGTTCACGGGCTGAAGAGGAATCAGTGTGTTCTCAGAATTTCCTGTATGTGCAGGGACACGTGCAGTGTCTAAGCGAGTTGAAGCCCTAACTATGTGAATTTTCAATTTTCAATACGACGTATACATTACGATCCTCTAGCTGAGACCATATGCAAGATCACCATATACAGTGTCGCTTCCCAAGCCCCTCAAGACAACTCTTCAACGAGGATGAGCATTGATAGTCTTAGATTCCTGCCCTCTGGCATGAAAATCCAATTGTCTGTTTGTCGTAAGTCTTCTTCAGCAATCAACCCAAATGAGGCCTTGTCTGACCACTCCAAGCAAGTTCGTCTCCAGTCATACTCTGCTTTACAGCAAAGTACTCGTCGACTTGAAGCATGCCAAAGACTGCGGCAGTTCTTCTTGTGTTGTCAGTGTATCCAGTTTCAAATCCTTACAAGACCTGCGAACTTGCGGTATTCGAAAACCCTGATAATTGTGGAACAACCAGCTCGCACGGATACACTGCATGACATGGCCAAGACTACTTGCATTCCAGGTTTGATTCTGCACGAGGTAAAGTCTAGCTGGCTACCATAGCCATTTCACATAGCTCTGGCCCGCTTTAACTTCCCCATTTCGTCGAGATTTACTTTTCCAGGGGCTGATACTCGATATTATGACATCTTCTCAATACGCCCCCCACTTACTCCTCCTTGATCGTCGCCGCAAAAGCAATAATCAAATCCTAGCCATGGAAACTTGCCGTTCTCTTCGCGTCCTGCTGGTCGCCTAGCCTTCGGTTGAATGACGTTGGTCATGCCAAAAACGATAACAGCAACAACAAATAGGTGGTGGAGGATCCTGCCTGTTGAAGCAGGATTAATCCCAATTCAAGTGCGAGTCAGGCCGAACAGAAGTTTATTGCTTCGCCTCTTCTAAGGGCACCAACGGCACGCCTACAGGATAAACGTCCACAAGCGGTACACGTCAGAACCTAGCCCAACCAGGTCGGTCAAGGCTGTTCTATCCCCTGTTGCAGCAGTCACCAGATCCCATTCAAGAAAAACGGGAGATAGCTAAATAATCCAGCACATCAACGGGATCACTATGAAGAGATACGAGCCAGATTATCAGCCGGTGGATATCCCTTGGGGGATGAACCTGGAGTTGGCGCTGTGGAGCTATGAATCTTTCAATCGCCGCTGGAAGGAATCCGTGCATCGTGCATACCACATCGAGATTTTCAAGAACATCATTTTGAAGCTCGAAAGCCAGCAGATCACATCATGTCTCGCTATTGGCCTTGGAACATTTACCAGTAGTAATCCATACGGGTCAGCTGATCCAGAGTCATCTTTGTTACCCTAAGGAGATTGACATAGACTGTCAATAATGTTAGCTATCTTAGGTAGACTCATTCCGCCCCTGGCGTCAGCATTCGACATGACTGCCTTGCTTCGTGCTTGCACCATCGCTCCTTAGCAAAGCAGCCCAAGCAGAAGCTTCAAATATCTTCTACAGCCTCCCCTGTCTTCTGGTCTTTGGTGCCTTGAACCTATGATTGACCTGCAAGTGCTAAACTGGTACAAACTAGTCAGCGTCCCCTCTTTTCTCTGTACCCAGCCTTCCCTGGAGGCCCGGGTAACCACGCAGACAAGTATGTCTGACCTCAAAGAGTTGCACATGGGAACAAGTATGAAAGACCGTACTGTTGGAAAAAAGAAGTACTTGATGAACTTCATTTTGATGCTAACCTTATACAAACAAACCCTTGCATCTTCTAAGACCCCATAACGACTTCCCAGACTTGCAGAGGCCCCAGAAACGGTTCTCTAGCGCCATGAACTAGCTCTCTCTCTCTCTCTGTCTCGACTCTACGGACTGGATGCATGGGCGGGAAAGCCTCCATGACTATTTAGTATCATGAGGGGCAGGAATAAATATTTCGCCCTGGTCCCAGCCCATCTTCTCTTCTTACTCTAGTGTTCCTCACTGACAGTCATCAATCAGGCATCTGAGGGTTTGGAAACGTTTTACGGGGTACGACTTCGATTTCTGCGCAGACATGAAGCAAATATGTTCACACCCTCCACACCCGCCTTCCGTCCATCCCCGTCCCCATCCTCACCACCATCGTCACCATCAAGCCCCGCCCCCCTAGCCCTCCCGAAAAAATCCTCAAATACCCTCATACCCTTCTCAGAAACCAACTCCTCCATTCACTCTACATGCCAGCAATACCCCCTATCACGCACTTCACCACCACCGCACAATAATAGACCCACCACCAAATCCGTTCCGCTAGAGGCTTCAACAGGAAAGGGGAGTATAATCACATTCATTTTCCCAAACCCTTGCATTTGAGCGGACGTATGGCTCCCTGAGCTGTGTCATCGATATCGAAACCCAAATTAACCCCACTCATCCAGCATCGACGTTTCACAAATCTAATCAGTTACCCTCAAGTCCAGATCCTCGTGGTATCTCAATAGAGCAAAGCCAGTCCTCGGACCCTAACCGTATGATCACCAAGAAGGATAGGTTTATTTCGGGGATTTGGATTGATGATCCCAACCCCAACCATCCACAACATCATCCCCTTATCCTACCTTACCTACTCATCTTTCAACCTCCAGACCCCCATAATAACCCTCAACTCAACATACCATAATCCCTCACCCTAGCATCCACATATATTCGGTACAAAGAGATCGTGGTCGAGAGGCCGACTTACCCATTTCCCCCCCTACACTCCCCTTCCCAAACTCTCCTAAACCTTCTCCCCCCAAAATCTCGCCCCCATCCATGTATTCACCAGTTCATTCACTTCTACCCTAACTTCCTCTGCCAAGCCTTCCCCTCCCTCCCTTCACCAAACCCCCACGAGGCTTCGTTCTCGCTACAACATCAATTCTCTCCTACTGCAATCACTTTCTCAACCTCCTCTCTCTCCTACACATCTCCTGGGCGGCGGCCCTTGCGAACCTGACCTCCTCCATTGCTTCGGCGCTCCTGCAATGGAGGACGCAGGACTTCGGATTGGTGAATGGATGATTGTGTGTTGATTGTTGAGCTAAGGGGGGGTATCTGTTTTATTAGCGGGGATGAGGGTGTTGTCGTTGAGTTTGTCATTGGTTGTTTTCATGACCCATTTCTTATTTAATAACAAGCACTCTTCTTTTATACGGACATTCCTTACTTTCTACGTATACCTAGATCTTTTGTCGAATCTGGATTTAGGTGATATGATTCTATTCAAGTGGTGAGAAAAGAGCTGAAGCCAAGAATATAAAGAAGTTGAAGAAATCACAAATCACGGAAGATAATAGGTGGGAGATGAGCGTGATGATGACCGTATCCCCCCCACCCCACCCCCTTCATTTCTCCCCCTCGCTTCCTCGCTCTTGAAGATAAAGAACAAATAACTTTAGACCCAGAAATAAAAAAGGCACAACTTCGAGGAAGTCGAAGGACGTTGAGAAAAAGAGCAAGACGACGAACGATCAAGGACAGAGACATGTGACAAGGAGAACAGCAAGTTAGGCATTGAAGTAGAGAGTAAAAAACAATCGAAACACATGAGAAAAGTTCGGACCATGACACGAGAAGCGGAGAGAAACGACTCCATCCATATAACAGAAAGCGATACAAGGGACCAAAATTCACAGTCGAACTGGCCATCAGATCGAATTCTAGTGCAGCACGTCATGTAGGCAGCTGCCCCCCAACCGTCCCCAAAACAAAAAAAAAAAAAACAGATTACTCAAATGATAACATCACTCTAACGAGAATACATCACCCCTCTCCAACCCTTTGTAAACCCCCTAAACCCTCAAAAAGCCCTTCCCCTCCCCCTTCCCTCCCCACATCCCCAAGCACACCCCCCCACCAACCCCATCAAATCCCCACCTTCAAAACACCACGACCCAATCCACGACCCCCAAAAACCACCATCTACCCAAATCTGCAAATAACCAAAAACAGTCAACCTGGAAGATTTGACGGATATTTTGAAAAAAGTGTAAACGGTTAGTAGTAGAAGAGATGTGTGAAAGAGCGGTGGGGAGGATCTGGGAAGGGGTGGTGGTTGAGATGAAAGGATGAGAGAGGTGGGGGGGAGACACTTGATTGGAGGGTGGTGTGGGGAGAGAGCGTGGAAGAGGGGATGAGGGTTTTTTCCGAGGATGTTTCTTCTGATGGTCGGTGTAGATGACTGTGTTGGCGTGTGTGTGGGTTTGTCGCTAAGTAGATTCTTTCGCTCGTGCCTACCTCCATGCATCCAGTCTGATCCACCCCCCGAGGTGTGCAGAATTTGAAAGAAGTGGAGTTAGTTGTAGTCTTTTGGCCTGGTTGAAATTCGTCATGAATAATAACAAATCCTCTGTGGTAGGATGAAGGGGGATGATGTAAGTCTGTGTATATGGCACATTTAGCACAAGAGTAGTATAGGCGGAAGTGGCAGGATGGTGCTTGATAGATTGGTCGTTCTCTCGAGACGAAGAGGTGCCATTGTCTTGCAATATCCCATTCAGATGCCGCGCACTTATCTCGCTTCCTTCGCAACCCACACCAACCACCCCTCCCCCACCTCCCCTCCCTCCGAATTCCCCCTCACATATATTTTCTACACCCCCCCCTCCACATGCACAAGCAGAATATCCGGCCAACCCCCCCGCCAACAAGAAAAAACGCCATCTTCTATTCCACCCCCTCTTCCCCCTAACTCCACTCCCATCTACTTCCGCCTAAACGAACACCCCTCCGTCAGTCTCGCTTTTCCGCCCGTGGGCTGGCATAGCACGGTGCTGCAGCCGCCGCAGATGACGACGGTTTGGGCGTGCGAAAAGACGGTAGTGATGGTGAAGCAGCCGGGGCATTTGACATCCATGAAGAAGGAGCGGGGGGCGGGGACGAGGGTCTAGAAGGAGTTAAAGGGTTAGCGAGGGGGAGATGGGGGGTTGGACGGGGGAGGAGGGGATGGGAGGAAAGAAACGAACCTTGAGCTTATGCTTCCGCGCTTCAGCCGCCGGCGTTGGGTTTAGGAGATCGACTGCGAGAACCTGTCACAAAGTCTATCAACACCTGGACTACTTTTTGCCACACGCTCAAAGCTCCCCACGAGCTGCGAAGAAGGCTAGATTTACCATCTTGACGAATGTGAAGTTGTATTCGATGCTTTTAAATACTTGACTGAGCGTCAGGTGGGTTGTGGGATGTGGGCGAGGATGAAAAGTTCGCTGGTAGAGGTGTCGTGTGGATGATTCGAAGTTGATGTTCGGTTAGTGAAAAGATGACGCTAGGGAACTTTGAACTTAGTAGGGAAGGGTTTGGGCCCTAGGGTTGCGCTAGTACTGAAGTTGGCTTGGGGGGATTTGATAGGGGTTTTGATGAGCGTAATGCTCACAATTGCATATGTAGTTCGAACTGTCTGCACTTTATCCCAAATCCCCAATTCTTCCATATAAATATTTACGCAGTTCCTCTAGATCAAATCCCGAACCCATCAGTATCAGATAAATCTACTTCCTAAACCACCATCTAAAACCCACAGAAACGCATCGAAACAGAAATGAAAGCTATGGAGAACTGAGATATCCCAGAAATCCGAAAAAATGGCAATGCTACAGGATCTGTTGTAGGTTACGTCTGAGTCTAGTCTTCATTGTTTTGACTCAGGTAACCTTCAAGAGTAATCGAGCTATCTCGGAGAGAAATAAAGAAAGGGTCATGTATATCGTCCCATCTAAACATAACCGGCCTTCAATGCAGCTCCTAGTCTATCACAGCCTTCAAGTGCCCAATCAAACTTACACCATCTACGCGGACCCATTCTCTACCACTGCCGGCTTATCTAGATTCCCTCTCACACCCCCTTTCCCACCGACTTCTCTCGCGGTAATCTGCACTCCTAGATTCTCTCCTACGTTTACTGTGACTTCGACTTTGCCTCCTTTCTTGACCCCTCTGACCGCAGTCTCAGCGAGCACTTTCCCGACCTTCCACACCTTTTCCCGTCTCTCCTCTTCTTCATCCTCGCTATCGTCAAGATCAGAATCATCGTCTTGGGCTTTTCCGTTGGTTTTCGGTTTCTGCGGCGCTTTGAAAACTTTAATTTCTCGTGTACCCTCACACACCTTAATGATCACATCTCCGCCCTCTTTCGGCGTTGCGAATACGCCGGCTCTCCTTGCTGGCACCGCAGTCTCCACTTCTAGCAAACTCTTGAATGCACCTCTCTCGACGTTCTCGCTAATGACGAGCACTCCAATAGCGTGGCGTAGATGAGGTGTGACGGTGACCATCGGATGCGTGGATTGCTGGATATCTTCTTTTTCGAACTCTTGGATTAGCGAAGCTTGTATGGCGGCGCCACGGGCCGCGAGGGAGGATGGATCGAGCGCTGTAGAAGTGGTAGAAGGGGAGAGAATGCTAGTATTAGGAGCAAAGAGGGATGTGAGGATGCGGGCGATTTTGGGAGTGTGGGAGGTTCCGCCAGACATGATAACCTATAGTTTGAGTAAGCAAAACTCTTTGAATCTCTGAGAAGATTTCAAAAGGGAGTACCTCGTCAATATCTAGAATGTCCAAGTCCGCTTTTCGAATCGCTTCCTCAATTAGACGGCTAAAGCTCCCGAATACCTTATTGGCGAGCGTCTCGTACCTCAACCTATTGATCGTAGAGGTGAAATCTATCCCATCTGCAAGACTCTCCGCGCTAAAGCTCGCATTCCCACCTATGCTCAACGCCTTTTTCGTTGCTTCGGCTTCCAATTTCAGCTTTGCCAGACTCTTTTGATTCTCCCGTGGGTCCGTCTTATTTTTCTTGATGAATTCTTTCCCAAAGTGGTCAATGAGCACCTGATCTAGCTGGCCTCCTCCAGTCTCGTAATCATGAGCGGTGGAAAGTATGCTGTATATTCCCCCTCTTGACGCAATAACCGCAATATCTGATCTTGTCCCACCCAAGTCCGCTACCACAATTATCTTATCCGACAACTTTGCCTCTGGTCGAGCATCGTACGCAAGTACCGCTGCCGTAGGTTCTGAAATAAATTGCAGTACATCGATTCCTGCAGCTTTGCTTGCCTTGCTCAAAGCCTCCTTTTGGTCATTGGAGAAGTCCGTTGGTACTGTTATCACTGCAGCATTGACCTTCTTGCCAAGAAAACCTGCCGCTGAGGATGCTAGTCTGCGAATGTGGCGAGTAGTTATCTCGGGTACACCGATTGTATTTGGTGTTTCTGACTCGGTGTCATGTATCGAGAAAGCGACAGTAGAACCCTCTTTCTGGGGATGTGCGGATGCATGGCATGGAGTCGGGTCTATCGAGTCAAAGCTAGAAGCGCTGTCAGCAACAGAAGCACGATATGCCACACTATTTTCATACCTTTTGCCCAAGTAATCTCTGAAGTATGCAACCGTATTTTTACTGTTGCGGACCAATTGCGACTTTGCCTGTGTACCATGATACTCTTCTCCTTCAATGTAGGATAATATTGAGGGAATATGGCGATCTCCTTCTTCATTCGCTATAACTTCTGCTTTCCCTTCCCCAGTCGTGTATGCGATTGAGCTGTTGGAATTTCCAAAGGAGATTCCAATGGCGAAAGTCACACCCGGAGACGCCCCACTCTCCTCAGCGCTCATCTTGGCTGTGCTCAGGGATTTTCCTGTTCTGTCAATATACAAGTCGGTTATCCGTCACCGTGACATTGTATCTTGTGTTTCTGCGAAACTCTCAATCTCCAGCGATGTCAAGATGAACAATCGCGAAATTTTGCTAGCTGCGGGAGGAATCTTTGACTTCTCGGCTAGGGCTGCAGCCGTTTGCCTTTATTAATGACAGGCTTCTAGTTCCCTTCTACTCTCCTACCACAATGGCGACGCTGGTACTGCCTGGCGAGGTCATCTCTCCAGATGTCCTTCCCGTTCCATCGAACCCTTCCATATCGCTCAAGCTAGGCCCTGGCTTGCGCCATGTGCCTCCCTCAACAATCACCCCGACGCTTGCTGGAGCTCTGAGTGTAGATCACAAGAAGAATGCTATATGGGTTGAAAACAACAGCGGTAGGGTACAATGACTAGACCGTATACAACCTAACCAATTTTCTTGCTGAACACCCACATCAAAACAGTACATTCCCCAACCCAATGACCTTATCCTCGCAACAGTCCACCACTCCTCCACCGACTTCTACCACTGCGCCATCACCCCCCACACAACCCTCGCCCAAATCCCCCAACTCGCCTTCGAAGGCGCCACCAAGAAAACCCGTCCCCAACTCAGCGCCGGCAGCCTGATTTACGCCAAGGTCTCATCCGTGTCCAAACATCTGGACCCGGAAATCGTATGCTACAACCCCTCTACGGGGAAAAGCGAAGGCATGGGCGAACTGAAAGGCGGGATGGTGTTCGATGTGAGTTTGGGTATGGCGAGGAGGCTGTTGCTTAGCAGGCAGAAAGAGGACGGGGGGGTTGTGGTGTTGGAGGAGATTGCGGAGAAGGTGGCTTTTGAGATTGCGGTGGGGAGGAATGGGAAGGTGTGGGTGAAGTCGAAGGGGGTTAGGGAGACGCTGCTGGTTGGGAGAGCGTTGCGCGAGACGGATCGGGATGGGCTGGGGTTGCAGGAGCAGGGGAAGTTGGTCAGGAAACTACTTAGGCAGATATGAGATGTAAAGAACATCAAGCCATTCACATCCGGACATCACACGTTGGATATACTGTTATCGTACTGGCGCCTAAGAGTTTTGCAATTAAATCTCGACCTAAACCGTTCACGGAAATAGGATCTTAACATTGTTCTTCAACCATCTCCACTGCTACTAAAACTACAAAGAACAAGCATAAGATCATCTTGCAAATCAAATACGTAATCGCATCACCATCAATCCCCCCTCTCAGACAAAAGAAAAGCACAGTGTGTAGCGCGCGCGAGTCCCCCTGGACAAGGACAATCACACTTCATCGGGTATCACCACTGTGAAGCTCAGATCCTGCTCTCTCCATCGAGGACAAGGACACAAAGTCTCCAACCCACCCCGGCTCCGACAAAAACTCCACAAGAATAAAACCGAAAGTTTTGAACACGAAAGTAGAGGATTGTCAAAAGGCCAGCCCGCGTTCTTTCCCCTCCCCTCGCCTCCCCTTGGCAGACCAGCAGAGATGAACGTGTACAGACGATAGAGCGTCCAGCAAGCTCGATCCACTTCGCTCCTTGGTCTTCCCCGCTTCCCCTATCCCCCGTTACTACATCAGCGCACCAATCACCAGTACTGCTCCGAACCCAGCCATGACACCCACAGCGCTACCCGAGCGCCCCACCGCCGCTGCGACGAAAGGACTCGGCTTTGGCGCTACCCCTGTACCTCCCGGCGCACTACCGCTCGGCGCGCCAGTGCCACTGCCGAAGGGCGCAATAGTCGTTGTCGCGATAATAGAGGTACTAGCGTAAGGCGCGGTACTTGGTGCGGACGAGAAGATGGGCGAGGCCGAGGGTGAGGAGCTGGACATTGATGAGGTGGGAATTGAGGAGGCAGATGGTGAGGGGGTGGGTGGGGTAGGTTTCTCGGAGGGTATGACGGGGAAGGTGGAAGTCTCAGTCATGGTGGTGGAGGCGAGGGTGGAGGTGATTGTTGTGGTGGAGGTGGAGGTGGAGCTGAGGGTTGAGGTAATGGTTGTTGTTGGAATGGCCGTGGCCAGAGCGGCCAGGGCGGTGAGAATGAGGTAGGAGATATGCATTGTGAGCGTTAGGTGGGAGTTCCGTTCGCCAGAGATATGGTAAATGATAGTCGTGTGCGCGATGTTGGTCAAGGCAATATCGATAGTGCTTTAAGCGAGGCAAGATACAATGCTGCAACTGATGTGCGCGATAACTTCTGCTTTGGGGGAGCGGTGTCTTTTTGCTATCGGCGCTGATGTTGCGATATTGCTTGCACCACGGTGTGGTTGAAGTGTTCTTTGTGCGACTGTATAGCTAAAGATAGACTGTGCACGAGATACTGTGATTTGTAAACAAAACAATGGCAAGTAATTGTGATCTAAGCTTAACTCAACAATGAATGAGATCTTCACATAAAGAGTGTGTTATTGTCAATATCGACGGAGCAACAACAAAGAGTGGACGACAAAGATGTCGAAAGGAGCGTGTTCATTTGTTTGCGCAAGAAGGGAAGCAAGAGGGTGGCAGGGGTAGAAGACGAGAATAAAATGAAACGGGAAATGTAGGGCATCTTGACGAGCAGCTACTACTGTAGCCCTAACCACTACTATGGATGGATGATGGGGCTCTCACCCCACAGAGCAGCTAATTACGCAATCTCGCAGGACAGCATGAACATGGCATTGTGGCCCCGTGTCCATGTGCAACGTGAAGCTTTTTGGCGCGGTAAGACTGTGAATCCTTAATTTCGCGTGTGATTGCGAAATGAGATCAATCGCGTGAACCGACAGCTTCGCGCCAGACAGCGATGGAGAAGGTTGATTGGCTGTGTTGTCGAGAATGAAACATTTAGCGGCACGTTACCTAGCGCTAACCGTGTGAATAATCCTTGTGCCGATTGGTTTAGTGTCATTTTCTCCTAAGAGGCTAAGAGGTCAAATGCGAGTAATTTGAAGAAACTCACTGGCGCTCGAGATCAAGGAAAAATGCCAAATTGTACCCGTGTTTGTAGTTGCTGAGGTGTGAACAGACAGACGCGCAAGACAAGGAGATATGAGAGATGTTCCATGCGACTCCAGTCGTTTGGTCAATCAACGAGCGTGAAACACGAGCTCAGGAGAAGAAAACACACGGCTTGATGCCCAAGGAAAGTACTTGGTAGGAAAACCCCTCCCGCCAAGACACCGGAGATGGAAGTGTCTCAAGGTTTCAAGCGTCTCCGAACGTCCGAAGGCTCCTTTGAATAACTTCATCTTTTGACTAAAACGGTTCCAGTGTCGAGCATGGACCAATCTCTTCACAGTGTCATCCATGTGGTAATGAAAGCATATGTGTCGATGACCCTGAAGGTCATCTTTAGTGATCAATGTAGCTAGAGATAAGCTCGACCTGCTTGAAGGCAAAGAAATTGCTTCCGCTTATAGCGTATTTGACTGTGAGGGTTTCGGAAAGCGCATAAAGCAATTCAGTAATGGTCACGCTCGGCTTCAATCGAGCTAGAATGTCTTTAGATATGCTAGTCGTTATACTATACTCTCTATAGTATTAGAGACAAGGTAAGACTGCTTCCCCAGTATAGGAGAGTACCTTTAGCGGACTGAAGACACATATCGAAAGTATATACCACAGGGAGACCTGCATCTCGCAATTTTTACCAGTAATGTCCGTGGCAGAGTGGTGATCATATCTCGGGACACTGTCTGAGCTAGCTGGTGGGTCTTTGGAGGTATACAAAGGCGCGTTCCCTACCCTCTCTGATACTGCAGTCATATGCAGCTGCCGGACTTCGCCAAGTCTATTGGTAGGATCGTGGTTTTGAACACGTCAGCTTCGACCTTCACCTGTGACTTCATTTGCCGCCAAAGGCCTCCTTCTACAGATGGTCTTGTAACGGAATCGATGATTGTAAACATAATTCGAAAACTGCCGTAACTCATACCGGGCCTTGTCGATACTCCTAAGCTGTGCAAACAAAAAAGTTGAAAACACTGGCTATGGCGGCCTTGAATGTTGTAGTGTTCTGTTTTTGAAAACGAGAAAGCTTGCAAACAGAGACGAAGATTGACTCAAGTAGCTTTCCGACAGGACCAATCCTACAATCTTGTATATATTCTGGTCAAATAGCGATATTTCGGGCAGAATATGTTAGAATACTCAAAGCACAAGAAAGAGCTCGACGTGTACTCGGCTAGGATAGCTATACGTTTACTGGTCAGTTGCTTCAACGAAATAGATCAACTACCTAATATTCCTTGTGACTTCAGTGCTGCGTATCATCTGCTAAAGACAATCTTAGTATGACACCTTTCGACGTCGACTGAAATTTCGATGCAATTGGTTAAAATTACTTCTGATCGTGCTGATGTTTGAATTCTCAGCCGAATGTTCAGAGCAAGGGACGCTAGTAGTACTCTTGTTTACCCTGCAATGCACCAACCTTAGCGATACACCACTCTAGCTCCACGGAGTATAGCTACAGCCGAATGAGTACTAGTGTTTAGAAAGTAAAGCCTAACGCTCAGTATTATAACTAGCGTGGTGCATCGCGGAGGCGGAACGTTTTCCGCTTACATTGAAACCCGATCTTATCGTGCTTGTCTATCTCACTAAAGTACTCTTATGATAGGATCTAATAGCATATATTAGCTTTGCGACGATTAGAAGTAGACCATACTTCGAGACATTGCAGTCCTCATAGAAACCGGTGTGAAGCCCTTTGAAGGATGACTGGACGTTCTAATACAATGGCTTGCAAGATCGTCAAGAGGTCATCCTTCAAATGGTACAGCTGCTGCTGCTAGAGCAAAGGGAAGTTCAGCAACGCCAAATGCGACTCATCGAGAAATGCGCACTTGAATAAATATAAACAACGAACACGAAAGAAGGCCCAACGACTAGTTCTTAACTACCTGCACGACAACATGGTCACAGGTAAGCTACGATGACCGAGTCCACCCGAATACGGCTTGAAAAGCCTTTGCCAAAGCTTTTGCATGGCAGGCAGTAGAATGAGTATTTAACAAGTTGAATTATCAAGATAACGCAGAGTTGCCAACAATACTGGCACGACTGGATACCCCGACATTACCATATTCTATATCTAAACACACTAGCCAACGCCAGGGCCTGTCCAATTTGGCATGCCGCATACACCAACTCTAGGCTATGATTATCCTCACATAAACTTTGGACGCGGGCAATTAAAGCAAAACCGCTCCTCCAAGAACAATAATAACGCCAGCAACTGAAGCAACTGATCCCTTAAACCTGGATGCAGAACCGGTGAAGCTCGAGGCCGACGGTGTAGCGGGAAACGTGCGTGAAGCAGAGGGTGCACTTCCGCCTGAAGCAGTGTTGATAGGAACCATACCTGGGAGGCTGGACCCAATTGGGGCGGTATATAATGGAGAAGTCATGCTTGCGCTTGGAGCAATAGGTGTAGCCGAGGCTGACAAAGTGATGCTCGAAGCGACGGCCGTCGACGAAGGAGAATTGGAGGCAGAGGCGGCACTCGAGCTTCTATCGCCGCCTGTCGTGCCAAGTCCAGCGCACAGAAACGCCAGGGAATTAAATTCCACAAGAGCCAGGCATTCACCATCGAGGCGTCCGGATCCATTGTCGACACTGTTGAGCGCCGGACCGAATCCCTCGCTCTTGCATCCAGCGCCGTGATAGAAGGCAAAGGCGGCAAGGTTTCCGTTGGGGCAGGTTGGGCGCCGAAGGACTTGGTAACTGTGGGTAGCGGCGCCAGGAGTGCCGCAGACATCGGTGCTAAGGGTGTAGTTGAGAGCTACCGGGTCCCTTTCACCAAAACTCGTGGTGAGGCCAGAGCCGCAGTCGTTGTCGCTCCAAAGACTAATTTCGCCTTGTCCTGAGGCAGCATGGACAAAGGGGAGAGAGAGGGAAAGCAGAAGTGGAACGAGCGATAGCATGGTGGATGACGTTAGAGGCGGGAGCGAATGGGTGGCAAAGCAGCAGAAGACTGAGTCGTGAAGAAAAGAAGCACACGCAAGAACGTGAGAAGAAATTGGTGTTCGGCTTAAGACCTCAACGATCAGGGGCTTGGGGGCTATATAATCACAGGGTGATACCTCGTATTGGTGTAATTGGTGGCGGCCTGCAGGCGATCGAAAAGGAACTCTATGCCGCGGCGTAGACGTTGCCCAGGCATTGACAATCTATAAGACGCATGAACAATATCGGGATCTTTACGCCGCGACTGGGAACACGCGATCAGACTTCGGTCCATCGCTGTATATTGGAGGAATCGTGAATAGGGAGGTTGGTACGTTAAAATCACCAACGCCAAGCTTTAAGCGAAGGTATTGAGGCTGAGGCGTGGTCTGACACCACGCAAATAATGTTGTAGCCTGTAATGAGCGACGAAAGATATATGACGCTTCGGATATCTTTAGTCTTAGCCTCATAGGAAAACTACCTCAACGTTACGTTTGGAAATACAGTCAAACCTAAAGCCTTGGGGCAGTCCGTAGCCACGCTTTTTCCGAAGACCGTTTGTCGTTTATCATTTCTTGATTCCTTTCGATGCATTGCCTCGTGTAACGACGCTGGACAGAAAGATCCCCCTCGCTCTTCAGATTTCCCCCTGCAGACTTCTCAACCTAAACCCTTGAAATCGATGCAGTCAATTTCAAAAGCCCCCACGAGGCAGCAGTGACTTTAACAGTTTCCATCTAGGTTGAGATCGAAGGTCAGAGTGCCAAGCCCAACTCAAAGCTAGGCACGAAGATTGAAGGAATCATGGACCCGGGGATTTGGCAAGTTTCTTCCAAGTTTCCATTCTGCCATTTGGTCTGGTCTCGCAGAATCTCTCTGGGTGAAATTTGAAAGTGCTTCGCGTTCTCTAGCTTTTCCTATGGGACATATCTCCATCTCGTGATTGCTGGCGAATCCCCGGCCTACGGGTGCGTATTATGAGCTATGATGTGGAGTGTTCCACCCGAATGTCAGATTTGGCGCTGAAGAGAACCATTCAATACTGCTGCTGGCCCAGTCTTGCAGGGACTAGTGCTGCGGTTGGTTAGTCCGTCACGCAGGCAGGGATACTAGAAAAGACTATAAGAGCAAGACTCTGGTGGTTCACTGCAGCATCAGGCTCAGCCACCAACATCGAAGAGTGACATTCATATAGGCCCACATTGCTGGAATGCTCTGACGATGTGAACAGCTAGTCATGTTGAATGATAGAACCTATCAAGTCGGATTTATGAGATCGATTTGAATTCATATAGTTCTTTTGAATGTTATTTGGTGGTACGAACAGATTCTGGTGGCGTGGGTAGTTCCAAGGATGAAAGAGACGGTCGGGAGCTGACATGTGCTTTGTTGGCCGTCTTCCTACCAAAGGAAAGCCTCTTATGATTAGTTTATGGGAGATAAGATTGTGGTCTGATTGCATACGAAAGTATTGGAGCGGTACGAACAATGTGTAAGGTAAGGTAGAGAGGGTCTTTGCATGTAGTTTGTGATCGGATTCAGAATGTACAAGCTACAACTGACTTATTATCATAACAATCCAGTCTCCTTTCCCTGCGTTTCTTTTTGCTCTTCCATCTCCAATAATACACCATGTATCATAACCATTCTCACAAAATCTCTGCCAAATCTTGTCTGTATCTGCTTTGATTTCGAAGCCTTATATTGACTTTTGAAAGTCCGGATCAGCCCAAGAATAGGGGGAATCCTCGTCCTACCTTTTCCTCTTGAAACACACGATCGTGCTCTTTTTAGTGCGGTTCCATTGAGCAATTGACGAATGTCATGCATCTGAAGGCTCCATTGCTTTGTGCGGCGAGTCCGAGGTTGGCGAAGTGAGGCGTATAGGCGCGAAATTGAAGGCAGTTGTAAAGTGACTTCATTCTGAGAGGATGCAAGAGAGAACATGGCTCCTTTCAAGTCCCTTGCTGCGCCTTGAGCACTTGTCAAACAGACAGACAGCCTCTGATTGAAACAAAGAGACAATTTCAAAAACGAACGGTAGGCATACAATGATGGTAAGGGCCATGTGCAGAGTCGCCGAGCAACGCAAAGTGCCTCGAGGTTGGATTCAGCTCTCAGGTTCGTCAGTCTGGGGTCAGGTCCACCTCAGTGCTTTCTCAGCCAGCAGTAGAAGCTTCTGAAACTTTGAATCCCTTGTTGCACAACGTTGCCTGGTGGTCTAGAAATCTGCATGTTGTGGGTCAAGTGTAGGTGCCACCCTACGTCGCTTATCCGGGAGGGTCATCATTGATGTCAAACATGCTATCTTTATCAACTTGGTAACAGACGGCATGGGATTCTAGGCCATTCTAGACTAACACTTGAGGTGGATCGATCAGACAGGTAAGATCAAAGTCCCTACTATTATCTATGGTGGGAAATATGATGCGGAAGACCACTGAAGCGTGGACAGGGTCTCACGGCAAATGAAATGTTCACCGTCCGCTCTCAGGAGCGAATCAGCTTGGAGATGCTGTCCGGTAATTAACCGGACAGTGTCGTTGCATAAATCGACACCATGACATCTGCATCTTGGGCTTCATCAACGAGGATGCGGCGGAAGTCCGCAGGATGTAGCAGAAGGTGTCTAAAATAAGAGCGGTGGGACCTAGATATTGGTTGGATAGCAATGGGCACTGCATGAGCGTACTACTAAGCTGTGCGGCTTCACGGAGCACCTCTGATTCTCTTCTAGGGCTCCAAGCTCGGCCGGAATACTCAAACTTTTGGCAAAGGATCTAGATACCAGCCAAACTCTCGTATCCGCTAGGAGTAAGACTTCTGCTTCTGCTCCTGATTCTTCTCGTGCTTCTGTGCTTGTAATATCACCGCCGTCATGGACGTCTTTTTATCTGAGCTCTCGAAGCGACCCTTATGGAATTCATCTTTGACTTTTGTTTCTGCTTTTTCTGCCCTTCTCATTAAGTCGACACAAATCTCGCAGAGGTTTTGACGTAATGTACGAGCTTTTGATCCTGAGATTTACACAGTCAAGTCAGTCAGTCTGTGAGCATTTAATCAATTGGCGGGATTCAGTCAAACGAGACTCGATCAAACAGCGAGACTTTGTACAACGATACTCAGTCAGTGTGCGAACCTTTGTCTGTTACTTGATCGGTTTAGGAATCGACGCCGAAACGACGCGGTAAGACATTTCACGATGTCGTGCTCTTAACGATCTTAGGGTCTTTTTGCAAAATCTCCACCTCCGGGTAATGTGTTCTCCTCCTCGAGTGGACCGGCGGGACTGAAAGCGCTGTAAGAGTCATCTTTGTCGTCTCGAATTCCTCTGCGCCGTGAAAGATCCGAGATACAGGCAAGGATGATTCGATGACGGATGCTGTTCGTCTTGGTGAGTAAGTGTCTCGTTCATGCAGGGCTAATAAGGTCAAATAGATCCATTTCCTGGTTCTATCCGGATATGCGACATATCTGGATAGTATTGATTGTCGACATACATCTATACTGAGTCCTGCACATAGACTGAACAGGGTCAATTACCACTCGATCACGCAGCCGTGGGGAGGCTTCGCCTTTGTTATCGGCAACATCTCAGTGGATTCTTCGAATCATTGGACCAAGCACGTTTTGGCACAAACGGGCCTTAGGGTATGATGGTTTCAGCCCTTTTATTCAATGCTCTCGGGGAGATCTTGAGCATTTGTCCAATGTGATCCTCCTCAAACTCTTTAGATCCCTGATATTATCAATCCTAGCACCTGTTGGATCCCAATGCTCAATCATGCTATGCCATCTTTCTTCCAGGAGACTAACCTAAGATACGAGCCGGATATTGAAGTTATTAAACCATATCTCAGGTTGGAATATATCCCATCAACGTCGTTCTTGCGGTACTTCCAATCATCATCTTCTGGAATCCAAGACCAAGCATCTGTTAACGACCTACGTCTCGGCGCACTTCTTGGTCTCCGTCTGCCGTAGGTGCCTCCTATCATGAAATCAGCACCACTCACCGAAGCTGATATGTCATAGTGCCGCCATCTGCGGAGCCGTGAAAGTAAAATTCTTCGCAGGCTAAAACCGAGCGCTCCAATCTCATATGCACGTCCCCAAAACCTCACCCCACCCAAAACATCCCTTCCCGCTAAGATA
>JAABUL010004058.1_pt1 | contig 20362 bp, 41 predicted proteins | sample 5559151 | NCBI WGS metagenome assembly JAABUL01 (sample SAMN10711876, study PRJNA513368) | rock metagenome | isolation source: Antarctica rocks | place: Antarctica: Victoria Land, Pudding Butte sud | reverse complement strand
CCTCACCCATGATCTCGTTGGTCAACGTCGTCACATACATGAGCGCCCGGACCTGCAAACATATCAGAATAGTTGGGTTTTGGCAGCACTATGGTGTTATTGAGTACTTATGGCACCAGTATGTTTGGAACAGACCGCTGGAATGCAGACATTTCAGAGCCGCGGCAGGAAGAGTACCGGGCGGCATGGTTCGATGTGGCGAGAGCACCTGCAGGTGGGGCGGGTTGAGGGGGTCCTCCGCCCACACGTGCGAGTGGCGCGCCCAGTAGCCCTGCATCAGTGCCTGCTGCAGGGTGGCCGCCAGCTGCTGCTCCAGCGTCGCCCAGGCTGGGTCGAAGAGCCGGCCGTACTGGCTCACCTGTCAATGTGATGAAATGCCGTAAGGATTGGATGGGCACCACATGAGACTGCCACAGGAATGGAATCCGCAAGCGAGTGTTCTGGCGCACATCTTCCTCCAAAGAGAGTCGGGAGATGAGGCCGCCTGGCCCGGGGTTGATGTGACAGGGGGTGCGTAATACATCTTCTGAGACGCACCCGCTTGAGGCCCTCCCGGAAATGCAGCGTCGTGGCGAAGTTGTTGCAGCAGGCCGCCACGTGCGCGTACAGCACCCGCAGCAGCGGCATCACGTCGTGGCCTGCGGTAGCACGTCAAAGCAGCACTGGAGTTCAGAGTTGAAGCAATTCAGGCAGCGGGGGTATGTGCATCAGCACCAGTCATTAGCTTGCAGGCACACCTATTCAGCAGGAGACACTTATTCAGCAGCAACTGCCAATTACACACACGAGTAAACTGCCTCTGTCAGCAGTCAAGTGCAATACCAGCTGAACAATGAGGCCTCCTCAAACGCTTTGGTAGACATGTGTCAGGCATAAAAATGAATGTGCCCGCTCACTTAACACGTGCTGCAGGCGGGCAGCACTGAGCAGCGGCTCGCGACTCCATGCAGCATGAAATAAAACCCCGTTGCGCTCTGCAAGCGCCAGTGGAGCTAAAACAGATGTGGACTTGTGACAGGAAGTGCGCACCCAGCACGTGCTGCAGGCGGGCGGCGTTGAGCAGCGGCTCCCGGCCCTCGAGGACGCACTCCAGCGCGCCGCAGCGCAGCACCAGCGTCTCCACCGCCGCGATGACGGGCCCCCAGAAGTGCAGCTGCATGCGGTGCCGCGACAGCTGCGGCGGCTCCAGGCTCGCCTGCGTGTTCAAGCGCAATGATGGTCCAGGGACCTGATGACGGCGGCCACAAATTGAGAAGCTGCAATGATGCGCAAGCACAACTGCAGAACGTGAGCCACGATGTGCGGCGCACCTCCATGAGCAGGCGCTTGCACAGCTGCAGCCGGGGCAGCAGCACGGCAACGGAGGTGAAACCGTGCGACTCCACGCGCACCAGCTCCCGCTGCTTCCCGGGGTCCGTCGCTGCCCGCAGCGCCGCCTGCAAACAGAGCTGCACGTTGTGATGATGAAGCATCGCCGTCTGCGGCCGGACCTACACTGTTCGGCTGCTGCGGCCGCATCGTGGCTGGGGTATGCAGGCAGGAGCGGTTGGAAACGGATGTGAGGCATACGCATCAGTCGTCAATGAGACGATGGCGCTTGGTTTTGATTGACTTCATTCAGTTCCAAAGGCTCACATGGTATTCCCCGTCAACCGGCTGCTCAAAGGCGGCGATGATGCGGCGTGACAGGTCCGGCCCTGACTCCTCTTCTTCGTTCGCTACCCGCTGCCGGTGCTCCTCCTTCCCGCAGCCGAAGGCCTCCTGCACCTCCTCCCGCTGTAGTGCATGCTGCGGCACCAGCATGTGGCTGGCATACCTGTGCCGGTAGCAAACAGGCACACTCATGAGGCGAGCGAGGTTGCAAGCGTCCAGCATAGGCTGCTGGCAGTTCAGGGTGTGCAAACATGACATGCGCCACTTGTGGCACTGCCCGAGTACTCATTGCCCGCCACAGCTTTGCTTTGACTATGCCCTGTGTCCAGACGCGGTGCTTGTTGAGAAATGGTGCTGCTGATTGGAAGTAGGGTATGGATTCCGTGGTAAGCCCAGTAACTCACCCGGTGACGCTGGTGCCAATGGTGCGCAGCGTCTCGGCGAGCACATCCCGGAGCTCGTCCCGCGCCAGTGTCGGCAGCATGACGAGGCCGCTGACGACCACGCCCAGGGCTGCCACCAGCGCCGTGTAAATCGCCGGCAGAATCGCCTACGGTGCGGTGAGTTTTTCGGTTTATTGGTAATCTAATACACCAGCTTTAACACCAGCACGCATGGCGAGGCCGCTGTCGAGCACGCCCAGCGCTGCCACCAGCGCCGTATATATCGTCGGCAGAATCGCCTGCGGGGCACAGCGGACGGTGCGCTTACTATGGTTTTGTCAGGGTTTTGCTGCTGCTGCAAGACCTGCTGCAGGGCCACAGCGCTGCTGCTCCACAGCAGATGAAACACGCCCATGTCCCTCGAGCAGAGTGGCAATGCGCATCCGCTCGCCATCGCCGTGTCATTTGGGTTCATGGTTGCTCGACGAGGCTTTCAGGCTACCGCTGCTCAGAGATCGGAGCTCTCACCTCTTTCCAGAGAGGCCCCACTCCCCAGTGCAGTTGGGCGTTCAGGACTGCAAGCCAAGCAATGGGATTAGCCCGCTGAGTATAATGCCTCGGATGCCTGGACACACTCTGACAGCTTTCAGATGTGATGCATGCATTCAGCTGGTACTGCGATGGGCTGACGCCGCAGGAGACTCACTCGTGAACGCAAAGCCCAGGTTCACGACCTGTGGCACAACACAAAGGATCAGTGTGAGCAAAATGCTGCCGGCGGACACATAAACAGTAGTCCGATTTCAATGATCAACGGATGGTGTGTGCGTGCAAATTGCACATGCGATGCATGCGATGCATGCCAATTTACCAGCGCCATGGGCCCCATCTTGGCCCGCAGTGCGGCGATCGGGACCCAGGCCACGACCGAGAAGAGGCACAGGAAAGTCGTATACGCGATGTGCGGCGCCCGTGCCAGCATGATCTGCAGCAAGTGCGTGAGCGTTGTCAGGGTGGCGGCGCACCGACATCGTTCCGCCATTGCACAAGCTCAACTCAATGTGCGTTTCGAAAAGATGCAGAAAGCACGGATGAAATTGCATGCTGCATCGCGGCGGTTGCTCACCACGAGGCCTGCAAAGACGCTGCCCAATATCAGGTGGCCCGCTGCAATTGCTCCGGCAAGGAGGTGCGAGCCCTGCGATCCATAAAGATTGCGATCGAGAAAGGCGGAGGCCTGATGAGGCCCTGCATCGGACGGTGGCATCAACGATGCGAAGCCAGCAGGAAAATCGGCGGCCGCACAGTGCGGCGCTCACCACAGAAGCAAGCGCGGATCCAAGGATTGACCGGCGCAGCTTGAGAGCATCGGATTGTCCCTAGTCCATATCAAAAGGAATCTAGGGCAGCAGCTCACCACATGCTGGTCCTGTGCCACCAGCAGCTCCGCCGCCACATAGAAGATGGACGCCAGGCAGCTCAGCCGAAAGCTGAGCTTCTTCACCACCACGAAGAGTGTGACGATCACCTGGCCTACACAGAGCTGCGCGCCTAGCTGCATTCCTGACCACCAGAAAGAAAGAAGCCGTGTAAAATAGCCAAGTGCATTGGCCTACGTCGACCGGTCTGGCATAATCACATTGCATTCGACAGGGTTGCGCCGGCTGCATCGAGGCGATATTTTATGCACGGTAGGGATCGAGGGGCTGCGAGATTCTTCGAGAGCAGCATAGGTCCTCGAGGCCACACCTCTCGACATCATGAAGCCTCGCACGACGTCCATTGCCTTGACCCATCGCGGCCTGGCCTCGTGGGCGCTCAGGAAGCGGAGCTTACTGTCTGCGCCCATGGTTGTCATTGAATTGCGCGTCTCACGTCGCAGCCGGGACAGTACGCCCCGGACCTGTCACACACGTCACCTGCTGTATCCTTGGCCCATGGTGCTGCCTGCCGGGTCGAAACACATCATATTGTATCTGCAAATCGCAGAAAGAGGCGAGAAGAAGAATGGAAAAAGTTTCGGTATAGAATGGATGTCAGGCCTGCCTTTAGTCATGTACAGAGTTTTACTAAGGCGCAGGGGGCGGGAAAAGATGTAAAATGTGGCGCCTGAACTCCGACAGCAGTCTTCCTAATCAGCATGTTGGGCCACCCGCAGCACCTGTGTCGCCTTGTCGATCGCCTTCAGTCAATAAGCACGATCAAAACTGCTTCTACAGATTGACTGCGACCGGATCGCATAAAGACGGGGTGATAGATGTGGAACCAGTCCAGCACTGTTCACGAGCAGTAGGTATGCCGGTGGCCTGGCCATGACGGCAAGCGGGCTCGACGACATTTGAGCGCCATCATGGGTCTAGCAGCGTGGCATCGTCCCAACCGAGTGTGGGAGCACCCCTATGTCAATCTGTGGAAGCTCTGCCGGGTGGAGCACTGGCCCCGAGGAGACAGCTCGCGCCAGGGCGACGTGTCGTCGCGTGTGGTGAGGACGAACGGATATAGGATACCGCATGCAGTGCTCGCGGTTCATCAGCGCAAAGCGGCCATGTCCCGGCCAGAACCGTGACTTTCGGGCGGCTCGGCGGCACAACGCAGCCCTTGCAGCACCGGACATTGGTTGCTATCATCAACAGTCCATCAACACGTCCAATATGGCACTGCAGGACAGGAACGTTGGGCGCGTCATCTGGCAAATCGGCGGCAACGTGCCGGCCGCCAACTACATCCACCTGCCGCAAACGCGCGGCGCTAGCCTCGGCCTGACCGGACGCTTCGTGTACTTGCAGGTACCCAGGCCCAGCAGATGATGACATCTGAACATTCTAGAGCATCGTCCCTCTCACGGCAGCTTGACTACCGCATGCGCAATCGTAATGCAGCTCCATGCTTCAGCCACCACAATGACACTCTTTATTGACATTGTGCAGGTGCTACTGGACCCGGCGCAGCATTTCGCCATCCATGTGGACACGTTTACCCAGGATGGCAACCCCTGCAGGCTGTCGGTCAGCGATCTGTATGACGCGTCGGCCGCAAAGGTGCGCAGCCCATCTTCAATTGGCGGCAACGGCCTGCACTAAGAAAATTGCTCTTTTGACATGCATCACCATGCACAGCGCCTGCATGAGCACCCTGCAAAGCTGTGTCTTGCACTGATTGTGAACACATGGAAGTCATTGCAGCATTGCGACGGCAGTTCTCACACTTTGGCCGCAGCGGAGCTCGGCTGGCGCGCTCAGCGTGCAGCTCGCGCACACTGCGGCATCGGGCGCCTGGACGCTGCTGTGCATCGATCTGGCGGCGGCGCTGGCAGCCCGCAGCCACGGCTACCGCTGCATGAAGAGCCTGCAGCTGTGCGCAACGCTCAGCGTGCGGGGCGCCTTCACCTCCGACATCGTGTACAGCCTGAAGGTGAGTTGGCATGTCCTTGGCGCAGGATGCCACAAGATCGTGCTGACTGCTTCTGCTAGCTGGAGCGTACTCATAGCATTATGGCTCCTGAAACAACCATCTCCATGATGCGCAGACGCTGCCGCGGGAGATGAGCATTAGCCAGACGGTGGTACCCGCCGAGGTGGACCTGTGCTGGCTGCCGCGGCAGCCGCTGTTGGCCTCCCGATCTGCTTCGCCAGAGTGAGTCGCGGGAACCGTCGCTTTTCTGATTGACGCCTGCACAATCAATTCGCATTCTCCAGGATGAACAGCCATATCATCACGGGCAGACGACGATACTGAAGTCATGATTGAAAACTCGTCTGTGTATCACAGGCGACGCTCGCTGACGGCGGACAGCGCCCCGCTGGATGGCGCCGAGGTGTTCCGCCCTTTTGCCGCGCTGCTGTCGCGCCCACACAGCAGCCCCGGGCTGCCGCTGCTGCTGCCGGCGCCGGGGCCGCCCAGCAGCAGTCCCGGCAGGCGCAGCCGGTCGGCGTCGCCACAGCGGCGGCAGCCGCAGCAGCCGGCGGCGCGGCCGCTGCACCCGGATCCTGCCCTGCGTCTGGAACGCATCAACAGTTGCACAGGTGCGAAGTCTGTGGCCTTCCAACACAAGCAAAGCTGCTCAACTTGATTACCCATGTTGGTGCAGACAGCATTGGGTGTGCGGGTGCAGTAGCTGTCTGCTGTGGCAACCACCGCAGGGCAAACTGGGCCAGCTTCTGGAAGTCAGCACTTTTAAGCTCTGACGAGAAGGTGACACAGATTGTGAGATGTTTTTTCGTGCTCATGCAGGCAAGAACATGCACGCGCTCATCTGGGCGCCCAGCACAGACGAGATCGTGTATGCAGCCGGCAGCGCCATCGTTGCCACGACAGGTGCGGCTGCAAATGGTGGTATCGACGGCAGCACTGGCCTGCGGTCGGGAATGCCTTCGCACATGTTGATGCTCCGAACAGCGCCAGCATCGAAACCACTGGGCAGCACGACCATTGTTGAAGATGTGTGCCGTGCCTGCATTCTGTCAAATGGTTCTTACGACCTCTTCTGCTGGCTGCAAATGAAGTGGGGGAGCGGTGGCGGCACCAGCAGCCCGGGGGCGTCAGCCAGCGGCTGCTGCTGGGCCACGGGGCGCCCATCTCGGCGCTGGCACTCGGCGGAAACGGCTACCTGCTGGCGTCTGCGGACGCGGGGCGGCCGCCTGTCGTGCAGCTCTGGGACCTGCCCTCTGGCACGCGCCTGGGCTCCATCTCAGGTAGGGTGATTCACGCAAGCGGCAGCATAGTGTCTTCGGAAAGCCTTCGAAACCCATCAATTGGCGCGGCCTGTTGGCCCAGCATGCACATCCGTTCCCAGGCACCAAAGAAGACTGCACGACTGTCTGTGCGACTGCACTTTCCACACATAGACTGAGCATTGAGTCCGCCATTGAACGCAGGCGCCGCCCTGGGGCCCACCACCAGCATCCAGGCGCTGGACGTGTCGGCGGACGGCCGCTGGCTGGCGGCCCTGGCCCGCGACTCCCGGCACCAACTGCTGCTGCTGTGGAACGTTGCACAGCTGCGGCGCTCTGGCAAGGTGCCCGGATCTTCTACCATTTGCAATAGTGGCGTGTGTATGTGCCTTCCAGCTGTCGAAGACAACAATAGTATTATATACCGCGCGTTACGAGTGTAGAAATACAACGCGCCTGCCATGATTCTAATCACAGGCGAGGCTGGTAGCAGTGCAGACGACGAACGGCGGCTGCCGCTGCATGCGCTTCGTGCCTCGCCAGAACGCGCGCCTCATCACCGGTGGCGTCAACAGCATCCGCCTGTGGCGCCTCAAGGTCAGCCATGCAGCATACATTTCGCAGTTATTTCGGGTGTATGTGCTGGACAGGGTAAAGCGAGATCGTACGATGTCATGCTGAGAACAAAAACAAAATTTGTGGTGCAGAGCGGGCGGCTGCGCGGGCTGTCAGTGCAGCTGCAGAACTCCGGCGACGGCGGCCAGCGGCTCAGCGACAACTTCAACGACGTCGCCTTTGACACCAGCGGCGTCGTGACCTCGTCACAGGCGCAGCGCGCCTACGTGGCCGCCTCCTCAGGTGTGGCAATGTGATGAGTCTTGCTGGGCGGTAGCTGGGCACGCACATTGCAGTGTCAGCCACCAAGCGTGTGAGGCATCCATGCACGCTCTGCCTTCGCCCCTGCAGCTGCGCAGTGCTGTAGCTGCGCAATGTTGTATGCGCAGGCTCGGTGTACCAGATCAGCTGCGCCCACCACACGGTGGAGGCGGTGTTTCAGGTGCACCAGGGGCCCGTCATTGCGCTGGCGGTGGAAAGCGGCCTCTGCGTGACGGCCGGCCAGGACCGCCAGATGCGCGTCTGGCGCCTCGACTTCACGGCGCACCTCCTGGAGGTGGGTGCCCCTTCCTCTCCGTGTTCACCTGCTTGCATCCACCTGCCCGCACTGCAGGCTGTGACTGTGCACCCGGCCCCCACGCATGCACACGCCAAGCTGCAGGCCAGCTGATAGGCGGTCGCAACTGTTCACGGTAAATGCGAACAATGTGCAATGCTGTTCATGCTGTCCTTCTGCTTACTTACTGCGCGTGGAGCACCTGTCGCCGCTGGTGGTGCTGCCGCTGGCGGGCGGCGCTGCCGTTGGCTCTTTCAGATTTCAGATTCAATCTGTAATTCACTATGTCACCGCGGACTTGCTGCTGCAGGTGGATCACCAAGTCGCCGCTGGTAGCGCTGGCGCTGGCGGGCAGCGCTGCCGTCGCCTGCACCGCCAGGCTCTCAGATTGACAAATTCACTCTGAATTGCACGTCTTCATCTCGGACACGCTTTCACTTTCATCGGACCTGCTACAGGTGGAGCACCAGTCGCCGCTGGTGGCGCTGGCGCTGGCGGGCGGCGCGGCGCGCGCCGTCGCCTGCACCGCCGACGGCGCGCTGGGCGTCATGGACCTGCGGTCCGAGTCCTATGCCACGCTGCTGCGCACGCACACCTCCGCCATCCTGGACCTGGCTGTGCACCCCACCAGGTGATCACCCGCTGATGGCTGAGCAGCACTGGCCGTCTGTGTTCAGAGCCTCTAGGAGTGGCGGTGTCAAGTTGCATTGTGCTGAACCAGCACAGCGTTGCCAACATGCATACAAGTGACACCTCCCATCCCGAGAACCGAAAGTGCTGCTTCCGAGCAGGCCGGAGTATGCGACCATTGCGGAGGGCTGCGTCAAGGTGTGGGCCGCCGAGACGCACGCACAGCTTGTGGAGTTCGCCACCGGCGGCGCGTCCTGCGCCTGCGCGGCGTGGCACCCCGGACGGCCCCACCTGGCGGTGAGTTGCAGAGGGACAGCACGATACATCTTGAGGATGTGCAGGATGAAAATTGACGTTCACAGGGTGTCAACTGTGGCCGTGAGGCAGCTCTGCTGCATGTGGGCAGCTGTGTCAATGACTTCTGTGTTCATTGGTGCGCCTCAAGGTTTCAGACGCTTTTCATGTTGCAGGTGGGCTTTGCGGACGGCAGGCTGCGCATTTTCGACACCGCCGCAGCGGTGCTGGCGGGGGAGATGCGGCAGCACCGCACTGGCGTGCAGAGCGTCGCATTTGATGCCGCCGGCGCCCGCCTGTACACCGCAGGTACGATACTGCACCGGCTGGATCCTACTAGGCGCCTTTTTGCATACAAATTTGGCACACAGTCCCATGCTGTTGGTCAGCTGACTGACAGTGTGGGTTCACAAACCTGGCAGCACGTGGGACGCACGTTTGGTGCCATTTGACGGGCCGATTCGAAGGCAGCAGGCGATGACGGTTCAGGTGCACATGCTGGACCTACCTTTTGGAGGTTCACATGCTCGACCTACGGTTTGAAAATTTTCTGCAGGCGGCGACGGCCAGGTGTGCGTGCTGGACGTGCAGCAGGGCTACCTGCCGCTGGCGTACCTCGCGACGCACTGCGGCGGCCGCGGCGCCTGCCTGGCCGTCAGCGCCGACTGCCGCCTGCTGGCCGCAGCTGCGCGAACGTCCGCCAAGTCCAAGGTTAAACAAGAGAGGATGCGATGCTCCTGGACATGAGCTGCGGCCAGATGCTAGTCCAGGCTGGCGTGTCTCACATCCACGTATTGAAGGCGCCTGCAACCACAGCATGGAGCATTTGCAGTAGGTTTCTGAACTTGTCACTGCAGGCATTTGTGGCGGTGTTTGACACGACCACATTTGCGCCCGTGGCGCGGCTACACACCGGCGCGGACAGCCTGCGGCAGATCTCCTTTCTGCCGGAGTCGCAAGTCATCCTTGCTGCGACGGCGAACGGCCGCCTGCTCAAGTGGGACCTCGCAGCCGGCGGCAGCACGCGACCACAGACGCGGCAGATGGCCTCCTGCAGCGCTTTCGGGTTGGACGCCTTGTGGGGCTACGTCGCCGCCGCCGGGGCGGACGGCCAGCTGGCGCTGTGGCCGCTCGACTGGACGGTGCGACTATTGACATTGGCTTCTTGCTGATGCGGGACGCTGGGTGACCTGCCGGAGCTTGTGCACCTGCTTCCGCACAGCCAGACTGGTATCTTAATGGCTGCTGTACCAAAAGTCCGACATTGTAGGGAGCGTCGTGGTCTGGAAGGAGAAAATGCGGCACCAGCGCAGATGTGGCTTGACTTAGACCATGACAATAGTGGCTTGACGTAGACCATGACAGTTCGCCTCTCGCAGGAGGGGGAGGAAGCCGCCCCGCCAAGTGCGCTCCTGCACGGCCACAGCGGCGCCGTCAGCGGCGTCGCCGTCACGCCCGACGGCCGACTGATCAGCGTCGACTCGCAAGGCAGCGTCATTGTCTGGCGCAGCCGGGCTGGGAGCCCGAGACACGGCGACTCGTCGGCCCAGCGGCATACAGCCGCGCATGCTGCCCGCCACGGCAGCCCGGCAATTGCCGTGATCCATCCGCTGGCGCTGCCAGACAGAGTCATGCCAGAGGGGAGAGACGACGGCGGCTTCCAGACGCCCGCCGAAACCTTGTTTGAACCGAGTAATCAGCAGTCAGATGGCAGCGGCGAGCGAGGGCTGCGGGAGCTGCAGCCATCGAGCCTGCCAGGCGGCATGCTGTGCCGCTCGCCAACAGTCGACGCCTGTCCTCTGCAACCTGCCGCTTGGAGTGAGCAGCGCCAGGGAGGCAGCGCCACTCATGAGCTTGGCAGCCCGCCGCGGCGTGGTTCCACTGTATCCAGGCAGCTGCTGTGGTCTGGCAGCACGATACAGCGAGTGCCGCCAGCCGAGACTCGTCTGCCGCCTGCCGGCGATCTTCAGCCTTCACTGGACTCGCTCATCGGCTGCAGCCGCGGCCCGGGCAGCGCCCTGGTGTGGCGGCCGGAGACCGGCTTCCTGGCGTACGCTGCCGCCAATTCTGTCATCATTGACGACGTGAGCACCGGCCGGCAGAGGTATGAAAACTTAGTCTGCATCAAGATGTTGAGCACATTCATCTACTTCTATTATTATGTCGGGTTGTCATGCGCCCGGCAGTTGGCGAATATGTTACTTTTTGATATAAGGCGTCATGGCAAAGCCTGCTGTATTTTCCTTGCGTGCAGAACAGAGTATAACACTTGCAAGACTGACGTGATGGGTGCATAATGCAGGCTGCTGGACCACGATGCCGATCAGGAGGTCACGGCATTGGCGTGCAGCGCAGACGGCACAGCAATGGCCTCCGCAGCCTCGAGCATCACACAGGTGCACCTCATTCTCAATCTGTATTTACAACACAAGTGCAGGTTTCCATGCCTGCATGTTTGCCGATGGTCCTCGCACACAACCGACGGAATCTGTAGGAATGCAGACCTTCACAGCCACTGCTGCCGCATCGGCGCAGCTCATCCACTTTGACTGCTCAACTAGGATGACGTCTGTGATAAAGAGTTCTGAGCCGGACTCTGCCTCCGGCTGCAGAAGGGCGTCAGCTGCGGCGCCGAGATCTGCCTGTGGGCAGCCGCCAGCGGCACTCGAGTTGCCTCACTGTGCCGGCACTCCGGTCCTGTCCACCGTCTCGCCTTCTCCCCCGACGGCCGCTGGCTGGCGTCCGCCGGCGGCGGTCACGGCGACAGTTCGATTATGCTATGGGCGCTCCCAACCGGGGAGGCAGCCGCGGCAGGCGCCCTGGATTCGCCAATTGCTGACATCGCCTGGCTGCCGGGGCCCGGGCTGCCGCAGCTGCTATCCGCAAGTCAGGTACATTGGGCCGGAAATTTTTGGTTTGTTGATACATGGTGACGTGATGCACTCGAAGCGCCAAGCAGCTTCCATTTCGAGCACTCGTCTGACACAACGAGCCTTGCAAAACAGTGCTGCATTGAATTCCATAGCTACCGGTCAATTTCGAGATCGAGTGCGTCATCTCGAAGTCGAATGAGGTTCCACAACACTCCTGTCTTGCATCTGCAGGACGGCGTTGTGCTGTGGACGCTGGAGCCGACGCACCTGGCGATGCAGCCACTGGCGCTTTTCCCTGCGGCCGCAAGCCTCGAGCCGACAGCGCTGACAGTGAGCAGCCCCGGCAGCGGTGGGGCTACTGACGTATTCGTGGGCACCGCAGCCGGCGGGGTGTGGCGCTTCAGCCTGGCGGAGCGGCATGCGGGGCCGGCGGAGCGCTGCGCTATCGTGTCAGCGGGCTGCGCCATCACACAGTTGCAGGTGTGTACATCACTGCAGCAGCAGACGAACTAGGTATTGGTTGTCACATTACATGTTCTCGCATGTTCGCTGTGTTGGGGTGGCTCAGCAGCCGCCATGAATCGCCGGCGATGTTCTATCCACAAGGCAGACACATGCAGGCAGAGAAGGGCCATGTCCCTTCTCTCTTTTGCTATGCGACCCTCTTGGAGAGCTGTTCGTGTTTGTCTTGGTGTGCTGGGAGGGTTTGGGTGTATGGGGTGTTTGGGCTTGGTAGGGTAGGGTAGGGTTCCGATAGGCACAGGAAAAAATGGTAAATACGGCTTCTCGAAGACAGCGCTCGGTAGACATTAGTAAAAGGCGAACCACCCACAGTGACCACAATGCATCGGCAGGCATATCGCAATTGAACGATGATGTGGCGTCACTCCTGCCACTCTGAGATCGGCCCTGGTCCTGCAAATAGGTGGCAGCATGTCGGCTGGGCGTCTCCACGGTCAGCGGCTGCGTGGCGGTGCTGAGCGAGGCACCTGGCCGCGGCTGGGTCATGGAACACGAGACGGCTGTCGATGCCGCTGTGACTACTGTTGTATTTGGTGCCAGCATGGACGACGCAATCGTTGCCACCTGCGCTGGCAGCCTCTGGTGAGACGTCTGCCGCCATGCCGCCATGTGTCAGACTCTGCAGTTGACATGTTGGCATTTGCAATGACAGCCCACTGTCGATTCCTGGCCACTTCACATCAACAGCAACTGCAAGGGGCGATTCAACCTCCGTTCAAACGTTTTGCTGATTTAACGAACCTGCGCCTGCAAACTGCAGGTACCTGAATATGAGTGAGGGCGGCCGCACGATGCTGGCGTGGGGTCATGCAGCACCAGTGGCTTCCCTAGCTGTGGCAGTCGATTTTCCCTCGTCTACAGGCAAGCACGAGACGCAGAAGGCAGAGGTCATAGCCAGCACCGCGGCAGACGGTGTGGCCCGCATGTGGCAGCTGGGTGGCAGCGGGGGCGAACGTGCCGCACCTCTCCTGGAATGCAGGTGAGTATGTTGTCGGGAATCTGTCTGTGTTGGCACTGCTTGCCTTTGATCCGTAGACGGCACCACTGCGGTGCAAGCTGGCCTGGAATATACTTTTAGAGCGGCCTGGTACTGAGTTCCGCCTCTCTGCTGTCATGGCACCTCGACATTTTGTATCATGATGCTGCAGGTCGCCAGAGCCTTGCACAGCGGCGATCGCGCTGCAGGGCCGGAGCGGCCTGCGCTGCGCCGCGGGCTTTGCCGACGGCTGCGTGCGGGTTCTGGACGCCGGCAGCGGCAGCGTCGTCTGGACTGTCGCCTGCCACGATGCGGCGATTGTGGGCATCGCAGTTTCGCCGGATGCGCGGCGGCTGCTGTGCATCAGCAGGTGTACATTGACATGCATACGGCACTTCTGTTGGCCTGCACACTTCAAGCTGGGTTCTGCGCTGCAGGGCAACCGGTTGAAGACTCCTCAGTGCATGTTTGTCGATTGACAGGATCCAACACGACGCACATCTAAGCGAGGTCGCACCTGCCATGCAGGAACGGCGCTGTTACCGTGCTGGAGGCGGCCACCGGGGCGGAACTGATGCGCAGCGAGGCCCTGCAGCGCAGCCACACTGCGCAGCCGTGCGCATATGCCGCCCCGCCCGGCGAAGCAGCCGTCGTGGCGCTGGCCTGGCCTGATCGGCTGCAGGTGCGATCTTCACAGACGGAGATGTGTCAGCTGTGGATGTCGAAACCGTCTGCCTTGGTGTACCGCCTGCATTACCCTGGGTGTTGGTCGGCAACACCTCACGTTGATGGCCAGCAACCAAGCTGCCCTCCATGTCAGCAGGACGAGCATCCTAGCGCACGCTAACCTGTGCCTGTTGATCTTGTTTGCGGCGTCACAGGTGTTTGCGGTGCCGTGGAAGGCGTCCGAGTGCGAGCTGCTGGCGACCTACGAGGTCCAGGTGTGCATGGCCTTCTGATCGCCAAGCCTCGTCCTGTGTAGCACCTGCCCGGCTGGCTTTTGCCATGCACGTTCATGCAGACTCGTACCCTGGAGCTGACAGTGCATAGTAAAACCTACATGTCTCACTATGTAACACCCAGCTGCAACTCTGGATCCGCAGGTGGACTCGCGCAGCACCGGAGCATTAGCGCCAGCGTGCACCGCATTCGGCCTGCAGCACACGGCTGCATTCGCGACACCACTGCGCCCGGGGCAGCTGCTGCTGTTCGACTGGCAGCAGCGGCGCGTGACGCGCACGATCAACCTGCAAAACCCCTGCACTTCAATCAGCACAGAGCCGCCGTCAGAAGAAGTGGTCACTCTGTCCCTTGCGGCATCGCCCTGCGGGCGGCTGCTGGCGGCCGGGACGTCCGTCGGCGCCTGCGTCGTGTGCACGCACCCGATGGCAGAGCCGGATTGGTTCTCTGGCTCGGTGACGGCGGCAGTGGGCTTCTGCGCCGGCGGGCGGCGCCTGCTGGCGGCACGGGGCAATGCCGTGGAGGCCTGGGACACGAGCGCAATCATGGAGCGGGGGCGGCTGCTGCTGCCCGCCGCCTGACTCAGGCTATGATGCACTGCTGCCCGCCGCCTGACTCAGGCTATGATGCACATAGTTCACAGCGCAGAGTGTTGACGCTCGGAGTTTCGTCGTTGTGACAGTGCAGCGGAAAATGTAATGGCACTGCAGGACGAGGCACCTCTACAGAAGCGAAAACGGGACAGGGCACTCATGCGTACCTAGCTGTAATGGAAGGTTCTGGTAGCACTGCAGGAGATACCTAGTAGCGGTGATTGCAATGTTCAAGCACAGCTATCAGCACGTTTGAATGTTGTTGGAAGGCATCGTCTGTTAACCGCTATGCGGTAGAACATTTCTTCATTGGCAAAGTGTACCACAGTGGCTGGAAAGAAGGCGATGCCTGAATGAAGGGCAGGAACAAACACAAAGATGAAGGCTCATGAGCCAGGCGCTCAAACCAAAAAAGCTCGTCCCCGGAAGCCCAGAACATGGCGTCTACTTGGGGTCCTGACTCGGGTCGGACTTCATAGGGAACTCTCGCCGGCGCATCAAGTTGCAGCAGCAGGGTGTTTGGCCCAGATCAGCCGCAAATGCGCCGGCTCGCCCAAGAGAACAAGCCTCTACTGTAGATACCTGGATGCTGTGAAGCGCCCATCAACTTGCAGCAGACAGCTGACGCAGGAGCGTCGCCCCGGCCTCCCTACTTTTCCTGTAAGCCGGTGCGAGCTGCTGCGCCGGCTGCTCAAAACAATCGTCGCAGCCGCTCGCCGGTACACACGCACCACGCCAGCAAGCGGCTGAGAAAAGCTGCATGGCGCCGGCACAGGCGTCTCGGCGCCCTTTCATGCGGTTGTCGCCACCGACGTCATCGCCGCAGCCTCCGGCCCACATATTCCCTGCGACCCGCATGACCCCCTGCCACTGCCGCCTCTTCTGGCCCGCATGGCCGGCCCCTCACGCGTGTCTGCCATCACGTGCCGGGCGCAGACGAGGCGGTGGCCGCCCACTCTGGCGGCTACCGCAACGCCGCCCCATCTGCGCAGCAGCCCGCTCACTGAAACCAGAGCGTGCCGTGCTGCGGCGGCTCCCCCGACTTGCAAGCGGCTAGACGTCCGCGTCCGCGTCCGCATGAGCTGCTGCCACCGCAGGCGCCAGCGTCGCAGCCACCGTGTGTCAGTAGGCTGCCGTGGTTGCGCTGTTGTGACTGATCCTGCTCGAGCGGCCGCTGGCTGGAGGCCCGGCGGCCAGCGCGGCGAGCTGCCGGATGTCAGTCACGCGCCGCTTGTTGGAGTCGCGCTGCGCGTTGCAGGCGTTGACCAGCTCCAGGATCTCCTGCGACGTCTGCCTGCAGCTGCTGTACCTGCAGACCACAAGACACGCGGCAAGTCAGAGGTTTGGACCTGACTCAGGGCGTTGATGGGCAGCATTGCATCTTTGCCAATGCGCCATTGGCAGCACCCAATGTCTGGCAGGCAGGGCCTGTCACAAGCCATGGATCAGTCGCAGGTCATGCAGCGCACAATCCCAGTGCTGAGGCGGCTGGAGCACAACAGCCTGTCAGGTCAAAAACAAGTGCACACGTGCTTGTAGGTTGCAACTGACTTTCCGGGACAAGGAGAAGGCTGCGGCGTACCGCTCGGTGTCGGTGGCCTGGAGCTGCGCGTTGACGTCCAGGGTGCCGGGCGGCAGGTCGTGCAGGAACCAGGGGTGCTGCATGATGCCCTGCACGCTGATGCGCTGCAGGGGGTCCGCCGTCATCATCCGTCGAAGCAGGTCCTGGCACGCCTCCGACACCTGCGCGCAGTGGGACAGAAAGCGTCTGCAGCGGACGGCGAACGTCAGCGTTTCCAGCACTTGGCTGGACAGTTACTCTGCTGCAACGCGCCCGAATTGACTGCGCCCCGATCATGTGGCCGCCATTGTGCCTGCGAGCCAGGCTCATCTGGTGCGTGTTGCACGTCTTCAGAGGTTCCACAGGTCAGGTTCCACAGGTCAGGTCAATACAGACAGGCTGGTAGGATGCAAGGGGGCGGGCGCACGTGTGTGATGGGTGCATAGTCTGCCGCGATGATGCGCTCAAACATGAGCTGCATGCGGCGCACGCCCGTCACCGCATTGTCGCCCGGCCGCCTGAAGGGGAACTGCGAGGCGTGCGCCCAGCATCTGGCGTCAGTCCCACATCCAGCCTCAATGCACCGAATGCTGTGTGCCTGCTGCAGTTTTGTGGCTGGTAGGTACTTTGGCTAGGTGCATTCGCGGTGACCATCAGATTTGGCATGCTGTAGCAGCAGCTGATGACGAGACACAAGACAATAACTGCAACTGGGCTGTGAGCATGACATACAGCATGACGCCGCAGGACCAGATGTCCGCCGACTTGCCGTCGTACGACTCCGTGTCCAGCACCTGCACCAGATCACATTCACGCTCACGCCATGGACACTCTCCAAAACCTGAGAATGGAGGCGGGGCATGACCTCGTGCCGCAAACATGCAGGGACCGTTATCCCATTTGAGCAATCTTGTACGGTTGACTCGCAGGCCTGGAGTCGGGGCGTCTGCCTCGAACGGCATCTGCATCTGCTTCCATGGTCATGAGCGTGCCAGGGTTTATAGAAGCGCACCTCGGGCGCCATGTACTCAGGCGTGCCGCAGGCGGTCTTGCACACGGAGCCCGAGTCCTCGTCCTTGGAGTAGCCGAAGTCGCACATCTTGATGATGGGCAGCGGCAGGCTGCCGTCCAGCAGCACGTTGTCCAGCTGCAGGAAGTCGATTCGGTACAGTTGAGAGACAGTAGGTCAACATTGGTCACAACTGGTCAAACTGATCGCGATTAATCACCGATTGGTCACCGATCGTCACACAGACTCAATAACGCATCATTTAGTATGGCCAGAAGTCCGGAAAGGACGAGCAGCTATCCCGAAAGGGCAATTGCGCAAGCAAATTGCTGATTGGGGAACCAGCTGCCGCTCCCGTGGATGCGTCACCGCGCACCTTGATGTCACGGTTGGCGATGCCCAGCCGGTGGCAGTAGTCCACCGCTATGAGCAGCTGCTGGAACAGCCACCGCGCGTCCGACTCCAGGATGCCCATCTGCGGCAGACACGCATGTGTTGGCATCTGGAGCAATCCGCTGGGCCCAGCTGCAGGAACGTCTGCCAGCCTGTATACAAGGGCATCGCAGGCGGCATGGCGTCAGACAGCCGATCAGGCTGCCGACAAGGTGGTAACCAGTAGCCTTTGATCAGGGCAACCAATGTGCGGAAGGCTCTTCAAAAAAGCGCCAAACAGCGCCAGGGACGCAACAGCGCAAGGGGCACACCCCGGGCAGCTTGTTGGCCTGCACGTATTCCGACAGGTCGCCGCCCGCCGCATACTCCATCGCGATGGCCAGGTGGTGCGGCGTCAGGAACACCTCCTGCGGCAGGAGGAGGGGGCGTCAGGCACTACGCGTGCTGCGTGTCAACTCTAAACTTCCGGTCGATGCTCCTCCAGAAGAGCTGGGTCATCCCGCACAAGCATCAGGTTTTCACGAGGCAACCGAAACAGGAGGCAGCACGCGCCCACCTTGAGCTGCACGATGTGCGGGTGCAGCGCGCACATTCGGTGGTTCAGCAGCTCGCGCGCCACGATGCGCTGCATCTGGATGCCGCGCTCTATGAACTTGATCGCGCACTGTTCCCCCGTCTGCAGGTTGTACGCCAACTGCACGAAGCCGGAGGTGCCGCTGCGGGCGGAGGAAAGACATAAGAAAGGTGTCAGGAGAAACACACAATAGGCGTCAGGAGGTTCCAAGCACAAGGCATCAGGCTGCGAGCCCTGCGGCTGCGTCCGGCTCCGCCGCCTGTCTGCGGCTGGATGGCGTGTGCTGAGCGGTGCACGCGGCATCACATGGGGGATGAACAGAGATGCAGGGGGTGAGGGGTGCTTAATGCAGGGGCACATCAGATGGCAGGGAGCGGCTGTGCACCTGTTCAGGTCTTTGATCTTGACATACTGCTTGTGCGCGCGCAGCGGCTCCTGCATGGAGCCCTGGTCGTAGCTGTAATCGTAGCCGCTCATGCCTGCGCCGTCGCCGTGCCGGCCCCCGTGCTGCTGGTGGTGCTGCTGCTGGTGTGCGGGCTGCGGCTGCGCTGTCGCCAGCATTGCCTGCGGCGGGGTGGGGGTGGAGGCATCAACAGACGTCAGCAGTGCCGGAGCTCACCGGCTGAGGCGGCAATGACCTTATTTTCACACGGAAACGTGTAGTGCACTGAGTAGAGCGCTGATCTACAGAGTGACGCCCTCGTTGCAGGCATGCTGCCACTGGAGAGACAGGGCTCGCCGCTACTATGAAAGCCATCTGGTGGTGATATTTCAGCCGATGTCGGCCGAAGCACAGGTCCGTCTTGCCTTGACGGATGAATTGAAGGATCACACATAGCGAGATGAAAGCTGGCTGCCACAGCCGAACCCAACCCAACCTCAGAGCAGTAAGGACCTGCAGGGCAGCTGTACAGCCAGCAAGGGCATGATCCGAGCCGCCTGAGCGTAAATCACGGATGGAACATTGATTGTGGACAGCACAGCTTGCCTGTAGGCGGCGCTGCTGGACCACAGCGGCGGCCACTTAAATTTAAGCGCCGAAGCTGATGTCGCCCAACACTGAGGGCGCTGCAGACTGCCACAGCTTCTCCCAATGCCATGTAATTGGCGAGTGAATGCATTTGGGCAGCGTGCATCCTCCAAAGGCAGGTGCTGACCCAATCTCGGTCGCCGTCCCCTATTCACAACGATGTTGTGGCAGAGTCGCCTGTTCAGGTCCCGGCGCATGCACAGACGCCACAGCGCCGGCCTCGAGGCCCGGAACAGCTTGTGTGAAGCATGCAACGAGGCGGCATCACTGGCATAAAAAAGCAGGACGCTGGCAATTATGCAGGCTCCGCTCAGGCCGAAACCTCCGCTGACAGCCTGACAGTCTGCTCGCCGCTGCATAAGCGCGGCCGCGACCGGCAGGAAATGCATATCGATGTTCCAGCGAGTACGTATGAAGACACAACTAGCGGTCTTGCGCGGGCTGTCAGCCGTGAGGACGGCGAGAGCAGTGCTCTGACCTGCGTGGCGCGCTCAAGCCTCTCGCGTCAGGTTGCTACCGCCCTGCACTCCCCGCAGCCGTCATTGAAAGTCCTGCAATGCCGCAACTCGCGTCCGCCAGCCTCCAGGCTTCCTCGCCCCTTCCGAACCTGCTGACGACCTTCCGAATCAACCAGGTGTGACACGCGGCTGGCGGTGCCGACGGTGACGGCGACAAATTGCGGCTGCTGCTGCTCACAGAGAGTGCGTCGACAGCGAACGGGCCAGGTTCGTAGCTGTGTACCAGTGCGCGCGCCGGATCGAAACAATCACGACTAAGAAGCAGAAACCCTGAGAAACTCTGAGAAGCACTTTGTCATCATCAAGCTTCTGCTTCTCTGCGAGCTCAGGCACGAGGAGGTCTTTCCCATATACGGTAAGGGCGAGGCACAATTCTTACCCCATATGGGTAAGAGTGCGAGGCAGGGCTTGGCTGCCCTTACCCTATATGCAGTGTGGGCAGTGTAATTAATTCGTTATTAACAAAGGTTGTTATTAACATGTTATTAACAGATTCCAAACACAGGCCATGTTTGGAATTCGTTGTTATTAACACCCGCATGTGATTAATGC
>JAABUL010004056.1_pt1 | contig 20364 bp, 24 predicted proteins | sample 5559151 | NCBI WGS metagenome assembly JAABUL01 (sample SAMN10711876, study PRJNA513368) | rock metagenome | isolation source: Antarctica rocks | place: Antarctica: Victoria Land, Pudding Butte sud | reverse complement strand
GTTGATGACCGCGCTGACCTGGCCGTAAACCGTGCCTTGGCATGGCCCGGTTGACGGGTGTGAATAGATCGGCTGCCAGCCTTTCGGGGTCTGCATCATCTCGCTACCCGTGCTGAAGGCGTCTAGGACGCAGTCGCCGACAGTGGGCGGCGGCGGCGGCGGGGTCACCGTTGCGACACCGCCGATGTGCTTTGGGGTGAGGTTGGGGACGATGACCGCGACGAGAGGGCGAGCAGCAATACGACCCAACCCGTTCTTCGCCGCCCCATCGCACCGATTGTGCCCCACCGTCAAGACCACGGGGACCTCGACGGGTTCACCGCAGCGGCCCTCTGCCCCGAGGACGACCCCGCCAGCAGCCGCCGCACCATCCGAGCTCCACGTGCCCGCTGGACCTACTCTGCTGGATCCGTGCCGATTGGCGATCGCTCACCGGGCGGAACAGGTCAGCAAAGCGCGGAAACTGGCCGGGTCGTCACCGCCAGTTGGTGACAGCCACTCTGTTCTGCAATTGGTCGATGGCGGCGTGGCTGCTACAGCAGTCCGCCGACGGTCACGAGCCGGATCTGCAGCCAGGCGATGAATTGGCCCCACACGCCGGTGACCATGGACAGCCCGACCAGGAGGAGCATGCCCGCCCCGATGATCTGGACGGTGCGGGAGTGCCGGCGCAGAAATCCGGCGCCGCTGGTTGCCCAGCCGAACCCGAAGGCCAGCAGCAGGAATGGGACGCCGAGACCGGCGCAGTAGAACAGGATGAGGAACATTCCGCGCCAGGCTGAACCGTTCCAGTCGGTCGCGTAGGCCAGAGACGTAACACCGGCCAGGGTGGGGCCGGTGCATACGGTCCATCCCAGACCGAAGAAGCCGCCGAGCAACAACGCTCCGAACACCGGGCCGCTCGGCCGGGCATGGATCCGTTTGTCCGACTGCAGTGGCCGGAACATCCCGAGCATCGCCAGTCCCATCACGATGGTCACGGCCCCGCCGATCCGCATCAACCACCCCGTGTTGACCGCCAGAGTGTGCGCCACGCCCAGGACCAAGCTCTGCTCGGCGAGGAACACCAGGGTGAACCCGACGACGAACAACGCGGCCGCACCGACGACGCGGCTGCGGAACTGCACCCGTACTTTGATCGTCTGCCGTGAAGGATTCGGGCTCGATGGACCGTCGGCGGCGCCGAGGTTTGCGTTCTGGGCGCCGGACAGCCCGACCAGGTAGGACAAGTATCCCGGGACCAATGGGATGACGCACGGCGAGGCAAATGACACCAACCCGGCCGCGAGCGCCAAACCTGCGGCCACGATGAACGGTCCGTCGACCACCGTTGAGGTCGGACCCGCCACCCCCACCGCCGCCGCCATGCTCGCTATCGGCACCGTCATTCCTTGCTCAGCGGGGTCAGGACAGTGTTCAGGTCACCGGGGGTGGTCTCGCCGAGCCAGATCTGGGCCACTTTGCCCTGCTTGTCCACTACCAGCGTGACCGGTAGCCCAGTCGTCGGAAGACCCCGGAGGGAAAGCATGGTTTGCATGGCTGGGTCGTAGATCGACGGGTAGGTGATGCCTTTTCCTGCGGTGTAGGCCAGAGCGTCGCCCTGACGGTCCTTGATGTCCACGCCGACGAATTGCACGTGGTCGGACTTGAACTTCTGCCAGGTGGATTCCAGTCCTGCGGCCTCGTCCCGGCAGGAGGCGCACCACGTGGCCCAGAAGTTGAGTACCACGACTTTGCCGCGGTAGTCGGTCAGGTCGATGGTCTTAGGCCCGGACAGATCCGGTCCGGATAGGGCACTGATCTGCTGCCGCTGCCCGGCGGGATAGCTGAACTCCGTTTTACCGCCCGGGGAGGTGAAGGAGAACGACCCGCCATACACCGTGGCATCGGTGCCTGACGAGCAACCGGCCATCATCACGGCGATGACCGCCAGCAACCCAACTGCCACTCCGCCAAATCCCAATTGGTAGAAATGCCTGATCGGCCCGGTTCCAGGACGACGGTCAAACTGGCGCATCCGCACAGTCTGCCAGTCCTTCCCAACCAGGCAGCTCGAGCGACCGCGTCAGTTGGACCGCCGGGCACACCGAAGTCAGCGGGGCCGGCGGTTCACCACGGCGCGGCCGACAGCGGTGCTCACGCCGGTTGCCAACGCGACCAACACAGTGGTGCCCGACCAGAAGGTGCCACCCAACGGCGCCACCAGCAGACCGGCGATCAGGCCGATCACAGCGAACACAGCGATGTGGATGCTCTGGCGTCGGACGCGCCGGAGAACGAAATGGGCCATCGCGGTCAGCGGTATGCCGACGACCAGGACGACCCACCAACGGGATCCTACTGGCGAGTCAGTTGCCTCTCGCCGCACCGTAAACCGAACGTCCTACGGACGAGAACGCGCTCTGAGGCAGCCGACGACCAAGATGACGATCGCGTCGATTGGGGATCGGTGACCGGACACCGCTCGGTCACCGAGAGGCCTCAGCTTGGACTGGATGCCTTTTAGCTCGACCAAATACGCCAATAATTCGACCAGGTACATACCCTCAGTCCCCAGCCGACTGCGTCATCAGGCACGCGGCCAACGGCCGTCTCCGGGCGTTTGATGGTGCGCCTTCAGCTCAGCGGTGTGGTGCAACCGATCAGCGCAGCGGCGCCGTCTTACCGATATGACACCGTTTGTTTCTACCCCGCCTGCCAACGGTCTGGTGCTGCGGGTCGCCGCGTCCGCAATGGTGCTGTGTTGTGCGATCTCGTGTACCACCGCCCAGCCCCGCCCGTCTGCGGCATCGACGCATCCTTCGGTACTGCTGCCGTCAAGCTCGGTACTGCCGCCGTCGACGACATCGACTTTGACATCAACATCGGCGGCGACATCAACCTCGCCGGCGACCTCGCGATCGACGGCGACGGTCGCTGCGCCCGCCTGCACGCCGATGGCCCCCGTAGACGCAGAAGGCAATCGGAAGCCGCCATCCCAGCCAAGGCCCGGCCTGGACAAGGCACTTGTCCCCGGACGACCCGCCGGTGGCAGGGCCTGCCGCTACTACGGCCTCAACGACAAAAACCCGCTGCACCTGGCGACCTCTGCGCTGCTCACTCCAGCACAGGCCGCAACGCTGGCGGAAGGGATAAACGTCGGCTCCATTGCCCCGGGCAAAGAAGGAACTTGCCCCGCAGATGAAGGATCTGTCGACACCCTGACGTTCGTCTACCACACCGGGCCCGGCGTTGGGATCACCATTCGCCTCACCGGCTGCCAATTCGTGAGCAACGGCATCGTCAGCAGCGAGTACCCCTCCGCCGAAGTCACCGGCCAATTATCCAAACTCCTAGGAACGCAGCACTGACTCAAGTTCCGGCCCGTCCCTGCCCGAACAGCCATCCCGTCATGGGCAACGATCTTGGAATTGTGACTGCTGACCGGGAGGGTGGTCCGGTCCCCGGTCAGCGTTGGGTTGATGTACGACGTCGGGTTCGGTTCGGCATGCACGAGTTCTCCGATGCGAGGATGTCGGTGTGCCAATCGACCTGATGTACAGGCGAGACCCCTCCTCCGTCCGATCGATCCTCAAGTCACTGCCCAGCTGGTTCGGCGACCCAAACGCGATCGACAACGTCGCGCTGGTGTTCCTCGTCCAGAGCCCCCTCGGCGGGTCCGCGACGACATTCGGGCTTGTTCAGGCGTGCTTCGGTGTCGGCATGCTCGCCGTATCGATTGCTCTTGGCACGCGACGGTCCGCATCCGCGCCCCCGTTGCTGCTGGCCGGTGCCGGTGCTACCGCGGTGGGGTCACTGCTCACCGCTTTCGCGCCCAGTCTGCTCGCCGCCGGGGGCGCACAAACGGTGGCCGGTGCCGGGAACGCAATGGTAAACGTCGCTCCACCACCTACCTCCAGCAGCTCGTTCCCGCGCCGATGCTTGGGCGCGTGTTCGGCGCTCTGGGCACCTCCGCTCAAGTCGGCAGCAGCCTGGCCTACGCCGCCGGCGCCCCACTGGTCGCAAGTGTCGGACCCCGAAACGCCTTCATTGTCGCCGCCGCCGGTGCGACCCTGGGCCTCCTCATCCTGCTCACCGGGCTGCGCGCCGGCGAGCGCGCATTTCGCACCTAGTCACAGACATGAGCTGCGACTCCTTACTCATGGTCATATACCTGCGCTCCGCATGCTTCGACCGTCGTAGGCCCGCCCCAACTGCGCTGCCCACCCCCTCAAGCGCCCGTCCGAAAGCCGATCGGTCACCGGGCGGCCGATCTCGATCTGCTCCCGCTGGCCTGGCATCCTGTGGGCATGCCGTTTCCCGCGGACCTGCCGGCCGAGATCGCAGTGGATTCGTGGCGGCTGCGTCTGCTCTCCGACGCGGACTGGAAGCTTGCCTGGTCGATGTCCCGGGACCCGGAGGTTGTGCGCTGGACTTTGTACCCGCCGGAGATGACCGAGGATGCCGCGCACCGAAGGGGTCGGCGCATCACGGAAAGCGCCAACCAGCGCTTGTCCGGCCACTACGCCGTACTCGATGCTGACCACGCCGCGATCGGCACGGCGGGCATCGCCAGCAGTGACGGCGATCCCGCTGCGGCCGAGGTCTTCTATGCGTTGTTGGCGCAGGGCCGGCATCGTGGAGCAGCCACGGCGGCAGCGCTTGCGTTGACTGAGTGGGCCTTCTCCGTCGGGGTCGAGCGTGTTCTGCTGCTCACGATCACCGGCAACATTGCCAGCGAGGGCGTCGCGACACGGGCAGGATTCATACCCTACGGTGAAGAGATCCGCGGCCACCAGGGCAGCCCCACCCAGATGCGACGATGGGCACGTTCAGCCCGTAACCAAACGGCGTGAAGAGCGGCACCGCCTCGGTCGGCCGGTACTCAGCTCAGACGAGCGCCGTAACGGGATCCGTCACCGGACGATCCCACCGTGGTTCCCATCGGCCCGGGCAAGAACGTACAGCCACGGCTCCACTCGGCCGGTGACATGCTCAAGGGAGAGCACCTGCCAGCCGTTGGCCTCGAGCGCGCTTCGGAGCTCTCGTTCCCGCCAGTAGGTGAAATGGCGAGGTAGCCCGAGCTTTGCGCGACTCCATCCCCCGCCCACACCCTCTTTCAGGGTAAATGAGAACAAGCCGTGGCCGGCGACCGCGTGACGGGCGCGACCGAGCACATCCACGAAATGATCCCGACTCAAATGCAACAGCACCGCGTTGGCCATCACCGCGTCATATGGACCGCCGAAATCGTCCACCCGTACGTCGAGCAATCTGGCTGGATGGCCTGCCGCGAGCAGCAAGTCGACAAACGCGTTCACGGCGTCGGTCCGGACCACCCGCGAGCCTCGGCTCTCCAGGTAGACGGCGTCCCAGCCTGGTCCGCTGCCGAGTTCCAGCACCGTCCCGGCACCCACCAGCTCGGCGATTTGATCGAGGTAGGCCTGCACCCGTAGGCCGGGAGGCGGCGACTGCTGCAGGTACGCCCCGGCAGCAGCTTCGTAGGACGCAAGCGTGACATCACCCGCCGGAACGTCGTCCGGCAGGAACCCAGGCTCGTCACTCACGCTCACATTCTCCACGGCGACCGTTCCCATAGTGCCGCCGCCGACCAACCAGCAGAATGAGCCGCCCACAAGGCGATCGGGGACCTGACGCGCATTCGCGTGTTGCCTGCAGGTGTGGGCATCATTCGTCAGGGCAATGCGCCAGCCGTTCCCACTCCGTCATCCTGCCCGTCGAGATTCCACGACTAAACGCCATCGGGTACGACCCGCCGTTGCGCACGTCAGTCTCGGTGACGACATCAGTGACTCCGCGGTCACGCAGGACGTGTGCGACCGCGGAAACAAGGGCCGCGGGAAGGCGAGTGCGTCGCCACGGAAAACGGACACCCAGGCAGCCCAGCCGCGGCCAGGGCAGTCGATTCCAGACGCGGATCAGCCCGTCGTAGGAGCCGGTCTGCTCATGTACAGCCACCAGGTACAGGGCCGGGTCGAAGTCCGAATCGTCCAACGACTCGAAAAGTCGGCTAGAGTCCCCCGCCACATCCGGGTTCCGGGAATGTCAGCGCGGATGGTGTTGTCGAGCTCGACCACCCGGTTGAGGTCACAAGCTATTGACCGGTATGAGCGGTGTGAGCTGGAGTGGATCGGCCGGGAATAGATAGAGGCCAGTGGGATCCGCCAGATCGCTTCGGTGCGAGCAGGGATGAAGTCTGAGGCCTGCAGGATGCCGCTTCGTTGAAGGTCGAGATCGGCGGGGGTGTTGATCAGGAGCGGCGCGTCCACATGTGCATGTACCTGTTCGATCAACCGGGTCCACACCTCTGGATGATCCTTGGGCTGCTTCACCAGCCATTTGCCGTCAGGCCGCGGAAGGGCCCGAACCTCCAGTCCCGCCGATACCCAGACCCGCTGATCCTCTCGCTCCGCCACCCCAGCACCTTCGCAGAGCAACACCGGCGAAGCCAACGAATTTGCGCTAACCGGTGCAAACGGCTCTTCCCGAACGCCCCGGTCAGCGAACCCGTCAGCTGCGCGCTCGTGCCCTGGCAGACGCGAGGGTGTGATCCAACAGCACCGCAATCGTCATCGGACCCATACCGCCGGGCACGTGAGTGATCAGTCGGGCTCTTGCCCTGGCTGCCGCAAATTCTACATCTCCGACATTGCCGACGTTGTAGCCGGCATCGACGACAACAGCCCCTGGTTTGATCCAATCGCCGCGGACAAGTTCCGGACGTCCGACCGCAGCGATCACCACGTCCGCGCGCTTCACTGCGTCCGCGAGGTCCAAGGTTCGAGAGTGGCAGAACGTCACGGTCGCATCCCGGGCAAGAAGCAGCATCCCGACTGGTCGCCCGAGAATCGGGCTCTTTGAGGGTGATTCGGCTCGGGCATGCGTCACGTTCACTTGCCCTCGGGGGCGCAGATCAGCGGGGTTTGTTTACCTTTTCTGCCGCTCGTGCGTGGATAGGGAAGAAGGCGTCCGCCGCTACCCGTCTGGTTCGATGCCGCCTACCCAGACCGGGCCACTGTTGACCTGATTTTGTCAAGGCATCTTGGCCCCACTTCGTCGAGGTTGGATGGCTCCACTCATCAGCGGAAAAGCTGTCGCGTTCCCGGATGGGTGAAATCTTGAGCAGTGCGCGTGTGCGACTGCGGCGCGGGCCTGGCTGGGGTCCTAGTCGAGGGCGCTGCGCGGGTTGACGGCTTCGAGGGCCGCGACGAATTCCTCGGCCATGGTGAGCTGGACGCGAAGTCCTTCACGGCGTTCTCGGGCGTTCTGCGTGAAGGTTACGAGCTGGTCGTGGAGTTCAAACTTTCGGGCCGGTTTAAGGTGCGGCTCGGCCAGGTCATGGAGGAGGGCGAGGAGTCCACGCATCTCGTCGATGGAGAACCCGAGGGGTTTCATCCGGCGGATGACCAGCAGCCGTTCCACGTCGTCAGCGCTGTAGAGGCGGAACCCGCCACTGCTGCGGGCGGAGGGGGTGAGGAGACCTTCCTCGTCGTAGTGGCGGATGGTCCGCAGTGACAGGCCGGTTTTGTCGGCCAGTTCCCCTATCTGTATCAGCGCCGAAGTGGTCTCGGTGGTCAACCTGCTGCTCCTTCGGGTGGGCTGAATCTCACTTGGACGGAGCAGCAGGTGTGGATCTCTGCCCTTACGTAAGGGTACAGTTCTGTTTGGTGTTGACCTGTGTTCGCCGGCGTGAGTTTTGTCCTGCACCGTCGTCGACCGTGATCCGCCGCCCGGTGCATCGTCGCATCCCTCTTCTCTCCGAATTGTCCACCATTGGGCCGGTCCACGGTCCTGCAGCAGAACGGATCCGATTTTGACTGACCTGGACACCCGCCCCGCCGGTCGCGCGAGCACCTTGCTCAAACTGCGCCCGGGTAAACCGATGCGGCTGGCTCCGCAGATCCTCAAGACCGAGGTCCTAGCCGGTCTGGTCGTCGCCTTGGCGTTGATTCCGGAGGCGATTTCGTTCTCCATCATCGCCGGAGTCGACCCTCGCGTCGGGTTGTTCGCCTCGTTCACCATGGCGGTTTCCATTTCTATCCTGGGTGGACGGCCGGCGATGATCTCCGCCGCCACCGGCTCCGTGGCCCTGGTCATCGCACCCCTGGCGCACCAGTACGGCTTGCAGTACCTGATCGCGACGGTGATCCTGGCGGGCGTCCTGCAGATCATCTTGGGTCTGCTCGGAGTGGCGAAGCTGATGCGGTTCGTCCCGCGCAGTGTCATGGTCGGCTTCGTCAACGCGCTGGCCATCCTGATCTTCATCGCTCAACTGCCGCAGTTGCACCACGTGTCGTGGTTGGTGTATCCGATGGTGCTGGCCGGACTGGCCATCATCTACGGGCTGCCGCGGCTGACGAAAGTGGTTCCCTCACCGCTGATCTCCATCATCGTGCTGACCGCGTTAGCGATGATCATCCACCTGCAGGTTCCCACCGTCGCCGACCAAGGAGCGCTACCGACCAACCTGCCGACGCTAGGCCTGCCGGACGTGCCGTTCACCTTCGCGACGCTCAAGATCATCGCCCCGTATGCCATCGGGATGGCGCTGGTCGGCCTGCTGGAATCTATGATGACGGCCAAGCAGGTCGACGACATCACCGACACCCACTCCAACAAGACCCGCGAAGCTTTGGGTCAGGGCGGCGCCAACATCATCACCGGGTTTTTCGGAGGCATGGGCGGCTGCGCCATGATCGGCCAGACGATGATCAACGTCCGCTCTGGCGCCCGCACCCGACTGTCCACCTTCCTGGCCGGCGTGTTTCTGCTGATCCTGGTGGTCTCGCTGGGCGGCATCGTCGGGAAGATCCCGATGGCAGCCCTGGTGGGAGTGATGGTCATGGTGTCGATCTCGACCTTCGACTGGCATTCAATCACCCCGAAGACGCTCAAGCGGATGCCCAAGAGCGAAACCGCCGTCATGCTGGTGACGGTCGCGGTCACCGTCGCCACCGACAACCTGTCCTTCGGCGTCGTCGCCGGCGTCCTGGTCGCCCTGACCCTGTTCGCCCGCCGGGTTGCGCACCTGGTCGACCTGACCAGCACCCTCTCACCCGACGGCGCCACCCGCACCTACGTGGTTACCGGGGAATTGTTCTTCGCCTCCTCCAACGACCTCTACGGGCAGTTCGACTACAACGACCCCGCCCAAAATGTTGTCATCGACCTGGCCGGGGCGCACCTGTGGGACGCCTCCACCACTGCCACCTTGGACGCCGTCACCAACAAGTTTCAACGGCACGGCCGCAGCATCGAGGTCATCGGCCTGGATGAGCACAGCACCGCCCGCCACGAACGGCTCTCCGGGCACCTGAGCGGAAGCCACTGATCTGACACCTGAAGGCCGGGAGATCCGGCCAGCCGCGGGGCCGATCGGCTCAGCTGGACGCTAGTTGCGCCTTGGCGTGAGAGAGCCGGAACGACTGAGTGCCGGTCTCGATGAGGTTCGAACGAACCAACAACCCCATCGTCACCTGCTGGTTCAAAGACACAGCCACCCACCTACTCGAACACGTCGACGGGTACCTGGAACTACTCCGGCGTCACGACATCAGCTGCGTCAAGCGCCAAACCCCTACCCTGGCTTCGTGCTCTACGACGACGCCGTCCAGGTCGTCGTCGCGCCACGATGGCGCGTCCCGCAGGCCGAACGCTGACCGGGACACTCGGTCAGCTGTCGGTCCGATGTTGAAACCCTCGTGACGACACCGGGCCCGGCGTCCCGTAAGACCTGTCCCCTTTAAAAAGCCCGGTGAAGGTAGCTCAACCGGTACAGTCCGATCATGGCCGCGATGCTCATCGGATACGCCCGCTGTTCGACCGACGACCAAGATCTGCCCGCGCAACGCGAGGGCCTGACCGCGCTCGGCGTCAAGGCCAAGCGCGTCTACGTCGACCACGGCCTCACCGGCCGCAACCGAGACCGACCCGGCCTGCGCGAGGCACTCGCCGCCTGCCGCGCCGGCGACACCCTGGTCGTCACCAAACTCGATCGGCTGGCCCGATCACTGCCCGACGCACGGGACATCGTCGAAGAACTCACCGCCGCCGAGGTGAAACTCAACATCGGCGGATCGGTCCACGACCCGAACGACCCGATCGGACGACTGCTGTTCAACGTCCTGGCCATGATCGCCGAATTCGAATCCGACCTCATCAGGATGAGAACGAGGGAGGGCATGAAAGTCGCCAAAGCCAAAGGCCGGCTCCGGGGGAAGGCACCCAAGCTCAGCGCTACCCGGGAGACACACCTCGTCGGGCTGTACCGGGCCGGGAAACACACCACCGCCGAACTCGCCCAACTGTTCTCCGTCGGCCGATCCACCATCTACCGCGCCGTCCAGCGCGCCGGCGGCACCAAAGTCGGCTGATCACCAGTTCTCACCCGGCCCGATTGCGGCCGATGGGCACCGCTGCGCCGGACGACGTCACGGTGACAACCTGACAAGCGAATCCGGTGACAACTTCACGACGCTTCACAAGTAGGAACAGCGATTTCGGTCCAATGCTGGTTCTCGGCTTGAGAGCTGTCTCGAAACCTTGGAACCGCGACGATCAGAGCCGAGATCATGGGCACATGGAAGCCAGGCGTGCAGCTGCCGGGCGTGGCGGAGATCTGCGAACGATTCGACGCCTCTACCGCGACCGCCCGTGTACGCCATGCACGACCTCGGCGAATTAGTCGATCGCCGACAGGGCACGGGCTATTTCGTCAGCAAGACACCGGCTGGAGTGCGCGATTCTCGACCGCAGTTGGGTCATCGATGCGCACCGAGCCCTGTTGGAGATCCGCGCCGAGCTGGACAAGGTGATCGCCCTAATGGCTGCATAGATCCTCGTCTGAACCCAAAGCGGCCCCCCCGGATGATGAAAGACTCACCGGGGGCCAGGCGAGGAAATCAGCGGCTCGGCGCGCGGGGTCGTGCCCGGGCAGGCCGAGACGCGGCCCAGCGCGGCGACGATGTAGACGCGGCAGTGTTATCAGGATGGTTGCCGGTCCACCGTGATCAGCATGGCTTGTTCGATCTCGATGCAGCACCGTCGAATCAGTGAGATCGGCCCGGGTCCTCTTGTGCTTGATCTTGGCGATCATCGGGTTCCAGTCGCACGTCGCAACGGTCGACCCACCTGGCCAACAAACTAAGGCTGGCCAGATGCTCGATTGCTTCGCTGCTGTCGAGTGGGTGTAGATGATGTGTGGCGGTGTTTCTGATCGTCAACTGCACTCCTTTGGCGAAGTCCCGCAGTCCGCTGTTCATGTTTTGCACGTTGAGGTCGCTTGGCGATCCGGGCCAGCGAAGCCGGGGATGAGTGGCGTCGGGTGGGGACGTTGAGAAGACCTGATTCCACACCTGGCTTCCGTATAGGTCTTCTCTGCCTACTCTGCCCCGCGCATGGGCGACGAGCTTCTCACCAGCAGCGGCCACAGCTTCTTGATACAGGCCGGCATTCCATGCGGCTGCTGCTGCAGTCCGCACGACAGGATGCATTTCGGCTGGATCTGGCTGCTGCGGTGTCGTGGGGTTTTGCGGCAGCTCTGATGTGCTGCTTGATTGATCGCTGTCGTAGTCGACGTGGCCTTGTCCAGCGACCTGTTCCAGGACGCGTAGGTATCCGGCTGCGTCGGTCACACCGACAAACGGTAGGAGATCACCGTCACCGATCGGCAGTCTGTAGATCCACTGACCAGAGGTGATCAGCACCTGGACACGGATAGGTTCTCGCATCAGGACGTCGGCCACCGTTTGGGCGTTCAATGAACCGTTGCCGAAACGCAACTGGCCGGCCAGGCAGTTCGTGAGCATCGAGTTGAAATCCAGTGACTCCTCTGTCATGCCGTCCGGGTCAGGTTCCAGCGCGTCCTCGCGATCCGCACACCAACCGATGAGCCGAGCGATCCGGTCCGCGGAGTCAGGGTCGGTCCGGTACAGGCCGGCCATGGTCAACCCGACCTTCTCTCGCCGTTGGATTTGTGAAGACGCCATCGGCGTGTCCCGCCAGATCAGTCCGTACTCGGGAAACTCTAAGGTTGCGTCCAAGCGTGGCAATGACGCCCTGATCGGCGTCGAGCTGCTCTTTGCGTAGCGTCGACCGGGCGAAGCTCCACTGCGACCATGTCGCGGCCTCGTTGAGATCCTGCCGGATCACTGGGTACAGGATTGCCGCTAGTAGCTGCTGCTGCTTTGGGGTGAGCTGCGAGTCCAGCAGGGAGGCAACGCTGCTCATGTGAGGTCTCCGGGTGCGGTTAGCTGAACGGATCGGCCTGTATTCGCCCGGTTTTTTAATGACGGATTGGGTGAGCTCATGATGCGGCTCGCGTACTAGTGGCGGCCAGGGCTCTGACCACAGTTGCACGATCGACCTGGAGCGTGGTGGCGATGTACTCCAGTGTTCGGCCTTCCGCCCGCATTCGGTGGGCCTCCGCCAGCCGGGCCGGTGTCATGACGGTGGGTCGCCCGCCGGTTCGGCCGCGGGCACGGGCGGCTTGGAGGCCGGCTAAGGTGCGTTCGGAGATCAGTCGTCGTTCCATCTGCGCGAACGCGGCGAAGATGTGGAAGGTGAACTCTCCACCCGCGGTGCTGGTGTCGATCGCGTCGGTGAGGGACCGAAATTGCACCTGCCGGGCGGCGAGTCCGTTGACCGTCTCGATCAGATTGGCGACCGATCGGCCGAGCCGGTCGATCCGCCACACAACGAAGGTGTCGCCGACGTTGAGGTAGGCCAGCGCCTCGCGGAGTGCCGGCCGGTCGTCGGTGGCACCGGACGCGTAGTCGGTGAAAACCCGGACTGCGCCGGCGGCGGTGAGGGCGTCGACCTGGAGGGCTGCGTTCTGTTCCAGAGTGGAGACGCGGGCGTAGCCGATGATGTTGCTCATTGCCTGTACCTCGGTCGTTGTTGGTCGGGTGCAGCAGACGGCTCGTCTTCCTCGTCGATGTCGTCGAACAGGGAGTGCTTTGAGTATTTGCGGCACCTGCATGACGACCCGGACACCCGTTTCGCGCTGCTGTTCGTCGGGGGCGACGGCTGCTACGAGGTCCTGCGTCGCGAGCCGATGCTCGACTCACGCCTGTATGCCCATCAGCGGTTCGGGCCATTGACGCCGACCGCCGTGCTGGCCTTCATCCCGACCTACCATCGGATCTACACCGACGCCGACCCGGCGGTGCTGCGCGTGGTCGACGACACCTGCGGGCACGGCGACTTCCGATCGTGGGCGAGGTTCACCTGCCACGCGAACCGGCTGTGCCAGCGCACCGGCCGCACTGTGTGCGACGAGGAGATCGCGCGCAATGCCTTCCGCACCCTCGGCGGCGGCCGTGGCCGCTAACGCGTCGCCGCGCCCGAGAGTCTCGGTGTGCGTGGATCTCGACGATGACGCCGCCGTCGTCCGCGCGATCCACCACCGTTTCGTGCCGGACCGCGGACATCTGGTCGTCACCGTCGCTCCGCAGGGCGGAACCGCCGAACATCTCATCCGCACGATGCTCATCGAATTGAACGTGCTGTGGCGGCTACCCGCTCACCTGCAGCGGTCGGGAGTTTCGCTTGTGGGCCAGGACCGGGCTGCCGCGGAATGGGAGATCTCCTGGGCGCTCACCCGTACCGGGGCAACTCATCTGTGGGTACTGGACGCCGACCGTGCGACCATATTTGCTTGGCGCTGGTTGGCCGGCACCGCCGAGCGTGAGGATCTGTATCTGACGCTGCACACTACGGCCGTGCCGGCCGCCGCGCAGGTGGCCGCCCTGACCGGGTGCCGGGTGAGAGCACTGAGCTCGGACCTGCTGTCAGGTCTGGGTCGCCCGTCCCTGCGAGAGTCGCCGTCACCGGAGTGGCCGAAGGCGAGCGGAGGTACTGGTAGACCGTTTCGCGACTGATACCGAACTCGCGGGCCAACTCCGCTTTCGGCCGGCCAGCAGCGGCACCAGAACGCAGCTCGTTGACCTGGTCGGCAGTGAGGGCTTTGCGCCGACCGCGATACACGCCGCGTTGCTTGGCCAGAGCGATCCCTTCGCGTTGACGTTCTTTGATCAAGGACCGTTCGAACTCGGCGAACGCACCCATGACCGAGAGCAGCAGCGTCGCCATCGCGGTGTCCTCGCCGGTGAAGGTGAGCTGCTCCTTCACGAACTGCACCATCACGCCGTGGGCGGTGAGAGAGCGGACAGTGGCACGGAGGTCGTCCAGGTTGCGGGCCAGCCGGTCCATCGAGTGGACCACGACGGTGTCACCGTCGCGGACGAACGCGAGCATCGCTGCCAGCTGTGGCCTGTGCAGGTCCTTGCCGGAGACGTGATCGGCGAAGGTGCGGTCGACCTCGATGCCGTCGAGTTGCCGGTCGGTGTTCTGCTCCAGGGTGCTGACCCGGATGTAGCCGACGCGCTGACCGTTGATAACCGCTCCCGACTCCGAAAGTGTCAGGTTGAAATCTAGGACCCGCCACGACGACTGTCAATCATTCACGGAACCGACCCTAACCTGACGCCTCACGACCGGGAGACCGGACGTCCGGTTGAGGTGTACTCCAGAGCCACGCCTTGTCGCTCGCCGGGCGAGAACCCGACCCCGCATCTCGGCCTGCTTCGGTTGCCTGCGCACTATGAAGCTGAGTGATCGTCTGGAGGTGGAATGGGCGCTCCGCATCGCGTTACCAAGCTGACGCCGCACGCCTCCGTTCGAGGTTTAGAACGGCGTGGGTCACGTTGCGACGCACGGCTGGTTGGGGAATGGTCAGCGCGGATCAGCGATCGGTAAGGCGGTCCGCTCACAGGCGGATTCCTATAGCGGTGTGGACGGAGCGGACGGCGCTGGCTCCTTCGCCGACGGCGGAGGCGACTCGTTTCATGGAGCCGAGGCGGACGTCGCCGGCGGCGAAGACCGCGGGCACGCTGGTCTCGTAGGGGAGTGGTGTGCGGTCCAGTGCGCTCCAAGCGGGTCCCAGGGTGGCCGGGTCGAGTTGGACGTCGGTGCGGATGAAACCGGCGCGATCGAGTGCCACCACGCCGTGCAGCCATGCTGTGGCGGGGTCAGCACCGATGAAGCAGAACAGGCCGCGGCAGGCTTGCTCCGTGCTGGCGCGGGAGATGGTGTCGGTGAGGGTGATCGCTTCGAGAGCGGTGGCGCCGGCCAGTTTGGTGACTTCGGTCGAGACACGGATCGTGACGCCCGGGTCGGCGTAGAGGCGGTCGGCCAGGTAGGCGGACATGTGCGCGGCGATGTCGTGGCCGCGGATCGCTAGCGTGACGGCGCTTCCCCGCGAGGCCAGGTGCAGCGCGGCTTGTCCAGCGGAGTTGGCGGCGCCGATGACGGTGACGGGTTGGGCGGCGCAGGCCCGCGCTTCCAGCTCGGTCGCCGCGTAGTAGATGCCGGCACCTTCGAACTCGGCCCACCGGGTCAAGGACAGCGTTCGGTAGCGCGCGCCGGTCGCGATCAGGACGGCGCGGGTGTCGATGCGGTCGCCGTCGGCGAGGTTGACGCGTAGGTACCCCGCTGCGATGTCGAGGGCCACGACCTGGCCGGGACTCGTCAGCCGCGCCCCAAATTTCAGCGCTTGCAGGGCGGCCTTCTGGGTCAGGTCGAAGCCACTGAGGCCGGAAGGGAAGCCGAGGTAGTTCTCGATGCGTGAGCTGGCGGCTGCTTGACCGCCTATCCCCACGGAATCCAGGACGACGGTAGCGAGTCCTTCCGATGCGCCGTAGACCGCGGCGGCGAGGCCGGCGGGGCCGGAACCGATGACGATGAGGTCGACGGGCGTACCGGTGGTGGGTCGGTAGGACAGCCCTAGCGCGTCGGCGAGTTGGGGTGGCGTCGCCCGACGCAGGACACGATCCGGGGTGACGACGGCGGGGAGGTCGGCTCCGGTCAGGGGCGCTAACCGCATGACAGCTTGGCCCGCGGTGGTGTCGGCGTCGAGCCAGAGGTGGGGCAGGCGCTGCCGGGCGGCGTAGGTGCGCAGCGCGAGCGCGGCGGCTGAGATTCCGCTGCCCACGATCTCGATCGCGCGGGCGGCGGGGCTGTCGCGGAGCTGGTCACGGCGTGCGAGGAAAGTGCGCAGGAGAACGTCGGAGATTTCGGGGTCGTCGGCCATCAGCCGCCGGAACCGTTCGTGGGAGATCCGGTGAATCCGGCCTGCTTCGACGACGCGAGCGGTGAGATACGCGGTTTGACCGGTGAGCAGGTTGAGTTCGCCGAGGAACCCGCCCGCTCCGTAGGTGGCGACGACCGCCTCGGGTTCATCGCCGGTGGGCGGGCTGAGGATCTCGATCCTACCGGCCTCGATCACGATCAGGTCATAGGTCGGATCGCCAGGCCGGAACACCACATCCGCGCTGCGCACAGCCTGCGCCACTCCATAGGAGGTGAGGCGCGCGAACTGGTCGGCTGTGAGCTGCGGAACGGCAGGAGAGGACGGTGTGGCCAAAGGTGACGCTCCTTCTGCGGAACGGCGGTGCTTGATGATGTCTCTGCGGACGCTAGGTCGCGAACGAGGTTCGGAACGCGGCCCGCTCAGTTCGTGCGCGATCTGCAGACAACCGTGCACACACTGCGCTATCGGCGGTGCAGGCTGCCTCGCGGGCAGAACCGAATCCGAAGCCCCGGGCAAACACGCCTGGGCCACAGGGGTTGGGTGGTGCGGAATGTGCTGGCCGCTACCAGCGACGGATATCCGCCGCGATGGTCTCGGCGAGCGCCGCGGCGGCGGCCGCGTTCATTCTGGAGGTCACGACGAGCCCGAGTTGTCCGGCAGTCAGCACGTCTGCCTTGGCTTCCCGGTCGTCGATGGAGTCGATTGATTCCAATGCGTGCAGGACGGCGGCGCGGATGCGCTGGCGAAAGGTGCCGGTCAGCTCGGCGGCCTCGGCGTCGAGTTCGTCGAGTTCCATGACCGTGGTGACCATCAGGCAGCCGCGCGAGGCGACACCGGACGTCGTGGCGTGGACCAACCGTCCGAGCCCCAGGAAGTACTCGACGAGCTCCGCCTGTCCGGCCCCGTCCGCCTCGAGCGGCCCGAGCAGGGGGTCCATGACCTCGCTTATGTAGTTGCGCGCGGCGCGTTCGAACAAGCCGCGTTTGCTGCCGTACGTCTCGTACAAGCTTGACTTACTCAGGCCGGTCGCCGCCTGAAGTTGGGCCAGCGAGGTCGAGACGTAGCCGTGGTCCCAGAAGGCTTCTCGGGCCGCCCGCACGACGGTCGCGTCGTCGAATTCGCGTGTCCGTGCCATGTGCCGCGTGGCTCCTGCCGATAGCCTGTTGACATTCCGAACCCGTCGGTCCACTATTATTCGGGACGGATCGGTTCAGATTCTACACGGGTGAGTCGAGGGCGACAGCGCGTTCGGCAGCCGAGCGGTCCTCGCGGTGAAGGTGGCTACAGGCATGACCCTCATTCTTGATACCCGTCATATCCCGCTGACCGAGCGGGTCGACGTGGTGCGGGAAACGATCGCGCGCGCCGTCGTCCACGTGGACATCGACTTCCCCGCAGAGCGGGGCCCCGCGGCCGTGTACGGGGCGATCACCGATCTCGGTCCGGTGCGGGTCTGCTCGGTCCGCTCGAACGCCACCAGGGTGGAACGCACCCCGACATTCGCCCGCGACGCCTTACCGCCGAGCATCTTCCTCGGCGTGCAGATCGCCGGGTCCAGTCTGATCGTCCAAGGTGGCCGGGAGGCGGTGCTCCGACCAGGCGACCTGGCGTTCTCTGATTCCACCGCTGCGACCGGCAACGCCAATGTCAAGGCCCTGGTCTACATCGACGCCTACATCCCGCAGCAGGGGGACACTGTCAACGCGCTGACCGGCGCCGAGCCCGGTTCGGTGTTGCACGTGCCCGATCCCACCACGGTGTTCAACTTGGTCAAGCTCCATGACCCGCTCGACGCCACCAAGGTGATCGGCGTGGACCTGTACGTCAAGCCGTCGCTGTTCCCGAGCTACTTCGCCGCTGGCGTACGAGCAAACAAGGCGGCTCTGCTCGCGGCCGGCCAGCGACCGCTCTCCGCGAGCGCCCTCGACGAGCCATCGCCGAATGTGCCGGCCTGGAAGACCATCCCGTCGTGGGACCTGATCGGCACAGCTGACCGAGTCATCCCGCCGGCGGAGCAGGAAATCATGGCCGACAGAGCCGGATCACATGTGGTCAAGGTCAAGGCTCCGCACCTGTCGATGGTGTCCGATCCTTGCGCAGTGACCGATCTGATCACCACCGCCGCAGCTCACAGCTGAACAGTGCACCTGCGCCGGACGGCCCTTGCAGTCCGGCGCAGAGCAACCCACCCCGCAACTCAATCTCTCGCAGATCCGAGGCAGATGATGACCCGGCCCGCTCTTCATCCGGACGGAACCGACGCGTCAACCGCCGGGCTCCAGAAGCCCGACGGTGCGCCGAACAATGGCACAGCCACGATCGCCCGGGCGGGTGACGCAGCGGGCGCGACGATCCTGGGCCTGTTCGCGATACCGCTTGGGGTCGCCGGACTTGGCGGTGTCTGGCAAGCGCTGCGCACCACCGTGTCCGCGCCGGCATGGCCGGCCGAAATTTGCTTCGGAATCAGCACCGCGTTGTGGCTCGGTCTCACTGTCGCCTACCTCGCCAGCGGGATTCGCCGCAGCGGCGGTTTCACCGCCGACCGCAAGCACGCCATCTACGGGCCGTTCGCCGCCTACATCCCGATCATCGGGGTGCTGCTCGCCGCGCATTACCAGGAGTACGCCCGCACTCTTTTCCGCGCCGCCGTTGTCGTGTTCGTCGTCGCCCTCGCGATCATCGCGGCCCAGCTGCTGGCCCACTGGCTGCTGGGCAATCTGCCGGTGGCAACCTTCCACCCCGGATACTTCCTGCCGATCGGCGCCGGTCCCTTCATCGCCAGCATTGGACTGAGCTCCAGCGGCTGGCACCAAGCGGCGCAAAGCGCCTTCGGTGTCGGTGTCTTCTTCTGGATCAGCATCGGCACACTCATCTTCGGTCGGCTTTTCACTTCGTCCCCGCTGCCCGACATTCTCAAGCCCTCGCTTTCGGTGCTGGTGTCACCGCCGGCAACAGCCGGAATAGCCTGGTTACTCATCGCCGGCGGACAGCTGGACATCCTCGAGTACGTGCTGCTCGGCGTGCTGTTCATGATGATCTTCATTCAAGTTCTGTTCTTCGCCGAGTACCGCCGGCTCCCCTTCACCAAGAACTTCTGGGCGTTCAGTTTCCCCGTCGTCGCGTCGACGAACCTCATCGTGCGCTGGCTCAACGCCGAGCAGTTCCCGTACTGGCGCGCTTGGGCATGGTCCCTGGGCGGCATCGCAACCGTATTCATCCTGACCCTGGCCGCGGCCACCCTGATCGACCGAGCACGAGCCTGACACCCACCCGCAAGCGCCCTACCGGAGGACCCGGTTGCCGCGCGACGTGAGCCCGCATCAGCGCGGCATCGAGTCAGCGCAAACACCTACCACCGGGGCTCAATCGCAGTTCCGGGACACCGATGCAAACCAGCAACGCTCACCCCGGTCGACAGCAACGGAGTACGTCATGACCAGCACGCCCACCACACCGCCCGAGATGTCTTGGACCTCGCGGCGGATCAGCGTCGAACTCGACGACGACTTTGACACCGCCGTCGCCAAGTACGAACAGGCCGCACCGCCATACCCGGCCGTCCGGTTCGCACAGCTCGCCGCCGCCCGCACACCCTGGGCCGATATCGTCCGCCTCACCAAGGAACTCACCCCCTTTGGATTCCTCATCTACAACAAGAGCCCGGCCGACATGCTCATGTCCCTGGCCGGACACCAAACGCGGTGTGTCGTCTACCTGATGGGCAATCACGTCAAAGCCGAGGCCATGTACCGCCACGACCCCACCGCGATGCTCTACGTGCCGATGCGCACCATCATCACCAAAAGCGGTGGCACCAAGACCCGGTTCAGTTTCGACCAACCCAGCAGCCAGCTCGACTCGCTCAACACCCCGAGCATTGCCACCACCGGACGCGAAATCGACCGTCAGCTCGCCACCCTGCTCACCCACCTTGACTGGCCGGTGCCCAGCTGCCTCACTACAGACGAGCCAGCCCGCGACGGCACCTCTGCGCCGCCACCCTGAAGGCGAGTGCCTTCAGCGCAGCTCAGGCAAGCTCATCCTCGCGGTCCAAACCGGTCTGCGCGTCGCGCCGCTCGTAGCCAAACCCGGCCGCTACCCGACCCCCGGACGCGCTGATCGCCTTCCTCGAGGGGCTCTACACCTTAGGGCTCGTGATGAAATAACGTCGTTTCCTGGGATCTGATCGGCTACGGTTCTGCTATGGCGGAGCTGGTGGACTCGGTGGCGCGACGGTATGCGGTGCTGCGTCCGCATCTGAACGAGTTCCAGCG
>JAABUL010004055.1_pt1 | contig 20366 bp, 19 predicted proteins | sample 5559151 | NCBI WGS metagenome assembly JAABUL01 (sample SAMN10711876, study PRJNA513368) | rock metagenome | isolation source: Antarctica rocks | place: Antarctica: Victoria Land, Pudding Butte sud | reverse complement strand
CCGAGGTCAGCGTTTCCACATCGACTTAGATTCAGACGAAGAGGCTGATAGTCCTAAGCCCTCAAGCTCAGCCTTCACAGGTGGATTCCCAAATGGCCTTGTTGAAAATGTGAAAGAGCGGTTTCCCTCGGATGACAAAATCCCATCACCCCCTAGGATAAAAGGTTCTGAGACGGGGTTTCCTGCTCACAGAAGACGGCCTAAACCGTCGACTTTTAAACAGAGTAGAGAGGTCAAGTCGCAGGACAAGGGGCATTCAGCGCAAGGCACTACGCGAGATCGTGATTTGACACAGAATCGGCCACCTCCGTCCAGCAATGGTATCGGCTCCGGAGCAGCAGCGCTCGAGACTGTTAGTCCTATCGCGGTGGATGAGCGCCAGAAGATCGATGAAGAGAATCAGCAACGGCTTGCGACAATGACATCTAATGAGATCGAGGAGGCTCGACAGGAGCTCCTGAGCGGATTGAGCCCATCTCTCATTGAGAGATTACTCAAGAAAGCAAATATCGATGAAGGGCGGACAGACTCTCGTTCTGAGCTCGAAGCTCCAAAGCTGGAAGAGCCACTACCGCCATCACTTGAGACACCAAGCTCAAAGAAGGTCACTTTCGAAGAACCCAACTCAACCGCAACGGCATCTTCGTCTCATACGAACACCAAACTTCCTATTTCGGATCCCGAAAATGCACCAGCCGTCCCACCACCCGATCTTCAACCCACCTCCCTCCCCCTTGCCCCTCAATTCCATTTCCCACAACCACCGCCACCCCCTGACCTCGACCCCTCAGACCCCGAGTTCCTCACAAATCTCCACTCAACCTACTTCCCCTCCCTCCCGTCCAACCCTTCCGCCCTCTCTTGGATGGCCCCAATATCGCAAGACGAATCCTCAACATACTCCCCCTCCCAATCCTCCCTCCCACCTTCCTCCCTCCGCTTTGACTTCCGTGGCCATCTCCTACCTCCCCGCCTCGCCGCCCAACTTCCCTCTACCCTCGGCCTCCACCACCATGCCTCCGCCCCGGAAGCCGCAGGCTATACCGTCCCCGAGCTTGCGCATCTAGCCCGCAGTGCCTTTCCAGCGCAGCGGTGCATAGCGTATCAAACGCTCGGAAGAGTCCTATACCGGCTCGGAAGAGGTGATTTTGGGAACGAGGAGGATGATCTGGCAGAGGGGTTGTGGAAGTTGATGGATCAGGGGAGGGTGGTAGAGGGGATGGTGGAAGAGGCGGGGAGGGGAGGGGAGAGTGGGAATCGGAGTTGTTGGGTTACGGCTACGGAGGCGGTGTGGTTGTGGAGGAAAGGTGGGGGTAGGAGGTGGAAGGCGAAGTAGGAATGGATGAGCGGTGCTTCTGGGAACTGAGATGGCCAGGTCGACGCAGAGTTCACCTGAATGGGTTGATGGGTATTTGGCGCCTTTTAGGAAGCCTATTAAAAAGAAAGCTATCTCCCGCTACCAAGACTTAAGATATTTGGACTGGTAATCCCAATGAATAACTGGAAATTTCCTGGTGGAGGTCAAGACGACATCGTAACGAGCCACGGTTTATATACCCAACAGTTATACTTCTTGACGAGCAGTATGACGGTTTTTAAAAACAAACAGCCATTGACCGAAAATACCATTTCGCTAGTTCGACACCTAGATCATCGCAAACCATCAACCAGACACTTATTTTGGCGCGGAGCTTGACCTCCAAGTCTCCACGTCGCACGAAATCCAACACCATTCAGCTCACATGGACTACCAATCTATATCAAACCCCAATTTTGAATCGTTATGTAGGGTATCCCCTATTTACAGGCCCGAGATCTTCCTCCACCACGTCCAGCGAGAAAGAGGCGACGGCTCCAGGTCTTTCCGTAGTATCCAAGCACTTCTTGAGAATCTCCATGACCACCTGTCACATATCGAGTATTATCTCCCCTGAAACCATCTCTCATAATTCTGACAGCAGAGCCCATAATCCGACTAAACCACCTTCGTAGCCTTCAGCAAATCATCCAACTTCCGCCCCGAGCTTCCAGAAACAATGTGCTGCCATATCTCCTCAGGAACGGCGTCTTCGGTGGGCAAGATGCTCCAGTTCGGGCTGTGTTCGGCTTTTAACCATTTGAAGTCGTCCACTTGGTTCCATTGGTTTTGATGTACGGATTCGTTGGAGGAGGGGAGGTCCTGGGTTTAGGGAATTAGCTTCGTTTATTGGTTGGTATATGTATGAGATGGGAAGAGGCCTGCTGATTGCAACGTAGAGCTTGGAAATAGAATGGATGGAGAGCTCCCTAGTGGGAGAGAAGGACTGTCTGGACTGTGGGCGTCGGAGAGGAGACGTTTTGGCGGAAGCTGCTGGAACTTACATATACAGCAGGCAAAGGCGCAAACTTGATACTCGTACAGTCCTCAATAATCGGCCGGCTGCTCGACCTCAGATACACCGAGCAATCCTTAGACTCGTGCATGCGGACTTGTCGACTCGAGACGACAATTACACACCTTTCCACACCTGTAATATGCGCGGCGCCATCTACTGAACCACAGATCAGTAAACTCTCTGTGACGCCCTTAATCGTAAGGCTGGCAAAGGGTAAAGTGGCGGTAGTTGAGGCCGAAAGGTCGATTATGCAGTGGTGAAGATTGATGAGGGATGCGGGTACGGTAGCTTTTAGAGCGTAGGGAGGAAGGACGCGGTGGATGTTGGCGCGGCGGGCGATGGCAATAGGGGGCCCAGAGGTAGTAGCGGGGGGTGGGGGCGGGGCTCTGGCTTGTGAGCTTGCGGCCGCGTCCACTGGGGCTGCAGCTGCAGGACTGCTGGCAAGATCATTGGCCGGCACTGAAGGGGGCGCTCTGGGAGCAGATTTAAATGCAAACTTTTTCTTTGGAGCAAAGCTCGAGCGGGTTTCTTGAAGCTTTTCTCTCAGGGCTTTGATTGCCTGATTTAAGGCATCCCATCAGCATGTCCTAGAAGACAAGGAAATAGTTTAGGTGAACCTCCGAGTATGTACGCTGGTCATGGGCGGGTGTATGACTTGATACGTCCTTGACTTCGCTGGAGAGGCCAGAGATGCCTGCCAGGCAGCCGTCTACAGCGGCAGCTCGTTCGGCATCACCGAGAGCAATGTCTTTCAGCTGATCAATCTGTTCGCTCAGCGCTGGAAGTCTTTGTGTCAGCTAATTTAACCGGGACTGATTACGGATTTTGCGTGTGCGGACCTGCGACTTGCTGCTGAAAATGGCCGTAGAAATTCTCTTTTAGACCCGTTCCGCTGCCTGCTGCAGCATTTGAGAAAGACATAACTGCGAAAGGCAAGACCGAGATCTCTAAACTTTCGATTGGAAACGAATACTTGGACTGCAAGCTGTGGGTTGTATTATGAAATCGCGACGGACTGTTACGAGTAGAGAAGTCGAAGATTTTTCGATAAGAAAATGTTGATAGGAAATGCCAGAGATAGACTGTTCAATAGTCAGGCCAAGGGATTGGGCTACGATTTAGAATAGCGGAAGAAGGCATCTAGATAGCGCCCAGTTTGTAGGAAACTCCGCCAAGTTGACGAACAGTGCGTTGAAGAAGCGGGGGTACTTGGGGTAGATGTACTTTGGCCGCTATCTACGGACTCAATGAAGTAGATATCTACCACTTGCGGAGCGGCAATTGCATGAAGAAGTTAAGTCGATTACGGTATCGTCGTCAATTCGCATTGGAGAATCATTCACGGTCTGGATGTAACATCTAGATTGAACCTATACCCCCGTCCCATGCCTCTATGACTGTGGTGGTACATCAATCCCGTAGTTCTGCTTTATCCTCTGCCGCCGTCTCTCAGCATAGCCCGGACCATATATACCTGCAGAACTCATTAATCAAAGGCCTACACAATGAGCGAGCTCATCATACCTCTACCTTCCCCAAGTTCGTCCAGAGTCTCCTGGATGGGTCGTCTCCTATTCTTCCTTAACTGCTCTTTTCGCTCGTACTCGTCAATGCTAGGATCTTTTTCGTAACCACTCAATTTGCCTCCTGTGTAATCAAAGACACCTTGCAGTACGGCTAGACCAGCTCCCAAACCCAGTACCGCTGGAAATGTCCGAACTGTTCCCTTATCAGCAGCCGAAACCCTTCGGTTACGAGTAAGAGCTGACATCTGAGACCGAGTACTGCTCCCGCTAGGAAGCCTCCTATGGCCGGATTCCAGCTATCATCTTTCTCACGTAGATTTGCCGAAGCAACTCTAGCAAACTCGTATGTTCCTCCCATTGCAGCTGTAACGATTATTAGGATCATTTGTTCAATCATGAGAGCGACAGTACCAAGCCATACCAAAGACTACAATCGTTCCTCCTGTTCTTGTGAAGATACCCCATGCCGAGACATTTTGCTTTGTCAGTGTGTTCTGTATTGACGACACAAGAGCTCCAGCTCCTCCAGTGATCGCAGTGGATTTAAGTGCTGCGCTGATAGCATCTTTGGGCTGGTACACCGGTTCCTCTTCCCGCGCTGGGACGACGTTCGGCATTGTCAATGTCTGGCAGCCCAAGAAACCAGCTCAGGAGGACGTTTGCTCGAGACTCTTTGCTGGTGAATGGGGTAGTGAGCATCAAGGGTGCTCCGGGCCCTCGGGATTGGTTGGCGGGAGGGATTAGACTAGCGCGACAGCGGGCAGAGCTTGACGCGCTTTTAACGATTTACATTGTACTTTCCGCCAGAGGGTATGAACAAGAAATTGTATTAATAGAGTATCTACCTACCTTAGCCAGTAGCCACCATGGACTTCGAATGTCTAATGATCCTACAAAATCGTCCCTCAATTTAGCTAGATGCAATTCAGCGCCGGGTTAATTGTTTCATATGGAAAACCACCATATTTACGTCGAAATTTGTCTTTGCCCAAGCAATGTGAGCACCACAGAAGTGAAATATCTCGAAAGTAGCCTTTGATAGGTATGTAACTCCTTTTTAGGTTGCCTGGATCCCCAAATCGACTTGGCTTGCCTTGGAGAGCAGTGATGCAATTTAGTATATTGGGTTGTTTGCCAAGATAGTTCTGTGCTTGCTAATTTCATTGTCCCGCAGTTGTGAGAATATCTCGTGCATAGACCAGCATCCGCCTCAATCCCAAAATCTTACTCTACTCATCTCCATGATATAGACGCTCCCTCTATACGGAGCCTTGAAGACCGCCGGGAAGTGGACCGTGTTACCAATAATACAACCTTTCATTTTGGTGAAAGACGAAGCCTTTACTACGAAGACATTTCGTAATCAGTATCGTACGAGAATCTGGCTGTTAGATGTGGAAAGGTGCACTCCGAAAAAGATTCCCATGAGATTCTGTGTCTAGCGGACCTTGGTTCCAGCATTGCGTTCGGCTCAGCAGCATCGTTTGGAAGAGTCTGAAAGATTGGAGCGTTGAAAAGAACACGGAGAAGCACATTAAAAGTCTTTGGAACGCAAGGGCACGGATGTGCGCGTGGCCTGCGTTTGAAGAGGAACAAACCCTCTAAAGTTTCCAACATAACAAAGAAACCCGCTGGACCTTCCTTGCCGTATATTCAACCAACTGCCCAGTTGTTTTGCCTGGCCATGCAAGACTACTAAGAGTTATATGGTAGATATGAGAGTTCAACTCACGGGAGGTGAGTTTGCATTACAAACCACGCATTTTTAGATGTATGTCTGTTGACATAGAACAGGCAAGACCGCGCCACGCATCCTTCAAGATCTCACTTCCTACGATCCACGCCGACTGCCTCCAACAGGCTATAATATCCTCACAGAGCTTCCAGTACCGTTTGAAGATATTAGAAACCCCCCGGCCCGCGTGGCCCAAGGGAGCTGTCATCATGTCTGGTTACTGAAGGATGAACAATGCCTCTTGCCCGATAGCTGGAATAGGCGAGATCCATTGACCAAGTATGTCATTGCGGCCTACTGTGGGGTTTGCAGGTCCCATCTCGAGCTGTCGATCGTCCTTCAAGGAGAAGCCCGTCGTTCTGTGCCCTGTCCCAGCCAGACATGGCCTCTTCACCACTTTATCCACCTACCGGAAATTTCATCGCGTAATCAGGCAGCGCCAAATGGGACGTACTCCAAAGTTGGTACTGACTGGGTTGATACGCAACAGTTTCAATGCTCCTCACCCCAGTGCTCGGCCAAGCTTTCCGTCCAGATCAAGCCTTGTAAATTGATACAAGAATGGGCCAACTTGCTTACTGCCACTGAACTCATTAGGGTGCGGGCTGAGAAAGCAATATCAGAAGAACCTGAACGCTTTGAAGGTGTTGCGGTACCTTCATCCACGGATATACTTACGAACTTGCGTACGTATATATCAAATTCCATGAAAACAGGGGATGAAAGGAAGATTTTAGGGAATAACAAGAAGTGGCGCCTCTGTCTAGGCGAACCCTGTGCTGACCTGGTCCAGTATCTTGGGTTTAGACGTGACGTAAGCTGAGGCCCCCTAAAAAGAAGTGTTTCTGAGTGCTGATTACTAGATGTAGGGTGAAGACTGGAAGCCGCCTCAACCTGAGCCGGCGGCGAAGACTCCTTTTACTAATCCAACCAACATTCTTTTGAATGATGTTGACAAGGAGCTACTCGTTCTTCTTTCTGAAAGACCGGAAGATGAGAGACGGGGAATCAGGGTGGGGTATACGCCTGTATCGGCAATGGCAGAATTCAAGGGGGCGCTGGGGTGTGCGGAATGTATGAAAGCCCACGAATAGACAGATGCTTGCTCATCCATACTAACCTATGTTCTGACCTGTGAAGACTCAGTAGCGTCCTCGTCCCGGACAGTGGACTTGACCGTTGAGGAACATCCGTAAGTAATGTCCTTGTAATTGAAAAGCTATTTCATATTGATGCTGACAATCGGTCCGACCAGATTCTACGCCAGTTTGGGCGCAACGGCCGACTTTCATGACGACCTCATTGTCTTTGCCTACCAACGACAGATTGATGTCGACCCAAGTAATACCCCTTATTATTTCGAATGTCTTCAAGGGCTTGGAGAAGGTCGGAACAGTGAAGATTTGCAAACTCAGGCGGCAATCGAAGCCTCTTCGGGTAAAATAAGTCTTGAAGACATTAAAGGCGCCTACAAAGATCTTGGGTTAGACTTCAAACAACACCATTTGGATGATGAGACCATTATCGGCACGTTCCAGGCCAGAGTTTCGGATGCGCCGAGGCAAGAGTCAGAGTTGCGAAGGGCGCTTCAGATCATAGGTCAAAGTCGTTCAAGCAAGAAGATCCAATTTATTGCGTCCAAAGGTAAGTCCGATGGTGTAGACTAATCTGAATTCCTTTACTCGAAACACATTAATGCTCACGAAGTCACAGTTGTCACGAACTACGAACAAGCATTGTTATGGTTAGGTGCCGCGGACGACATAAATGATGAGTTTCTGGTGTCAATGTATAGTGTTAAGGTAAGTCTATGAGACAGTTGATCGAATATTCATAATTTAGCCCGATAAGCTGGAGTTGTGAATGAACTGTACAAAGAATATTGTACATTGAATGAACACTTATTGTACTTTTCATTGTAGGTTGATGAGAAACCATCGGATGAACCGATCGCTCGCCAGGCTATGGCCCTGATAGCCGAGCATCGCAATAGTGATGCCCTCAAAAAATGGCTCGAGACCGGAGAACTGGGAGAGTCTGAGATGGATGTTGGATATGCTTACAACCGTCTTGGTATCACTGACCGGACTATCGACGACGATACTATTCTCGCCGCCTACAACTCCCTTGCTGCGGATGCGCCATCGCAAATAGATGATCTGAAGAGGGCCGTCACTGCGATCGCGAGTTCTAAAGAGTCTCAGCTTTTACAAGGTTTCTTAAACACTGGTATGGTCTCTTCAGAGCATCCGCTTTCTGAATGGCCGGTGGGGTTGGAGAATATTGGCAATACTTGCTATCTCAACAGCTTGTTACAGTTCTACTTTACAGTACAACCTCTTCGAGACCTAGTCCTGAACTTTGAAACGTACAAGATGTCGATTGATGCGGAAAGCCTTGCTAAAAAGCGAGTGGGATCAAGGAATGTGTCTCTGAAAGAGATTCAGCGTGCTCAACGATGTCAGTACACAATATTATTCACCCCGGAGCATATGCTAATGTGTACAGTTGTATATGAGCTACAGAAGCTCTTTCGGAGTATGATCACCGCACCCAAAACAGAAGTTTCACCAGAGCGAGAGCTCGCTCGTCTCACCCTCATTAGCTCGACCAATGAGGAGAGTTTTCGCCGGAAATCAGTGCTCAGTGCACATCGTCCGTCCCTAGGGGAGATTAACGGTCGACCAGTCATTGGCCCTCTTCTACCACCAAGGTCACTTCCAAACCAGGAGAACGCGAAAATGAGTGGCAATGCGACGCTCGAACTTGCGGATGCAAATACCGACGTGGACACCGTTGAACCTAAGGGTGCAATTACGAAGGCTGAGACGGTTGATCGAGACGACTCAAGCGAAGATACGTTAGTTGAAGGTCCAACTGCGAGTGAAACAGATACCGTGATGATAGATGTCGCTGGAGAAGATGCAAAAGAGCAGCAACAACTTGTTCTAGAGGATAAGGAGAATCTGCCGCCTAACAAGGCATCTTCCGCACGAGCGCCTTCGCCAGAAAACATTCTCGCACCCCTTGAATATACATCGCCCTCACGTAATAATGAACAACCTCGTCCGCTTAGCCCAATCAAGGAGACGAGTCAAGTTCAAGGCGAGAACGAAACGAAACCAACCGCTGGTCCACCGAGTAGACCGCCGCCTTTTCCTCCTAGGCCCATACCAGATGATCAAAAAGTGATACAGGAGGAAATCAATTATGGTGCTCAGCAAGACGTCACTGAGGTAATCGCCAACGTGCTTTTCCAATTGCAATGTGCTATCAGGGCAGACACAGTCGACGAATCTGGAGAGCAGATTGACCGAATAAAAAAGCTTTTCTTTGGGAAGCAGAAGTCATACACTACAAACATCAAAGGCTCGATTAGGACCAAAGAGGAATTCATCTCGGACATCAAAGTGGACGTTGAATCTGGTCCCCGTGATATCTATGCTGCATTAGACGGTGCGTACGACGTACAGGAAGTCGAAGTCGGAGGAGCATATGAACCGCAGTACACCACCATCAGCCAGCTCCCACCAATCCTGCAAGTCCTTGTTCAAAGGGTACAATTCGATCCTGAGAAAAAGACACCTTACAAGTCAAACCACCACTTGGAGTTGAAAGAGACCATCTACATGGATCGGTATATGGATTCGGCTGATCCAGACCTAATGCAAAGGCGGAGAGATTGTTGGATTTGGAAGAAGCGCCTCAACGACTTGGAAAAGCGAAAACGGGAGATCACTACAACGGATTTGGGAATGAGCGTGTCTGAACTTCTAACCTCCACCACCGTATACTTAGAGCAACTCGCCGCTGTCGATGCCGCCACTACTTCTACAGACACTGATCCTATTGACATATCGCCGACTCTAGTCCGCTGTATTACCGAGGCTGGAGAAGGGACTAAGCTGGAGGTCGAATCTATCGACCAGGAAATGAAAACTCTTATGACCAGCATCAATAGCCAATTCAACGACTTACGTAATATTCCCTACCGCCTACAGTCGGTCTTTATTCATCGTGGCTTTGTACATTCGGGCCACTATTGGATCTACATTCGAGATTTTGACACCAACATTTGGCGCAAGTACAATGACGGATATGTCACCGAAGTAAAAGACACGAGGGAAATATTTGAACAGGAATCCGCAGAGCGACCAGCCACGTCATATTTCGTGGTATATGTCAAAGATGAATTGAAGGATCAGCTGGTCAACCCTGTTTGCAGAGATATCGCCGAACAGGCCCTGGCGACTGAAGATACTGTGATGGAAGATGCGGTCGCCTGTCATACTACGGACCAGCCCGGTGTAGCTGATGCAAATGGAGTAGTAGCTGGCGGGCCTGGTACATCAACTCAAAGTCTCCCCAACCAAGGATTCCAATCCGATAACGCCACCGTAACCAAAGAAGCAAAACAGGACAACACAGCTCATTATGGCTGGGATGACCGTTCCGCAACTGGGAGACCAGATTGGTAAGGGGTTTATGGTGCACTCTGATGCCGCCTGTGGTATCTCAGTTGCAATTCCAAGATACTGGCACTTATACCGGAGCAACATGCTCCTGACAAACCTGCTCGCCTAACCTGCTTCGTATATACAGGAAGAGACTTGCACTGGACCTGCACTGAAGCGACCGCAAGAGGAGCAAGACCACTCACCAGCTTCCCGCATCTGGTTCTGTGGTCCACGTCAGCGCATGCGAATGTGTGTCATGTGAAACCATTTCCTTCCCTTCTAGACTTCAATGGCTAGGAAAGCACAAGAGAAACAACCACCATCATTGTCTCAGAATGTTCCCAGCTTTCTCAACGTTGGTGTCTTATCCTGGTTTACTCCGGCAATTTGAGACGCATCTGATCCTCTTCTTTTCTATCATCCGATGTCTTAGTGGCCGAGTCCTCTCGCAGTGATTGCTTCCCCTATTCCCCCTGGCTGCGACGATGGTAGTGTCTCAGTAGCCCGCAGTGCAGCATAGCGACGGAGCGCGTCTTTCCTTTTTATTTCAGCGTGGTGCATGTAGCATAGACTCTGTTCTAGATGTCTTGTTCTTGGATTCGGTGAGAAGTGAAATAAGGTGGAGATGAGATGTTTGGATTGTTTTGAAGATATACCCGCCTGGGGTTTTTCGTTCTATGAGCATTAGGCTTGAGGGTAGTTTACAGTCTTCCGATCATCTAGAGATGAACAGTTCGCAGATGGCACGGGCGTAAAAGAGGGAATGCTACTGCCTATACGGTGTACCTGTTTTGACTCAAACCAATGTTCATAGCCTTACACATGAGTGGTATTACAGTAGGATACCAAAGGCGAGTAACGTGGCCATTCAATGACATCCGATTCAGCGCTTGATGTTGTAATATTGGCAACCGTGATAATTTACATGTCTATGTAACGTTCTCCCGCCCTTTAAAACGACCAAAACGCCGTCATCCCACCCGTCACCGATACGGCGCGTCCGCCCTGGCCGCCGCCGCCAGCTCCGGTTCCCACTTGTCCCCGTTCGCCAAAAGCTTCTCCTTGTTATACAGCAACTCCTCCCTCGTCTCCGTCGCGTACTCCGCATTCGGGCTCTCCACAATCGCATCCACGGGACAACTCTCCTGGCAAAACCCACAATAGATGCACTTTGTCATATCGATATCGTACCGCGTGGTGCGGCGAGAGCCATCTTCGCGCTCTTCGGCTTCGATGGTGATGGCCGAAGCGGGGCAGATGGCTTCGCAGAGCTTGCAGGCGATGCAGCGTTCTTCACCGGTGGGGTAGCGGCGAAGAGCGTGCTCGCCGCGGAAGCGGGGGGAGATGGGTCCTTTTTCGAAGGGGTAGTATATTGTGTAGCTATCGAATTGTTAGAGACCGGTGGTTATGAATGGAGCGAGGGTACTTGCGGGGGGCGGAAGAATTGCTCCAGCACGACGTACATTCCTCGCATCATCTCTGTCAGGAGGAAGTATTTGCCCGCTTTGTCTAGCGAACTCTCTTTGCTCTCATCCCATCGCTCTTTTCGTGGGAGGCGGAAGCCTAGTGGAGGTGGTCCTGCTGGAGTTGCGGCGCGAGAGGCGGAAGAGGAGAAGGCGGCGGTGGCGCGGGGGAAGGTTGTGCGGGCGGAGAGTGTGGCGCTGGGAGGGGCGGAGGTAGTGAGTGTACGAGCCAGACCGGCAATGTATCTGGTGGAAGCCATGGCGGCGGACTGATCCAGTAGTCGCGCTGTGAGAGTTGTTGGTGTGAAGGAAAGCAGATTGGAGAAGTGTCAAGCCCTAGTAATCTGCAAGAAGCGAGGTTTGATTGGCGGAGGCGTATCGAGAGACGCTAGTGGTTAGTGCACCTTGTTTGCCGGAAGGACGAGCTCTTAGAAAGTATCGTCACTTGAGCTCAAGAAGATTCCCACAACCCGACAGACACAGTCATTGACAACAGCACAATGTTACGGACAGCTCTTTTTCAATCAGTTCGGTGCGCCTCCAGGCTAGCCGTTCGGACACGGCTCCCCGTATCAAGGGCAATTGCACCATGTCTTGCTGTGAAATCTTCTCCCACCGCTCCCCTTACGAATCTTCAGGCCTCACGATGGTACTCGGCGCCAGCTGGCTTGTCAGAACAGGAGGTCGAGGGGAGGATAATGGATCTTTTGAAGAATTTTGACAAGGTATGTGATGAACCTGTGCATGTAACAAGCAAGCCTAACGACAAATGATTCCAGGTCACCGACGCAACAAAGGTATATGAGCCTATTACGTCGCCTAAACAAAACACGGAGAATTGACCTAAGCTGAAGCTTTCGAATGTATCACATTTCGCAAATGATCTAGGTCTCGACAGCTTGGACACCGTGGAGGTGGTAATGGCAATTGAGGAGGTACGAGTTTTCACGTCCCCATCTCTGACTTTTATAGCTTACACGTGTATATAGGAGTTCAGCATTGAGATCCCTGATAAGGAGGCGGACGCGATCCACAGTGGTGAGCTCTCTAGTAAAGACTAACTTATAGTCCCTTTCCCTGACATTTCCGACAGTGGACAAGGCGGTTTCGTACATACTCTCTCAGCCAGATGGTACGTCTATACAAATCTCACTTATGAGAAGGGATTGCTGACTTGATCTTCTAGCTCACTAAACAATGGTTAATGGGGCATTGGTGAATTTGGACGGATGAGGTGCTTCTCTTTGAGTTGCAAAATCCTTTTTGATCTGTTTACGTTGGTGTATGTTAGTAGAACAGGGTGCGGTCATGTTCGAATTATACATAAGTCAAGACTCCGAGAGCCATCCACCTTTGCTCAACGTTATGATGCGACTAAACTTGCAAGACTCAAAATAACTGGCCGTTTTGTCGACATTATCCTATCCCCCTTTGGTTCCAGTTGAAGCTCTAGATACACAGCTTCTCAAGTGGCAGCCAGATGAACGTATATACATCAAACCAAATTCCTCGATTGTAATTGTCTATATAGACATGTCGACTCGGTGGGTAGTAGTGACATGTCCAATGCTCCATCCGACTCACGGCACGATGTTGTTCCGGCTTGCGGCGCGCGGCTGCTAGGGTAGCGAGCCGTTTCTGGTGACAGCCAAACATATCTACTTGAATCCTTCTTACAGCGTAGGGACATACTAATAGTTGATAGCTGAATTTCAGCTGAACTTGGCAATGAGCGACATGGGAGCGGCTCTTCCAGCTTAACAACCAAAACAGTCCTGAGCTATTCCATCTACGGAGCAAAGCGAATGGTTTCACAGATAGCCCTGACACCCACCGTATTCCCTACAGGGGACGCCGAAGATAGTGTCACAACCACAAGGGCGACTACATGGCGTCAGCCGGTGGCCTTACTCGACGCCGTGGTGGAGGAGGGGGATCTTCAGCTACTGGCGACGACGAGAGCGACCCAAGCCGGGTGAACTCACCTACGCCAAAGGCTGGCTTTGACAGTCGTACTCCAGAAACATCCTACACTGGTGGAGAGAATGGGCACAAAATAGCGTTCGATCCCCGAGATATAAGTGAGACCGAGGAGCGGAATAAGCAGCCAAAGCTTACACTAATGGAGGAGGTATTGCTTTTGGGGCTGAAGGACAAGCAGGTACAGGAGCTAATCAATTAGGCTATCTACGCAGCAACATGCTAACATCTAACGATCTTAGGGTTATCTTTCCTTCTGGAACGACAACATATCATACGCTCTGCGAGGATGCATCGTCATTGAGCTCGCTTTCAGAGGTCGCGTAAGCATGCAAAAGGACTCATCGAGGCGGCGCTTTCCGTTAGCAGACAGAGTCATTGAGGTGATTGACGAGACACTGACGGGGGAGGTACTCTTGGACGAAGCATTGAAGATGATGAAGTCGAGCGAGAAAATGAGCGTCAGCTCGTGGATCGATCTAATGAGCGGTAAGGAAGGCAGACCTAAGGTAGCAGATAGTAAAGCTAATTCACTAAATGATAAGGAGAGACCTGGAACCTCATGAAGATTGGCTACCAACTGAAGCAAGTCCGAGAACGTCTGGCCAAGGGTCTGGTGGACAAGGGAATATTGCGCACGGAGAAACGTAACTTCCTGTTGTTCGACATGGCCACGCATCCAGTCGCCGACGGTGGGGCGAAAGACGAAATTCGACGTCGTGTACGAACGGTGCTGACGAATAGGACCGTTGTCCTCGCGCCAAGTCAATTCCTCCCCGAAGATATGGAATTTCGGTACATTCGAACAATAGCGATGGTCTGCGCAGCATACGCAGCGAATGTGTTGGAGAACGCGCTATCATCACTCGGTCACGAATCCAGGGAACGAGCGTTTGCACAGGTGGATGAGCTTCTGTCTGAATATTCACAGTGGCCTTTTGGGAAACGAACTGGTGGCGCACAAGGCATAGGGGCGAATATGGGGCACGTGATAACGGAGGAGGTTAACAAAGGAAAAGATAAAGAGCTGCAATTAGAGGTATGTCATGTCGCCTAAGCTCATTCTGATCCCCAGTCTCGATGAGCGGCCGGAGTATGGTTTGCAGCATCGTCCGCTGCAATGGCCCAGAACTTCGACTGACATGAAGCTTAGGTTGTGGCGGCTTGCTTGAGCGTATTTACTAGGCTGGACTCGTTATTATGAGCTCCAATCGTTGCATTCCAATGAATAAAGGGACGAGAATACTGTGATGATGGAGAAACAGGGTCCGGGGGATCATGCGACATGCATTTCATCTATCGATTTGCAGGTTTGGCGGTAATGTCTTTTGCCATGTCGCGATTACTTTGCTCTCACAGATACCTCACCTCACGAAACCGACTGCGTGATCTGAAACCTGCGTATTTCCCAACGGCCTGCTGACCAATGAATGCCAATTCCAGGGCCGAGATGCCTGGATTTCGTCATCTGACAGGTCTGCATCGGTGGGTCCCAGCTAATCCGGCAGCATCTCGTGGACTCCCTCGACCCAGATCGGAGAGCACCAGATCTCGTACCACCTCACGGCACTCAATTCGAATCGCTCCGACGGCACGATGCAAGTCATCCGGGTGGGACCCGCCGCAAGTGGAGACGCATTCCAGGAATCTAATGTTGATGCGTCTGGATGGGTAGTACTGTGCTGCCACTTGCACTCGTTAATCGTAGAGGACATCAAGACCGATTTGTCCTTCTTCCGCCACTAGCTGATGATCCAGAGAAGACCCGAGTGCATCGCTCTGTGCCCGTTGGAGCCTGTGGCTGCCACCCCCCCCGAATGCGCCAGCTCGTGAGAGTCATGGCACTCGGGGAGCGATGGCGAACATATATAGTCCCGAGCAAGATGTTCCAATCGTCCGTGTAGTGTGGCAGATGGATCTATGCTTGAGCTTGCATCCATAGGCAGTAGACGGTTGGTGACACTTTCCCCTCTCGGCAGCCTTCTACGGAAGGTGCGAAGGGCGTGAGGGTGCTGTGGGGGCGGAAACAGCGCTGGCCGAGGGGGTCCATGACGAAAGCGCAACCACGCCCTCACGGTCCTTTGATCATTCCCATCAATAAAATACTGCTCTGTGCTCGGTGTTCGGCGTTCTGTGCTCTGATCTTTTCGAGTGACATCAACGCACATGAATAATACCTTAATAGAGTACCTACATTATCAGGGTAAGGATGCTGCTTTCCCCATCTCTGACCAGTTGCCGGAATATGCCAGATCCTGCCCTCGGTTGCACCGTCATGCGCAGTTCCCTTCTGTCACCGTTGCAGCGCCCCGCTGCAGAACTGCAGCTTCCCTCTTCCCTCTTCCCCAATTCCCAAACCCTCAGTCGAACCAACCAAGTAAGTAAGGTAAGATAGCCTCGTATTACCGTATGTATCACCACCGTACAATTTCCCCATTCACAACTAACTCAGCTGAAAAATGAATTCTTCGTTTCCTTTTTCGGCCCGTTACGCAAAGTGAAAAGCCCCCCCCCCTCCAACCGGCTTGATGATGATTGATTTGTCAGTGTCAGCCCACCCCGGGTCACTCACTCATCGTCACCGCCTACCTAATTCTGAAGATCTGCAACGCCAACACCAAAAACTCAATCGGGCCAAACCTTTTTTCTGACTTTGGACCCCCTTTTTTTGACCCAATTGGTGATTAGCCACACGCTACCTACGCTAGATGGGAGTCCGACCCTGTTTGCGCATGACCATCGGCCCATTATCCACCCCAGATTTGTTTGGCTCGCCAATAGGAGTGCTTGCTTCCAAACCACAATTCCAATTCTAGCCTTTCGCTGAATCTCAGAACGCTTTTACTAGAGCCACAACTACCCGATAAGGGCTGCCTACTGGCTGGTGTGGCAGCCCTTCAATGCGGAGATGAGTCCGGAATTCTCTGAAGCGACTTTTCATCCTTTCCATTGTTTGCTAGTGTGGCAGCCCCCCTTCCTGCGGAGATAAGTCCGGGATTCTCTGAAGTCACTTTTCATCCTTTCCATTGCTTGCAAGGGTTGGCACAAGATTCTGTAATGCTACATGGCTAGATAAGGTACTTTGACTACGTGTGGCTATTGGCTCAGTAAAGTAGGTACTTCTTGAGCCGTGGCAGAAGCGTGACTGTTCAGCCGCTGGCTGCTGAAAGTAAGGTACTTGAGGTTACCAGCAACGAGCGGGATGCTACTGCTTGGCGAGGTCGCCGTGAAGTTACTTCCCTCTACGTCCGAGGGGCAAAAGATGAGCAGTGCCGTCTGCGAGGGAAGGACGAGACGACAGCGAGATCTCCCCCGAGGTTGGCCTGGATCTAGATCATCATGCAAGATCCGTCGCGTATGACAGCACGAATAATACAGTGAACACGCATTGTTCGCGCCTCGCGTTTGCAAACCATCTCCTGCTTGGAAATACTTGCAATCCAGTATTCTTTGAATACCGATTTCTACAATGAGAGAGTCGGCTACCTCATTCCAGACTGAGACAGCTTGTTGTCACCGGCTCAGCTGATAGGATTGGGGGAAGCCGTTTAGGAACGGAGGTACTTTTACTTTGGGCATTGTCTTTTACCTCCAAAGGTACTCCGTAGATGTGTAAGGGACTCTTGAGCTTTCCAGTGAATGCATAATACCACAATACCTTACCGAATAGAATAAGGTACTTTGATCTCTACCTCGGGATTGACACGCTGCACAGGGAGGGAAATCCAAGATGATGCAACAAAGTGGGTCTGAGATCTCGCGTATCGGAAATCTGGCCGCTAGTGCCACTAGTCGGATCGATGGCAACTTGGTAACTGCAGTTGTCGGCTTTCTGATTGGTTCCAGGAATCTTCGGATTGGAAACGAGCCGGCGGTATCTCCTCAGTGGAGTCGAACTCCCTTCCATTGGTTTTCCCTCTCAAAAGCCGCGTGAATCTTCTTTTTGGCGTCCCCCCCTGCTCCCCTGTTCCCCGATCCACGCTACCTTAGACACAACAGATCCGACTTTCCCTAGAGAGCATCTAGTGCAGCCGTCCCATGATGGAAGAGGGCGAAGGTAATGGATGTGCGTGTGTGCGTGTGCGAGTGCGACCAGGCCGAAGGCAGGCTCAGCAGAAAAGCCCCCATTTCCTTATCAACACACCCTCTCCCACCTCCTTTCCAGACTGCCCTTCTTTTCACATTGGCATCATTCCTGGCAAGTAAACCGTTGAACATACATACACAACTGGCAATCAAATCTCATCCACCTCTTTACCTCGAGGACGTGTGGTGCTTTGGTTGTGGTTTTCGCTATTAGGCGCAGGCCCAACCAGGGAGAGATTGAGATCGTTTCCTTACCCGCAACGTCCCGGGGATAATCGCCTCAGATCGATCCCGAGGCAACCAATCCTCCCCATCGCGAACGTCGAACATCGGCACCAATTCACAAACCACAAACGTTAATATTTTTAATCATCTCGTCTTTTCCCCATCGTGTTCTTGTTTCTTCTTGAACCCGTTCGTTTCTGAAAGGAGCAATTGTAATCCTTCAACTATTTGTGTTTCGACAATTTGCCACTTCGAATTCCTGTGACGAAACAACTCGGACGTAACTCCGTGCGCTTCGCAATTCCATAAACCCGCAGGAACAGCAGAGCCTTCGCCCACTCTCTGCCCACCATCAACCACTTTCCTCGAGCAATTGCAAAAAAGGGACTCTTCATTCTCAATGCCTCCTCAACGCACAATACCGCCTTCAAAGGCAATCAAGACGGAAAGAACGCACGAGGAAAACCAAGAACGGTATGCGGGATACCGGTCTCTTGGCTAAAGCATGGTGTTAATCACAATATAGTGCCTACATTGCCGCCTCCCGGAGAAGCGACCGAAGTCTCGAAGCTCGAGTCGAGTCGGCACGGAGGGCATCGGAGATACACAAGCGACGAACAGGTCGCTCCTTACGAGTCACCGAGCAAGATGTGGTCAACGAGGAGATGTACGAGGAAGAAGATGACGACCTACCGATGCAGTACAGACGACTCACCGCCCATCTCCAGACCGGTTCCGCAGACTTCAATAGACGTTTATCGGCGTACCTCACCAATCATGTCGCCATGAGAAGTGCTTTGGACCAGGCCATCACCAACTCCTACGCGCAGCAATACCCCAACGCTCCGCAGTTCGCACACAACCAACAGTCAATGTATCCGTCTCCCTTCCTCGCTCACAACATGCAACAGCAGCAGCAATCACCAACCTCGTACGTCCAGTCGCCGTACATGGCTCAGAATACACCGGCCTTCAGAGCAGGGCAGCACGTCAGGTCAGCCTCAGCGGCAGGAACCCAAGACACTCCTGGCTACACCCAGCCTGCAACGACTCAGTCGAGTCCGATCGACCCTTCCGCTTCGGCCGATCTTCGAAGAACCTCGATGCCGACAAAGATGCCATCAAAGTCGGCATCGCCGGTCGCCTCCAGGACGCCGCAGCCTTTGCAATCAAGGCCGACAGTTCCTCCAAAGACCTCTTCCTTCCCTCCCAATCAGCAGATACCGGCCTACAGCAATGTAAGGCCAGACGGTCAGCCGAACCAGCAGATGCGAGCACCTCCTCAGCCGCAGATCAACCAACAGCCAACGACCAACATGTTTGGCTTTCAAGACTTTGGCCCCTTCACCACCGCACTGCCGACCGAGTCGCAGATGCTTCTCGGGTCAGCACTCGACCCGAATGACCCATTGACCTCCATGTTCATGGCTGGCAGCGAGAACATGCCAATGCCAAACTATTACAACACCACCCCCGCCTCGCTGATGAAGCAACGCAACTTCCATCCGTCGTATGACGGAATGAGTGCCACTCTTGCTCCGAGTGCTCTGGACATGTCACCTGCGCAAGGCATGTTTAGCAACCCGCCCGCGACAACCTCGGCCTCAATGGGCAAACCAGGGTTCCAGCTCCCATATGACGGCAGTTTCCCTGACTTTACCAAAGGGCAGCAGATGTTTGGCGGTGGCACTAGTTCCAACGGGAGCGGCGCTGCTACACCAGGCCTTGATGGAACTTGGGATGCCTTTATCAATGACAATACTTGGAACGAGACTAGTACCTGAGAAGTGGTGGCTGCTTGTCCAACATCTTGTTTTTGACGATACCCTCTTCCGGTCCCTGGCTTCAACTTCATCCGTACACAGCTATAAGCTTGCAGCAATCCATCCTGACCGTCTTCCCTGTCGTCCTTGACAACTCTTAGGGATGACCCAGGGAAGCACCTCTCGTGCTGTGTTACGATCGTGGCCTCGCCATGACGTGGTATCGCTTGCGCTTCCGAGGTCACAGGCGAGCCAACATGACTCGACTCGGCGTTCCTGCTTTTTTCCTTTCTTGACCAAATTCACCATTATTATTATTATTATCCACACCGTCCCCACTCCCACTGGTTTCGAAGTCCAGAAATGGATTCACCATCGCCACGATCAGTGCTACCGCCACCATGACTACCACTACCACGTCATCACTCACCCACCTTACCATCAGCATATCGCTGCCGGAAGAGTCTCTATTTTGCGACCCGGGCTTTTTCAACTGGACTTGGCTCGGCGTTGGTCACGGCACACATCGGAGGGATAGTGTAGCATATCAAAAGGCGTTTATATCGCCAGCGCTCTTGCTTTTTTTTTTCCAAGCTTGGAGGGGCTTTGTAGCAATTTGCTTTGTATCCCAAGAGCCGGGAATAGCTCTTGCTCTATTTGCTTCATGGCGATCTCTTATAGATTAATCGGAGGAGTCACGGAAACCATGTGTACGAATTAGTCTCATGAATGCCCTTGATGCCATTGCAGGCATTT
>JAABUL010004054.1_pt1 | contig 20371 bp, 1 predicted proteins | sample 5559151 | NCBI WGS metagenome assembly JAABUL01 (sample SAMN10711876, study PRJNA513368) | rock metagenome | isolation source: Antarctica rocks | place: Antarctica: Victoria Land, Pudding Butte sud | reverse complement strand
TCTTTTTATTTAAGCAAACAAATTTTTTCTTAAATATAGTTATTATATATTGCGAATAACGTTATTTTAAAATTTAATTGCTATTTAATTTGTAAATTAATAATATTGTATTATATCTATACAATTTAACTTTTAAAACAATATTATGCTAATTAATATTTTTATGTTTTATTAATATTAAAGTTAATATATTTATAGCTTCTATATCGATTTTATTTTAAATCTAAATTAAGTAATTGCGCAATATAGAACAATTAGTATTGCTTAGAGCAAATTTGAGAAAAGTTTGCTAAATATAAAAATTTTGTTTTTCTTTTCTTTTTATTGTATAAGCACTTAAATATAGCTATTTTAATACAAATTCTAGCTTAAAGCTTTCTCGATAATTTTGTTTTTTCAAAACAAATTTTGCTAGATAGCAATAATCTTTAACTTTTTTTAAATTCTTTTATATTAATTTTGTTTTTAAATAGATTGATTTTTAACTTAGCAAAACTTTTATAAAATTGCTATCAATTAATTTGTTTTCTTTCGACAAATATATTTGTTTAATAGATATTACTAGTCTTGAAACTAATAAATCTAAAAATACTATATAAATCGATCAAGTTTTTAATCAATTATTAATTAGAGCTAAGATTTTTTTACTTATTGTTCTAAATTAGATTTCGAATTTGTTGCAAATAGAAACAACTATTAACAAATATATATATACAAAAGTTGCTATTGTAAGTCTCTTGGCAACATTATATAATTTAATTGTATTATTAAATTATTTTGTTAACGTTGCATTGTTTTTGTCAATTTTTATCGAATAGTATACAAATAAACTACAAGATATTTGCATAAATATTAAAGTTTTGTTTAGCAATTAGCTATATAGTATTGTTGCAAATCTAATTTATTAAACAATCTTTCAAATTGTTAATTTTATTAAAGAGACAAACTATTAGATATTTGCTATATTAGATTTTATAAATAATACAAATATAAACAAGTATCTCGATAATAAATTGTAGAATTTTGCTATCTACAAATTGTTTTATTTGATAGAGTTTATATTAATTACTAAAAATTATAGATCGGAAACTAAAAAAAATACTTCTAATACTTTTATTTATTTAGAAAATATCAACAATTATAAATTGCAAAAGAAGATTGTTGTATTTTTATTTTAATTTATTAATTCGATAAAGTTCTTAACAAAATTGTCGAATATAATTAATTCGATATTAAAGATAGATTAAAATACTAATTATATTATATAATATTCGAATATTAGACAAAATCTTTGTTTATATAATTATTTTTAACTCTTTATTTTGTTAATTAAAATATTAAGTTGCAACAAGATTATAGTATTTAACAAAAATACTTTTTTCTTTTAAAAAACTAAGATTGTTTCGAATAATAATATAACAACTAAGCAATATATTGTAACAAATCTAATATTAATGTCTCTACTTTAGATTTCTCTATTATTTTTTAAGAAGACTATATAAATGCAAGCGTTTTATCAATAGCAATTTACAAAAAACTAATAATATTTTAACAATAATTGCAAAGAAGTTAAAAAATAGCAAAAACAAACTTATTTTAAAAAAAAATATAGTAACAAAGTTTATAGTTTTATCGAACTTTATAGCTTAAAAGCTTATCAATATATTGCAAATTACAAATAGTTAACTTTCTATTAATGCGAGATATTTAAGCAAAATTTTAGTTGCAAAGTTATTGAACAAGTTTAAAGCTATTCTATTATTAACAAAGAACAGCTTCAAAAGCTATATTATCTACGTAATACTATCGAACAGTTAATTGCAATTTTTTTTTGTCGTTTTTGATTCTAGAACGTAATTGCGCAACAAAAATGCACGTTCCTAGCAATATTGTGCTTTTCAATAGATAGAAGTCTTGTAATATATCTTTTTTGCAAAATTAAATAAATTTTTCTAATTAATAATAGAAAATTCTATCGAGATCGATAAATTAATTGTAGAACTTAAGTACAAACAACTCTATGCAATAGTTTTGCGTGCAATTTTATATTCAAATACTATATATTTCGAAATAGTTAAATTATTCAATATGTTTGTTGTATATTTAGAGAAGAGAGATAAGTTAAATTTGAGTTTATAATCTTTTCTTTATCTCTACTTCTTGCTAATTATTTTTGTAGTATTATATAAAAGTCGATATATATAACTTTTGACTTAACTCAAATTTGCAATCTTTAAATCGAATCTATTATTAAACAATTATAGTTTAAAAGATAAATACAAGAAAAAATATTAATTGAAAAGAAAATTAAGTTAAACTTTTGCAATTGAGCAAAACAATTAGAGCTAATTTAACATAAAATATATTTATAATGCGAAACACAATTACAAACGTACAAAGAGATCTTGAACTTAATTACTCTACGTTATATATTTTACAATAAAATAGATAAAAGTAAAAATAGTTAATCTAAAGTTAATAGTAAACGTTTTGCAAAAAAATTATAACAATTGACAAACTAAGCTCGAGAAACTTATCTTAAAATCTTTCGAAAATTACGTTCGAAAATATTAAAGTCTCGAGATCTCTATAGTTAAAGAAATAAATAGCATTTGTACAATACAATTAAATTTAAATAACAAGATTAAAATTAGTTTGCTCTAGCTAACATATATTAATAAAACTAACTAATTAAAGTCTCTCTTTCTAGATTTCTACAATTTCTCTTATTTTAATTTTTTATTTGTAGTATTAATTTCTTAACAATATTTCTTATTGCATTGCTTAATAATTAACTAAATAAAAAAATATAATTTAGTATTAAACTAAAATCTTCTAAAATAATACTATACTATTTAACTTATTTGCTTGTTCTTGTCTTTTGTAAGACAAGATTGCTCTTTATTTACTATATATATAAATATCTACAAACTAGACTATCTATTATTGTTTAAATATGCTTTGATAATAAGCAAAACGTATATTAAAAAAGAAGAATTGCTTATTACAATAATAAACGCATCTACTATCTTATAAGTAATTATCGATATTATTGTATAAAGAATATCAAATAATTTTAGTTTTTCAATTGTAATATACTTTATATTCTTAAGCTTCGACTAAAAGATTAATATAATTATTGTGTTACTTATTGTTGTTGTTTTCAATTGTTGTTTTAATATATTTTTGCTTAAAAGTATTATAGAGATTAAAATATCTATTTTAATTATCAATTCTTCGAGAGTAAAGTTTGCGATTGTATTTTATCTATTGCGCTTTTTAGATCTATCAATAATATCTATAGATATACAATACTTTATAGACATTTAAATCTATTTTGTTTATAGATTTAAAGAATTATAGCAAACAAAAACTTAAATTATAATAATAAATAATACTATTATAACGCAAACTATAAGAATTGATTTATTGAAACAAGTCTTAAGTTAACAATTGTTAAAACTTCGACTTATTATAGTAATTTGCGCAACGCTCTAAGTTTAGTCTAAATTCTCGAAAATATCTTATACTAAACTTAAATAAATTTTATTTTTATTTTATAACAATTAAAATCTAATAACTTGTTTTAAAACAATTAATTTGTTGTTTGTAAAACAATATAATAAGAATTTTCTATATTTCGAAATAATTTGAAAAATGTTGCGAAATCGAAAAATCTCTATAATATAAGTTGTTAACAATACAAATATATACTAATATTGCAATATATTAATAAAGACAATTGTTAAATTACAATTTATCTTAATATTTAACTACAATTAAATTGACAAGAAATCTTTTAAGAGTCGACTATTGCAACAAAATTGTATAGAACTTATAAGTTTGTATTCGATTATATTTATAATTTTAGATTTATCTATTTTAGAAGACTCGAATATAGCTAATAAATTATTTAAAAACAATTGAACAAATTCTAAATATTAATATAGAATAGTATATAATAAGAGTGCGAGAAATATATATATTTGTCTAAATACTAGATTTCTAGCAATTGTTTGTATTGTTAAGTTAATATTTAACTATTACTAATAATATATAGAAGACAAAATATAAAGTACAATCTAATAAATATAGCAATCGATTTAAAAACTTCTAAGAGTATAGCAACAATTTAAAAAAAAATCTACTATTTTGTTTGCTATTTTTGTTGTCTTCTAAAGACTAGATATAATTGTAACTCTTGCAATATTAAATTAATATAATAAGAAAAAAGAATTAATAAACAATAAGTTGTATTGCAAACTTAATTATTTAATTTTACAAAAACTCTTCTAATATGCTATTTAAAATTATAAAGATATCTTATTTATATAATATTATAATTCTCTAGTAATAATTTGTCTAAATCTTAGAATAAAAATAGTATTATCGAACTTTTTCTTTTATATTTTAGAATACAAAAGAATATTCGAGTTTAAGTTTAAAACTTTAATATAAAACTATTTAACAAATCTTTTAAAACAATATATATTAAGATTTTGTATTGCTTTGTAGTACTATTTTTTTATCTTTATATTTAGAAGTCAAAATATAATTGATATACAAATTGTACAATTATATTTTTGATTTAATATAAGTTTAAACAAAGTTGTCAAATAATAAAAGAAGACTTAATAATTTCTTGACAAAATAAAACTATTAAATAAAGTTTTAAAACGCAAGTTTATTACTAAGACGCTACGCAATACGCTATTGTTTTAAATAATTAATATAATACTAATAATTAAAGTTAAATCTTTGCAATTTCGTATTTTGTAAAAAAAATTAAATAATTTATTTTTCATTTTAGTCGAGTTCTTGTGTACAAGTTAATTTTTTATAATAATTTTTTTGTTTTTAATGTTATTGCAGTAACTTTAATAAACAAATAGAAAAAAAAGATATTTAAAGTTTCGAAATTTCGAAAAAATTTAATAGACTTGCTTTCTACAACTTTTAGTCTAATAATCGATATATACAACTTGAAAACTATTTATATACTTAAACAAATCTATTGTTAATCGAACAAAATTACGTAGCTTATAAAGCTATATATTTTAGTATTCTATTATATTAAGTTAGCATTGTAAAATTCTAAATTAGATTATTGTTATATTATTTGCTCTATATTGCAATTGATAGACAACAAAATCTATAACTAATTTTTACAAGCTTGTATTTCGAAAAGATGCTACTTAGTTAACAAATATATTGTTAATATTTGTTTTAACATTTCGATATCGAACAATAGAATTGCGCTTATTATAATCGAATTAAACAATTTTTCAAAGTTAAACGCTATTATATAAAGATAAACGTTTTGCAACAATATAAAAGAGAAATCTAATTAATAATTTCTTATATTATAGTAATTTAAGAAAATCTAAACAAGTTTTGTTAGCAAAACTAATATTTAAAATACTAGTTAAACTAGAACTTTGTTTCGAAAGATATAGTATATCTAAATTATAATTTAATAGACAAAATTAAAAAATATAAATAGAAACAAAGACTAAAGCTTGTAAGATATTTTATTTGTTTAACAAACAAAAAAATAAATTGCGTTCTTTCGAAACTTATATTGCAATTATATATTATCTATTTACAACAAATTAAAAACTTATTTTTAAACAAATATTAATATTTCGAGCGAATTTTTAATTAAGTACAAAAAGAGCGTATTAGTTTTTAAAAATTCGAAATTGTTATTATTGTTTTTTTTGCTAAGTTTCTAAATACTAAATATTCTAACATTAATAACAAAGTCTTGTCGACAATCTATTATAAAAAATAAAAATACTATATTTAGTACAATCTTCTATTTATCTAAATACTTATCTTATTTTTTTAAAGTTTGCTATTATTTTCGACTTGTTTAATAATAAACTTAATATTTTAATCAATATATTATTATTCTTTTTTGTCGAAAAAGAGTTGTTAAGTAAGAATAATAACGTTCTAAATATAAATCGAGTTGCTTTCAATTTTAAAACTACTTGTTTTAATTATTTAATATATACAAAATAACAATATCTTTAACAAGTAAACTTAAATAAAAATTCAAATATTAACTTAAATTTCTACAAAATTGCAAAATATTATAGCAAACAAAAAAGTAAATATAATTGCAATATTAATTAAACAACAATAGTAGATAATAGAATAAGAATTTTAAAGTATAAAATTAATTGCAACTTTTATTTATAGTTTAGCGCAATTAATATTCGAAAACAAAAACAAAATATTTGAAGTTTTGTTTACTTAAGAGTCTTTGTTAAATATTAAGTTTAATTTTACAATTATATTCGAAAAGTTAAGCAATAATTTAAAACTACAATTAGATATCTACAAATCGAATTTATTTATTTGTATTAAAACAATTATATAGTTAAAAGATTTTAAATTAATAAAATTATATTTAAAATATATTAATTGAATTAAGTTTTCGATAAAATATACTATTCTCGAATTTTATTTTTTAAATAAGTATTAACAAAATTTCTTAAATCTAGCAAGATATTAAAACAATATTGCAAGAATCAACATTAATTATAGATAAACAATATAGCAATTACAAGTATTTAAAATATAGCAAAACAATAGAATAATTTCAACAAACCAAACAACAAAGCTATTTATCTTCTATAAGCAAGCACAAAACTATATAGGAAATACTAATAGATAGAAAAAGATTAATTTGTCTTTGCAAGAACATAAAGTTGCAATATTAATCTACTATAAACAAATTAAATTACAACAACAAAAAACTATATCTAAAAGAGACTTAATACAAATACTAAGACTCTCTAAATTATAAAACTAAAAGTTGTTAAAAAAAAACAAAAAGTTTTTAATAGTACTTTGCTAAAAACTTGTAATTAAATTTTGAGTCTAAAATAAGATTTAAAAAACTAGTATATATATAGTTCTTTATTTTTGTTCTTTTTAAGAAAAACTATAGATATAATTCTTTATTAAAAAAGTAATTAGCAAGATTGTAATTACAAGATATTTTAAATATCAAAATTTGTAAAACTAAGCTATAAATAATTTTTGTCTAAAAATTCTATTCTAAAATAACTTTGTCTTTTTGTTTATTTTTTAAATTTAAAATATTTATTTAAAGCTTGTATTTTAATTTTTACTTTATTTTTAAAAAACAAAACAAATTTAATTAATATCTTAATTAACAACAAATATTGCTAAATCGATTTATTTAAATTTTTATTTTTTATTTTTTTAACAAAATATTATATTACAATAGAAGCAAAACTTATCTCTACTAAAATTTGCAAAAATTCTACTCGATAGAATTTATTTATTAAAATAAGATTTGCAAAATATTGCAAAATCTTAACTATTTTAATTATAGCAATTGTTACAAAGAAGATACAAAGAATCTTAAATATATATTTTAGTACTTGTTTCTTAAATATCTTCTATATAAAAAAATAAATATCTTTTTGTAACATTTTTTAACTTTAATTTGACTTTTATTTTTAATATAAGCAACTTAAACTTTTGCTATAAATACTTGTATTAAAAAGTAGCAAACAAAAGACTTAACAAGTTTAGAAAATAAATCTTATTTATTAACAATATATTTATATATTTTGTGTCTATTAATAATCGACTACTTAACAAAAATTCTTATAGTAAAATAGTTCTCTACTTAGTAAAAAACAAAAATAATATTAATTTTCGAACAACAACTATTAAAAAAGTCTTTAATATCTTAATTCGAAATCTACAAATTAGTTTTGCAAATTTTAAAAACAACTTTCGAAAACAATTTCTTGTTTCAAATATAGATCTTCTATAGATAAAAAGTGTTGAATACTTTAATAATTTTTCTTATACAAGATCTTAAATATTTGTTTTCCAAATAAAAAAACAAAACAAACTTGATATACTAATATTTTTATATACTTGTCTCAAATCTTTGTCTATATTAACATCATATTATCAGCAATATTAATAACAAAATCGATTTTGTTTTCAAAATATATATTAAAACTCGTCAACAATAGTTGCAAACAATATTCGATTTTAACAATCTAATCTTTAACGTGTCGCAAATATAAAAAATAGCAATATATATACTATTTAAGCTTGTTGTTTGTAAGTATCTTTTGCAACATTAAAAGTAAAACTAATTTGCAAAAAAACAATTGTAGATTTCGATTTATAGCTCGATTGTTAATTGCAAAATAGCTTCGAACTTTCAACTATATAACTTAGTCTCTTATTTTAAAAACGCTATTTTGTATAATTTCAAACTTTTACTTCGATTTTGTTGCGTTTATCAATTTAATAATTAAAAACTAATAAATTACTTTCTTTTTCTTTGTTGTTTTACAACAAAAATAATAAATCGAATTTTGCGCAAAAATAAAATAATATATCGAATTTTATATTTGTTTTTTAAATTTGGTATTAAAATATTTTTGCAATAGAATTCGATACTTGTTGCATCTCTACTCGCAAATATACAAAAAAAAAATTTAAATTTTAAAAAATATCTTAAACTATATAAAAAATATTAATACTATTATAAGTTTTATAACTTTATTAAAAATAACAAATATTAACAACAATTATATATATAATTCGATTATCTCTTTTAATTAGACAAACAATTCTTTGTTTAAAATTAAAAATTTAGAATTGCTTTTTGTTGTTTAAAAGTCTAATACTTTATATACAATATTCTACAATTGTTGCAAAATCAAACATTATATATATTGTATAACATTTATAGAATAAATATACAATATAACAAGATTATATTAAGATAACTCGATTTTTAATAAATTCGAATTAGCAATACTTTGTTTTTATATAAATTTAGATATCGATATTTATATTATATTTTTAAATATATATATAACAAACATTAAGAATAGAATTTAATTTTAGAAACAAATGTAAAAGTAATATTCGATTTGTATTATTTATATTATTTGTTGCTTTATTAATCTTAATATAAATATTGTCTTTTATTAATTTTTAATTGTTAATTTAACAAATACAAAAGCAAAAGTCTCTTCTCAAACAATACAAAAGAAAAAATAGAAATCAAATATAAATTCATATATAATTAGTATTATTAATTATAAAATAATAATTTACAACTTGCAAATCTTCTTAAATATATTCTATTTTTAAAGAATTAATATTGTTTAGTTTGTATTGTAATAGAATAAGGTTTTAAAAACTTTTTGTTCTATTATTGCTATATTTAATGCAATAAAAGTTTAAGAAAATTTCGAATTCGAAATATACAATCTATAGAAAAATCAATATTTTATTATATTTAATATCTTTTATAATATATTATTTTAATATATAACAAACAATATATTTTAAGAAAAAGAATAAAATCGAAAATACAAATAAAAATATATTAATAAGTTAAACTATAATCGCAATATCTTTCTAAATTTGTTGTCAAACCTATACAACAAAAAATATATAAAATACTTAGTATAAAAAACTTATAATATCTATTGTTATATTAAGAACGCAAATTTTATTTGCACTCTATAAATATTGTTTACTAGCAACAAATTAACTAACTATATTGTTTAGCAAAGAATTTGTTGTCTAGAAGTAGTTAATAACTATTATTGTACTCTTTATATTGTTAATTATACTTACTTTTACAATTTTGTTATACTAGTTGTTTTTATATATTGCGTATACAATATTGTAATACTATCTTCTATTTAATTGCAATATAACTAGCAATATTAATAAACTTTTGTTCGAATCTTATTAATATAAATATTCTAAAAATAAATAAGCAAATCGAATTGAAAAAAGCGTTCTAAAAGCGCTAATAGTTATGTAGTAGAAATTACTTAAGTATAGAATAGTTTAGAATCTAAACTCGAGAAAATATCTACTAAACTATTTATATTTTAATAATATTAATTACTAATAAAACAAAGTATTTTTTAATTGATTTTTCAAAGACTTAAGTATGTTTGCAAATTTGATTTATCTTACTAATATCTATTTTTTTATTACTTTTGTTACAATCTTGTTATTAATTTAAACATTTCTACAATGCGCGAAACTCGAAATAGACTAAACAATTTACAACTTAACAAACGCTTAATATCTTAATAAATTAGACGTATTTAGTTAATAAAATACGCAATCTTCTAGTAGAGCAAACAAGCAATAGATTTCTTAAAATTGCTACAACAATTAAAGATTACAAGACAAATATTTACAAGATTATTAAAGATTATTATTAACTTATTACAAAGCTAAATAGACTAGAAGAAAGAAAATATTGCAAATATTAATTGTATTAAGTAAAATAATCTAATCTATAATTTAAACTAGCTTTTTATTATATAGTCGCAAAAGTTCGATTTAAAATTTTAATTATAAAGTTCTCAAAATTTATTTGTTAAAATATTCTATTACTTTAAGAATTTAAAGACTTACAAAATATAATTTGTCAATTTTTAGTTTAATATATTAAAATAGCAATAACAAATTACAATATTCAATAAATCTATAACTTAAAATTTCTTTATTGCAAATAATCTTATATTGCTTTTGCAAAAAAAGTTTAATTTTAAAGAAAAAAAAAATGCGCACAATTTAAATAACTTACTATTTGTCTTCGATATTGCTTTTAATATATTAGCAAAACATTTATTATATATTGTTTTAAAGAGTTTGCTTCTTATATAATATTAAAATATTTAATAAGTATTTTAAGAAATATATAATTGCAAACAAAAATATTTGTTTTATAATAAAAATGTTGTAACAATTAACTCGAATTTTTTATAATTAAATTTCGATTGTTTTGAACAACATTATTGAAGCAATTTGTATAATAAAGATTTTTTTGATTTAGCAATAAAAAAACGTTCTTTTAATAAAAGACTTTTTGTAATTTGCATTTTATTACAAATTAATAACTTAATTATTAATACAATAATTTTATATTCTAGAAATACAAAAAGTCGAATAATTTTTACAAAAAGTTAACGTATATTTAACTAAAAATAAAGTTTAAGAAATTTAACTATATAAGATTTGAAATATTTAGCAATTATTTCTACAATATTGTACAATTAAATCGAGATTTTGTTTAATATAACTAGAATTTTAAAACTTATTTAAAAAAATTCAATAATTATATTTAATTTAGATCTCGAACAAATATTGCAAATTATAAAAAATAATAGTAATTTAATTGATATATTTTTAAAACTTAACAAAACTAAACAAAAATTAAGTAAAAAAAATTATTGTTCTTTTTAAAGTTACAAGAAAAATTATTTTATTTACAAATAGTTTTGTCAATTTTAACATAATATTTATACAATATTTTCTCTCAAAAATAAATATTTAATAATTTGAAAAATATAAAGTCTAATACTAAACGACAAAAATCTCTTGCTCTATATTGTAATTAATTTTAAAATTATAGTTGACTATTTATATTTTAATTTACAATTTTGTGTAACTAGAATCTTTTAAAACAAAACAAATAAAATTAATAATAGTTTCTCGAAAAACTTTAATTTAAGATATCGAATAAAAGATCTAGTTGCTTCTTGTTAATTGTTTAAGTAATACTAAACGCAATTATATACAAAATACTTATTACAAAATCTACTTAAAGTTAATATATAAACAATAAATAATTTGCACAAACAAATAAGAAAGCAATATAATTTTAGACTAGTTTAAAATATTTTTGTATTTGTTTATAAACTTAATTGTTTTACAAATCTTTATTTATATTCTTAAAACTCTTATATATAAAGTTTAATAATATAAATAATTTTAAATTTAAATATAGTATTGTTACTTTAATTATCTTTATTACAATATCTCTAAGTTTGTTAAAAAAGAAATTTAGATTTTCAAAATAAATTTTTGTTTTCAACAATTGCTTTTTAGCTATTTCGAGTTTAAGATCTACTATTTGTATATATTTAAAAACAATATAAATTGTTGCTATATTTCTCTCGATTTAGTAGATTTTATTTGCTAAATTGTTGTATCGAATAGTTATAATATCTAACTTCGCAAATAGTTTATTTATTCGACTATAAATTTGTTAACTCAAATAATAAGTAATTTCGACAATAATAATTTATCTTTTATTTGTTATATTTTTGTAAAATTAAAGAATAAAGTTAGCAATTGTTTGAAAACTAAATTAATATTAAGTTTATATTATTTTAGTTGTATCTATCTTTGTTATTAATATATTTAAAAAATGTTTTGCGTTTAAAGTTTACTAAAATAGATTTTTGTTAATAGAAAAATTTATTGCAAAGATAGAATCTTTAATAGATATATCGAAATTCTAATTGTTATTAAATTAATTTTGATTATTAAATATTATGGTTGAAATATAAAAGAAATCTAGAGCAAACTAGAGCAAATTTGTTCGACTTATATATTTAGATTATTGTTTTGCGTATATTAATACAATAACAATATCTTTCGAAACAATATTTTATTAATTGACAAACAATTAATAGTAAACTTGTAAAACGTTAACTAATATATAAGAATAACAAAGCTTTAGTAGAAACGTCTAGAAATATATTTTATATTTCGCGCTAATATAAAGAGAATATAACAAAAATGCAAGTATCATAACTTTCTTTTTATAATTGTAACTTAGTTCTTCAAATATAGTTTTTAAAATTTATTTTAATTAAATTAATTATAGATGTTTACTAAATTAAGAAAGACAATTTTTTATTATTTTTTATTTAGATTGAATACAAATACAAATTGATTTAGTTTGTTAAATTTTAGATCTACAATTAATATCGAACACTTAATAGTTTTTTACAAACTTTAGATACTCTAACAACTTGTTAAAAATTAATTTAAAATAATTTTATCTAAATATATATACAAAATATAGAATCGACTTTGTTAAATATTAATTTATTTTTTTCTAAAATATATTTTAAGACTTACTAATTTCTTAATATCTTTAAATCTACTTTTTAATACTTATTGTTTAATTAAGTTAATTGTATTAACTACTTACAAATCTAACAACAATAGAATTGCTTGCATTAATTAATTAGATTTCGTAATAAATAGCAAATACAACAATATAGAAAATTAAAACTATAATTAATAATTTGTTATATTAATAACTTACTATTAGTTACTATTAGAAGATTTAATAAACAATATTTGTATTTAGATCTAAAATATATTAGTTCGAAATTTAGCTATTAATAAGAAACAATTAAAAAGATTTGCAATACTTAATTTCGAACACAATTTCAAATTAAAAATATATAGATAATTGTAATTATATAAGATTAATATTTATTTTTTTAAATCTAGTTTCTTTTTGTCTTCTATACTAAGTTTGATTGTTTCTTAAAATTTATTTTAGCAATATATTTTTAAAAAGTAAGCAATTAGTATTAGCAAATAGTAATATTAATACAATACTAGCTTTTAATTTAATTAATAGTTTTCTTATAAAGCAAACCTATTTTAAGATTGTGTATATTTTAACTCAAAACAATTAATGTTTACACAACAAATCTTATTATTTTTAAATATATTTATATAGTATTAAACGCTATTAATAGTAATTTAATTTTTATATTAATTAGATTAAACAAAACTTGCAATTTGTTAAAACTAAGTTTGCTTAATATTAAGTTAAACAAATTTAACTATTAGTTACTTTTAATTACAAATATATTTAGAACTTGCAATTTGCAATTTTAATACGAACATAATTAAACAAATTAAATATATTTTTGTTTTACAAATAAAAGAAAACAAAAAGATTTTTTTTTTTTTTACAAATCTTAACTTTATAGAAACAAAAAACTTAATTTTTATATTTAATAATCAAGTAAATTTAAATATTTTTGTCGAAAAATATTGTATAATAAATTAAGAGCTCTCTAATAAGAAAAAAAAACTTTAAAAAACAATTCTTATTTTAAAATGCTATTAAGATCTATATACTAAAAACAAAAATAATATTTTGCAATTATATAAAGTATTAACTTAGAAAAACTCGATTATTGAGAAACTTTAAACAAATCTCTATTGATTATTAACTAAGAAAAAAATTATAAAGAAAATAGCTACTATAGATGCAATAATTCGAGTATCAAAGTATTAAAAAAACAATAACAATAGAATCTTTAATATTTAGATTAATTTAATAGACAATAAACTTTTTTGCTAACAAATACTATACAATATTTTGTTATTAATCTCTAATAGAATATTAAAATTATAAAATACTTTTAGTATATATAGATCTCGATCTTTAATAAAGTTTTATAAAATAATAATTTTAATTTTCCAAATATTCTTAAAATCTATTATATAATTTATATATATTTAATTCTCTAATTAGAAAATATAATTAGTAATATTAATTATATTGTTGCAATTGTAAGTTTTAAAAATATATCGCTTATTTATAACTTAATTAATAATAACTACTCTATTAGAAAAAGACTATTGAAAGTAATTTCTAAAATAATAAAATACTTTGTTTCGAGACAAATAATTAATTTAATAAGAAAGTTTTAAATTAAAATTAATATTGTTTGCTAGTGTTTATAGAGTCGATACTATAGCTTGTAACTTTATATTTAATATTGTTGTTAATATTTTAGTAAAATCTCTTTTAATCTCTATTAACAAATATCGATTACAATTAGTGTTCTCGATTTTTAGAACTTCGAAAAATTTATAAAATATTTTTTTTTTTATATTAAAGAAAGTAAAATAGTTTTGTCGCTCAAATTTGCTATAGATTTAAGAGAGAAAAAACTAATTGCAAATTTTAAAAAATAATTGCTTAAAAAATACATTGCAACAATAAACAATATTAATCGAATATCTAAACAATTTGTAGCATTTCTTAATAAGCAACAAACTTAACTTAATTTATTAAATTAGTTTTATTATATTATATACAATATTGTCAAATATATTTCTAGAAAGATTATATATAAACTTTGATTATATACGACGCAAAAAATCTACTAATATTTATATATTAATCTTTATTGTATTTAAAATATTAGTACAAATATTAATGTAGTTTAAACTTCTAACAAAATTATACAAATAATATTATTAAATAAGTTTTTTTTGCAATTTTAAAATTTTTGCTTTCGAGCTATTTAGTCTTAATATATAGATTGTTATCTTATAAAAATAACGCATAGAATACAATTATAGCTATTAATAATTTTTTTACTAGATTATATTAAAAGTAGATTTGTTTTGCTTTTAAAAATTATTTTTTTTGTTTTAAATTTTTAATTATATCTAATTATTATATATAATCTAAAATAAACAACAAACTATAATCTTTGTTTTTGTTAATAAAAACAATCTTAAAACTTTAAAACAAAATTCGAAATACTTAATATTCTTAAGAAAAATATAAATTGAGAGAATATTTACGCAAACAAAGTAAAGTTGCTTTCAAAATTGTTTTTGTTGCAATTGTTGCTAAATTATTAAGAAAATACTTTTTTTTCTACTCTTTATTAATACTTGATTTTCGATTGTTTACAAATACAAATCTTGCAAATAAAAAACAATATTGCTATTTAAATAAAATTAAATATTTTTATTTGCTTTAATTATATAGTTCTAGATCTTCTTTATTTAACGCAAATATAATATTATTTTTTAAAGTATTTAATTAGCTTTCTTTATTGTTGCAAATATTTAACAAACTAATTTTAAAATATTTTAACAAAAGCAAATAATACAAAGTGCTAAACTATAATACAAATTAAAGCTCTAAATATACAATAAAATTGTTTTAGATATTTAGAAACTTTATTGTTTTTAGCTCTTTTTTTGTTTATTTTTTTAATTAAAATATATTTTGCTATTTTATAATAAAGAGTTTTAATAATTATTTTTTCTTTTTATTTTAATTTTAAACTTGTTAACAATATTGTAGATATCAAAATACGTTGTTATTGCTAAAACAACTAACAATATTATTTGTTTTGCAAATAGCAATTCTAGTAACTAAACTTAAAAGCTCTTCGACAAAAAAATTAACAATCTATTATTGTTTATTTTGTTAAAGAAATTTGCAACTCGCTTCGATGCAATAATATTTATAAAGAAATATTAAAAAAATTAAAAATTCGAAAAAATTTAATATTTTGTTTTATTTTTTAAACTTTGTTTCTTTTTCTTTTATAAAATAAAGCAATTTTGCAAAAACTTTCTTAAACACAAAAGTTGATATATAATTGTTAATTTTTAATTGTTAATATTTTTCTAGCTTAAAAATATTTTTAAATTGATTAATATTTTTTATATCTAATTAATGTAAACTTCGTTTAAATTTTTTATATTTTAACAAATACAATAGTATTTTAATCGAATTACAATAGACAAATTTTTTCTTTTGTAAAAAAATTAATTTTTTGATTAAATCTATTTTTCTTTTAAAATTGATTAATAAATAAAATATATAAAGATTTTAACAATTGTAAAAGAAATCGAAAATAATATTTAAATATTTTTAAATTGTATTTATATTTAACTTTAGCAAGTTTAACTTAGAAATTTTTATTTTTATAAATAATTTAATATTTAAATAGAGTTTCTTGCTAGTATAAATACTTTATAATATTGCTAAATATAATAGTTTGTAATTACTATACTTAATTACAAGTTTTCGAAATTAACAAAATTACTATTTACAATATTAACAAACTCGAATATTTATTAAAAAAAACTTAATAATATTGTTAAATAAAAATCGAATTTTTAATTTTTTGTTAATAAGAAAATTAAAAAAGAAGCAATAAAATTCTTGTTTTTTTAAAACAACTTAAAGAAGAGTTGTCGCAACGCTATTGTTATACTTTGTGTAAAAATTTTGTATATATAATTTAACAAATTGATTTTATTTGTTAAAAACAACTTTTTTGCTAATTTGTTTTGCAAATTAAAAGCGTCGATATTATATTATAAAAACGCTTTGTATTGTTTAAAATAAAGCAAGTTTTTAATAAAAGAGACTTTCGATATATTTTATATTTGTCTTTTTTTTTTTTTGTAAATATATTTTGCGTTTTTGTTAATAATTTTAATTTCTTCGATTATATTATTAAAAATTTAAAAAGTTAAATATTGTTCGAAAAAACTTGCTTACAATTTGTAAATATTAAATTAACAATACTAATAATAAAAAGTGCTTTATATTTGAGTTCGAATATTACTTTTAAAATTCTAAAAAAAAAAAAAAAGTTTGCTCTACTTTAGAAAGAATTTATAAAAATTTTCAATTTTATTGTTATAATAAATTTTGTTAATAACAAATTGTTTTTTTTTGTTTAATATCAATCTTTAAAAGATTTGTTTTAAAAAAAAAATTTATACAAAATTTTCGAAAGATTAAAGATTGTTTGTTTTTAGTAGTTTATTTTAATTATTTTTATATTGCAATATTTGTTTATATAGTATAATCGATTATTATATTGTTTAATTTTGTTGTTACAAATTGTTTTAAATCTTCTTAAACTTAAAATATTAATTAATAATTTTAGAACTTTTTTGCGTTAAGTTGTAAAAATTATTTATTTTAATTTACAATTATAACTTTTGTAATATTAACACTATTACTAACTATATATTTTTAAGACTTTTATAGTAAGCAAGTTTATATTAATATAACTATTAAATAACTAATATAATTAAAGCATTTAATTTGATTCTAATTTACAAAATATTATACAAATTAGTCTTAATATATTGTTTAAAGCGCTTGTACTATATAGTATTTTTATTTTAATAACAAAATTAAATAATTTGAGACTATTTTATTGCTTTTTTCTCGAAAAAATATAGATTAAATTTAACAATAATTTAGTTATATTAAAAAAGTCTAACAATATATAAATCGAAATAAATATATATTTGCAACAATCGAATATATTTGTATTGTATATATTGTAAGTTTAAACTAATATTTAGTTATAATTATTTAATCTATAAGATTTGTCTAAGTTTTTTCGAAAAATCTTTAAAAAAATTAAATTATTTGTATTAATTAAATTTGTATTTTTTATATTTGTTTAAAGATTTAAAAATAAAATTATAATCTTTTACAACTAGTTCTTGTATTCTAAATATTAACAATAATAATATTTAAGAAATTATATTTTTAAATTTTTTTAAGTTGTTGCAAAATACAATTAAGTTAAAATATATTATTTAAAGTTTTTTCGATTTTGCAATTAAAATTAACTTGAATAAATTTATAAATATTAAAATTTTTATATACTAAATTTTTTTAAATAATTTAATTATTTTTAGATTCTTTTTTTAACTATAATTAGTCAAAAAGTGTTTTAATTATTTTAATTTGTTAATTTGTAAATTATTTTAATTGCAAAACAAACGCAAATTAGATTTTGTGTATTTTTTTTAACAAGTAATTATATATTAAATATTAAACAACTATTACAATATTAATATTTTCGAAGAAATTCTTCGAACAATTTTCGATATTAATACAAAAATATTTAATTATTAATAATTTAAAAAGTTTACAAGAGTTACAATTATTGTTACAATTATTTTTTATACTCTTTTTTATATATTTTCGAACTACAACAATATAAATAAATGTTAAAAAAATATAAACAAACAGAATTTTAAAATAATTCTTATTTAAATACAGTTGTAACTAATATTATATAAATTTCAAACTATTAATATATTTGTTTTAAATATAAAATAGACAAATCTTGTATTTAAAATATATATATATATATTTTTTAATCTTTAAGTATTTTAATAGTTAACAACAATTAAAACTTGAACAATCTTAACAATTTTTATATAAATAATTGATACAATTTTAGATTTTTAAAACTAATTTAAGTTAAAATCTTTTTTAATTAATTTATATATTTTTTATTGAAGTTTTTTAAAATAGAGAATTAAAGTACAATAATTTTATCAATTTTGCTTTGTAAGAATATTGTTATATATAATTAATTATAAAGAAATTAAATATAGTAGTATTGTTTAAGACAAATATTAAAGAAGATTTTACAATATTGTTGACTTCTAATTTTAGATATATTGTATATAACAACTTTATATTCTATCTATAACGTTTCTTTGTATTGTCTCTTAATAAATAGAAAATCTAATATAATATATAAAATTGTTTGAACAATAAGATTAGAAAAAACTTTTTTAAATTTAATATCTATTTCTCTAAAGAAATTTTTGCTATAGATAATATTAAACAAATGCAAGAGTTTTATTAATATATATTAGTTTTTGCTTAACAAAAGAGTAGATACAAACAAACAAAATTTATTTTAATTATAATTTTATTTTTCTTTAAACTTAATATTGCGCTAGTATTTTAAGATAATTAATACTATTGCAAAAAAATTATTTGCTATTAATTAAAAAATTAGATTGTATTTTATATACTTAAATATTTTTGCAAAATCAAATTAACTTTTATAATAAACAAAAATATTTTAAATTATTTTTAGTTTAATAAAGACTTGTATAACAAATACTTTTATTTTCGAAAAAATATTTAATTCTTTGTTTGCTATTTTAAACAATATAATTAAGATTTTTATAATATATAACTCGAATAATACTCGAACAATAAATAGTTTTTCTTAAACTATTTAGTAATTTATATATTAACAAAAATTAATATACGTTTTTTCTATATTAATAAGAACTTTAAAGAAACTATATAAAGCTTGTAATATAGCACGTAATTAATATTAATTAAAACAAAAATTTATCGAATTCTATACAATACAATTAAAACAAACGCAAATAGAAAAAGAGCAACTCTTAATTAAGACAAAAATTAATAAGTATCAAGATATTATATAAATTATAAAAACAAATAGTTGAGCAATATTACAAATAATACTATTAATTGAAATTTATATTACAAAAGACAACAAACTTTCGATTATAATAATTTTTCTTTAAGCTTAGCTATAATAGTAAATTAAATTTATTTGTATTTGTTGTTTAAATTAATAGAAATAGAGTTGCTATCTAGTTAAATATAGATAATATCTTTAAATATTATTATAGAATATTAATATTTAGTAATATCGAAAAAATAATATAGCAATTTAGATTAGTAATTAATATAACGTATTGCAAATCTATAGTTTAACAACTCTTTAACAATATTAAATATTGTTTATTTATCAATTGTTTAATAAGAAAGTCTATTTCTAAGTTAATAAATTTAATATATTATAAGTTTTTTTGCAAAATTTGTTAATTAGCAATTTTTCGACAAAATATTTTGTATCTTATATAATTCTTGTAATAA
>JAABUL010004053.1_pt1 | contig 20375 bp, 14 predicted proteins | sample 5559151 | NCBI WGS metagenome assembly JAABUL01 (sample SAMN10711876, study PRJNA513368) | rock metagenome | isolation source: Antarctica rocks | place: Antarctica: Victoria Land, Pudding Butte sud | reverse complement strand
TTCGATTTGATCAACAACTTCGTTGAACTTGTCAGGGAGATCCGGGCTCGGATGTAGCGCGACGATTCAAACATGCTGTTTCCCAAGGCCTCGCCTTCAGACCTGCTACAGGAAGTCCAATATGTGAGACTTATCATCGATCCGCGAGGGCTGGAAGCAACGGGTATGGTGGAATAGTAAGATCGGGCGTTTGGTGAATATCTTGCTCTATCATCATCTCAGGGCGTTGTGGTTGTAAATTGGTGTCTTGGGAAGCATTTGATGCGTTCATCGTTACTCTGGGACTATCTGAACAGAAGGAAGGGAGAAAGGGCAATAGTTGCTCTTGTACGGGCATGTTGTGGACCTGTACCAAGCGTTGAAAGCGCAAGTATGGGCACGGTAGATAAGTGGCCTGGAAAGGCATGTCGTCATTGAAAGCGTAAACACTGCTCGGGATTTTGATAGAGATATCTAGCACGTTATCTGCCCTTCTCAGACAGAATCATACGATCTTGCTGATCATTCAGGTTGGAGAGGAGGTTTGAGGATAGAAGATCATCGCGAGAGAGGTTGCCAAGACTCTGATTACATAAGAGAGCTTGACTAATCACAGCTATCCTCCTCGAACCTTGTTAGCCTTCTATTACTTCTCCACCACCCTGAGCACCCTTACCGATGCACACCAGAGGTTGTTAGTCGCGGATTCGAGGTCGGGGTCGCCTCATTCTCTTACGCGACATATCAATTCTATCATAGCGAGCTGTGATGGGTGGGCAAATGGCCAACCCAATGGATGGAAGCTGTTCCTATCGCTGGTGTGTCGCCGGAGGCACGAAGCATTGCCCCTGCAGGCAAGCCTCCTATTGCAGCGCCTCATGCCAGAGAGAGGACTGGCCAGCTCATAAAGCCAGCTGCACGCGTGTCAACCCTAGCACGAAATTTTCAACAGTCCAGTGTGTCCGGTTGAAATGTCAAGCTGGTGGAGCCTCAGGATACGAACAAACTACAGTATCGCGAGATGACGCGATCTTCAGCGCTCCTCCAGCGCCCATCACCCAGAAATTCGGCTTACCTCTCATCGTGCAGCCACCACCGACGCGCCCGGCACGTACGGCGGACAACGACAACCCTCACGCTACATGGCTCATGATCGACCCAGACCATGGCTTGGCACCACCGGAATGGCAAAGTGCCGTCGGCGACTGCTTGGTTGCAAGAGCAGACAAGAAGCCCTTGAAGATACAGACGCTGGCGGCTATCACAGATTACATGTCTGATATCATGGACGATTTCGGAGACGGAATGGACGGATCTGTGGTGGCAGAGAAATACTACAGTAAAGCAAAGTTGGAAAAATTCACAGAGGCGCATTTCCAAATGCAGCAGGACTATAAGGCTCAGATGGCAGAGCTAGAAGACTCATAAGCAGCAAGATGAGGCGTCTGATCAGCAGACGAGCTACGATTGCAAGCCGGCATACGCTGGGTGACACCAGAGACTGCTATGCCTAGCAGCAGTGGTAGATAAGAGAAGTGGGATCAGATCACGTTGACTTGGACATTTGGAGATAGTATGGCCTATGTAGGTTTGCAAAACCGGCTATGGCGTCAACATATCGCTCTCGAGATGGTGCGGATTGATCTCGACTAAGGGCATTGGCGTTGTATATATCACTAAGCGACATACGCCTTTACTCCAACGAAAAAGGTACCTGGACTGTAGCTCAGCCTTCCCAACATGTCCACTTTCGCAACTAGCTCCATCCAACCTTCACCACCGTCACAGCAAATGACAGTGCTCGCCTCCTTGTTTGCAAGACTACCTCCGACACAGGGTCGGCTTTCGTCGTCAAAAGGGAGCTCAAAATGCATCAAGTTCTGCAAATCTTGCTCATCGCTTGGATACCCCTGGTTATCCGGCAGCCAGCGCTTTCAGTGGGATGAGAGATCCCCGATTCCCGGCTCGGTCCCAGCGTATGCGCATTAAAGGTATCGAAGTCTGGGCCGGTGAGGAATCTCTGATCTCTAGCCCTGGTACGTCGTATTCGTCTTGACTCTGACATACCTGTGATTTGCCGTAAAGTGTGCATTCGTGGGGTACATTCGCATCGTAATAAGATCGAGACGAATGATTTCTGAGACTACATCCCAACCTCGTTCCGGGAAGAACCCTTCTTGTCCAGTGCGTATATTCGCGCGCTACACCGGCCGCTTCACGTAACAAATAGCAAGAATGGAAGCGCTGAACGCCTATAGCAGCACTAGTATCACTATAATTTCCTTGCGCATCAGGCGCGAACGTCCATCTGCAGACAACGTCGGTCTTTACAAGATAACTCAGGGAGTACCAGCGATGATTCTACGAAGGTTCGTCATTTCGGTATCTGCGGCCGTTATGGCAGCAGTCGCTTTCACACCACCTCTAGAGCCTTTCACTCTGCAGCTAGTGTCACAGAATGTAACAGCTTCATCAGCGATGGCAAACAACAGCAATTTAGGCAGATGGCCCCAGAACATATTCACAAAACCCCTCGGCTGGGGCATCAGCGTTCAAGTCCGTTCCTCCATACCATATCACCCAGTAACCCCGACCCAAGAGTTCAGAATCCTCTCGATCATTGAAGCCATGGAAGACGAAGCACGGCGGCGCTACCCAATCTACCCTAAGACAGTTACCGTCAAGCATTATCTCGACACATCTGGCCCTATCATCTTTGAGATGAATTCTACCAACGCCCCGTTCACGGGGCTGATGATAGCTGGGATGCTTAAAGTGATCTGGGACATGATACTGGAGTACGGAGGTCCTGCGAGTCTGTTTGCGCACCTCATTAAGGAGGGGGGCGATGTTGGATTTATCAGATTCGAACTTGGCAATCCGGTTAATAAATCAAGTTCTTGAATGCAAAGGGGTAAATAATCAGCGCGCGCTAGTCCAGCCACAAGCCTTGCGTCGGGGGCTTCATATGAGAAGTTCAATCGCTATAGACAACCGTCAACAGCTTTCTTCAATCCGTGTCTCGCGCTGTTGCTTTATCATCAATCTCGATCAAGCACTAACCGCGACCTTCTTGAGCAACCTGCAATATGCAAAGAACAATGGACAACTCTAACAGATCTACAGTCTAACCTTGAGAGGTCGTGCCCTTACGGGATCTCAAAGCCTAAATCCCACTGAAGACGGAGTCGAGCAAGTCAGGCTGAAACGGCTCCAAGCGCGCCAGAGGGAAACATCTTGCAAGCTTTCCGCCCAGCAGTAACTTATCCAATCTTCCTAGCCCCGCATCTCACCACAGTCTGACGCGAGCATCGTTCTGCCCTCACAGCTGCAGTCACCGTGCCGTTAGGAGCAGCACATATATCACCCCCTCCAGCAACTCCTTTTCCGGCAAAGCCTCCGCGACGTGGGTGGATACTCAGAAAAAAGCGGACCTATCATAAAAGTGGCTCAAAGTAGCACCTGGAGTCTACAACTACGCCATCGAAGACATCATCGCCATTGGCTTTACCCCAGGAGGATGCACACTAGACGTGCGAGGCGTTGCCTTTTTCATATCCGTCCCCAATCCTGACCCTATATCCGGCCAGTCGATCTATATCAACCAGTTTGAATACTTCACCATCCTCGGCGGCCCTATCTGTTTCGACCAAGCCGAGCAATGGTCACAAGCAACCGTAACATATCCATCGCCCCCTTCGACGGGCCCTACGCCACCGCCACATTCACGGTTGAGGAAGGCTACAACGCCTCTGTGTGGAGCACCGTGGGGGGGCCTCGAAACCAAGGATGCGATACTTCGAACCCAAAGCACTACTCGCGTCCCGACTGCAATTTCTTCTACGCTAATCAATACGACTTCAGCAACCTCCTATCCAAAAGACATTCACAAGCCGTATCGCCGAGCGCGCCGGCCTAAAGGTCGGCTACCACATCACCACCGTCGCATATCTAATTGATGGAGAGTGGGTTTTCCCATGCCAAGCGGACATCCTTCCGTGCTCTAGACACAAAAGTGGCAGGTCTAGTGAGGCAATCGATGCCAAGCTACTTTGACATTGAAACTGCACTCAATCAGCTATTTTACAGTGCAATTGATAACATTTTCTCCAATCACAGGCAGCGGAGAGAATCTGCTTGTCCCAAAAATAGATGAGCGACACTCGCGCTTGGCAGCGAGGCTCGCGCTCAAACGCGCGTCCTCGCCAACCTGATCTGTTTTCCAGATCTAGTCTACGAGTCAGTAATTGATTGAGAAACCTTTGGTACGCAGATCATTCGCCTCTATTGGTCTTACAGCTTTCCGTACCATAGTTCTGTTATACGTCAAAATGTTCGGCGAGTCGTTGGCCTTTGAAGTCGGCCCTCGTTCCTTTGGACTGGAATTGCCCATGTCGAGCTTACTCCTCCCACGCAGAATACGGAGAGCCTAGTCGCCGACTTTCAATAAGCCCTAGGCCGGATGACGCTCTAGGCCAACGTCTTCGACATCTGCATCTGACAACAGTAATGCTGGCGTACGGCTACGAGTGTGTGGATATGTTGTAGAGCCGGCCCGAATTGGCTTGGCAATCTGCGTCTTCCCCGAGTTTCGCAATTCATGGCCCTAGCATAGATATACACTCACAACTTCCTCCACACCCTGTAGCCATTCCCCAGAACTCTCCTCGGCTTTGGTTCTTACTCGATCGTCACCTCGAAGTAAGAGCAAGTATGGTTCCCTTCCCAATCAATTGTGTTTTTCTCAGGCAAACATGGGCGCTCACCAAAAAAACCCTATTGATCGCCGCGGTAAAACATTGGTTTTCAACATTGATTCGAGCCGTCTTACTCCCCATCGCTTTTATAGTCTTGTTAGCCAACATTAGGAACTTTGCCTTCACGCAGAATGGATACGGCGTCGGCTGTCCACTTCCTGTTCGGGGCCTTGCGGAGAGCAACCCAGCCCACGAAAAGCTTGTAATCGTACAACCTCCGGGACTTGGCCAAGACGTCGATAGAGTGGCCAAGGCGATAGCAGCACCTCTGTATCCGGACCAATCCGTCGTCTATCTCACTGACGCTAAAGATCTCCTCACAACGTGCAAAGAGAGTTACCAAGGCGTCTCGCAATGTTTTGCTGCCGTCGTCTTCAATGATTCTCCGTTGACCATTGGAAAGAGAAGCACTTGGAACTATACCATCCGGGCAGACTCGGCGTTGAGTGGAAACAAATTTACATACAATGTACACAACAGCGACGCCGAGAATGTCATGCTTCCCTGGCAAGTCGCTATCGACAATGCCATTACAAACTCCACCATCATCCCTAATGAGTACACGTATACGACTGTTTCCCAATCTGCACACGACGAAGATTCCAGAAAGACCTTTCAGAGGTTGGTTGTTTCCACTTTTGGGATTGCCTTCTTCATCACCTTAGTGTCACTTATCTACCATTTGGTAGGCATGATAACGGCCGAGCGAGAGTCCGGCATGACCCAATTGATCGATGCAATGGGAGGCTCCGCAGGAGCTCGTATCTGCAGTTATATTCTGGCTTTCGATATCATGTACTTACCCGGCTGGATTGTGTTCGGAATCGTATTCTGGGCTCAAGTTTATAAGACATCGAGTATTGCCGTAGTTGTCTTCTGGCAAATCTTCACCGGAATGTCGCTTACGGGTGCCAGTGTTTTCGCGGCCATGTTCTTCAGCCGCGCGCAACTATCTGGTGTCTACAGTGTCATCGGATTCCTCATTATTGCTGTCGTTGGCCAAATCATCGATCATGGCAACGCCAATACTGCCGAAACTGCAATCTTGTCACTCTTGTTTCCAAGCATGAACTACATGTTCTTTATTGGATACCTTGGTCGCTATGAACATCTCAGTCGCCCTACGAACATGCTACGGGCTGCGCCTGCCACATCGGAACTGAAAAGCTCTTCGACGGTCCCTGGGATCGTGCTTTGGATCATGCTGTGGCTTCAGATTGTGATTTACCCCATCCTAGCTGTGTTCGTCGAGAGATGGCTCCATGGTGCTGATTCCAAAGGGCGAACTATTGGTCTTCCCTCTGATCAAGTAAGCTCTTCGACGGCAATCGAAATAACTGGTCTGAGCAAGACTTACCCACCACCATTGTGGAAAATGTGGCTTAAGCGAGGGAAAACGACTGATGTTGTGGCGGTGGACAGTCTGGACTTGGTGGCTCAGAGAGGGCAGATATTGTGTTTGCTTGGGGCCAATGGAAGCGGCAAGACAACTACCCTGGACATGATTGGGGGCCTTCAGAAGCAGAGCAAGGGATCAATTCAAGTCAATGCAATGCCGTCACAGCTTGGTAAGCTTGTTTCTCCACCAGTCGTGGCTTCGGCTAACGCCTGCGAGGCATCTGTCCACAGCGCAATGTGTTGTGGGACGAACTCACAGTCGCCGAGCACCTTCGAGTTTGGAATGGCGTCAAATACTCACAAGCCAGCGCATCCGAGCTTAATGGTCTAATTGAAGCGTGCGACCTAACACTCAAGAGCACTGCCCAAAGTGGAACTTTGAGTGGTGGGCAGAGGCGTAAATTGCAACTCGCGTGTATGTTCGTCGGTGGAAGCACTGTGTGCCTGTTGGATGAGGTCAGCTCAGGGCTGGTATGTGCAAATTCGCTATTTACCTTCCGATCTGTATTGATGGATAGACAGGATCCGCTTTCCCGACGTGTCCTATGGAACATAATCCTCGCTGAGCGCTCCAAGAGAACCATGATCCTTACAACCCATTTCCTAGACGAAGCTGACGTGCTCGCTGACCACATTGCCATTATCTCACTTGGACTTTTGAAGTGCGAAGGGTCAGCCGTAGAACTGAAGACTAAGCTGGGGGGGGGATATCGTGTCCATCTTCCAGGCACAACTCAAGGTCCTGAGCTGGGCTTTCCTACCAAACGCCTCTGGGACCAAACCGTGTACAACACCACTGATTCAGCTCAAGCTGCAGCGCTCATCACCAAACTCGAATCTCAAGGTTACTCTGATGTCTTCGTCAATGGCCCGACGGTAGAGGACGTCTTTTTGCGGGTCGCGCAGGAAACCCACGCTGCTAGAGTGCAACATGAAGGCGATATTGAAGAAGACTCTCACGACAGCACGTATCTTCCCAGAACCCGAACTCTGACGAGCGGTGACATGAAACTTTCTTCCGGCCGAGATATTCCCTTTCACAAGCAGGCCATAGTCTTGTTTCGCAAGCGCTTTACGGTCCTCATGCGAAACTGGTTTCCATATTTCATCGCTTTCGTTATGCCTATCGCGGTTACCCCGGCTCTCCAGACTCTTCTGAAAGATTACAAGGCTGATAACTGCCACGAAGTGCGACCTGTCAATCCCAACCAAGCACAACCACTCAATTTCTTGTTTACTGATCATGCTATCGGAAATCTGCAAGTACTACTTGGACCGAGTGTGCTCAACGATTCCCTGCACAGTGTCATCTCCAGGTTCGCTATTGGAACCGGTCTGGCCATGTCCAATTACACCAACCAATTCGTCTTTGAGGACAGCTTCTCTACCTTCCAGAATCACGTTGCAAACCTGTACGCTAACACTACCCCCGGAGCGCTCTATATGGATAGCAACTCGAGTGCACCTACCTATGGATTTGTGGGCGATTACGGTATCATACCGGCAATGATCATGCAGAATCTGTGGACACAATTGCGCACTGGGGAGCCCCTTACCGCTTACTACACCGCATTTGACAACGCAGCCGGGACTGCGGCCGGAAACAGCATTCAATGGATCACATATTTCTGTCTTGCCCAAGCAGTGTACCCTGCCTTTTTCGCGCTCTATCCCACTTTCGAACGACTGGGCAAGGTACGGGCTCTCCAATACTCGAACGGAGTTCGAGCCGCCCCACTTTGGTTCTCGTACGCACTGTTTGATTTCTCCTTCGTGATTGTCACAGCTGTAATCAACACCATTGTGATATCGCAGCAGCTTCCTTTCTGGTTTGCGGTTGGCAACATGTTCCCCGTCCTTGCACTCTATGGTCTAGCTGCCATCCTATTGTCGTACGCTATCTCGCTGGTGGCAACCTCCCAGCTTGCTGCATTCGCTTTCGCGGCGGGCAGTGGAGCAGTGATGTTCCTGCTGTCTCTCATTACCTTCATAGTGAGCAGCCCGAACTTCCACTATCGATTTGTGCTAATTCGGCCAAGCTCGTCAATAGTTATGCTTCAGTGAACAGCCTGACATCTACGATGGATAGCGTGACCTTCGGTCTCAACTTTTTCTTCCCCATTGGAAATGTCTTTGTACGTTGCTGTTGACACGCCGTCTCCAATAAAATCTCTACTAATTCCACGTAGCGAGCGGCGGCGGTTGGTTTCAACGCCATCCAGGTCAATTGCCGCAACAACCAGTACGTATCGAGCGGAAGCTCTATCTACGCCTACGGCGGCCCTGTCCTTTATCTTTGCATCCAAATATGCGCCTTGTCCTGGTTCATTCTCTGGTATGAAGGCGGCAGCCTACCCTCCATCCTGCAACGTAAGCACGCCGTGGACGAAACCGAACATGAGCTACGGCCGATATCTAAGGACGTCTCGGACGAGAAGGAGCGCGTCGATCACTCTGACTCGGATGCTCTGCGTTGTTTAGGGCTTACAAAACAATTTGGCGCCAATGTCGCTGTCGACAATGTCTCTTTTGGTGTGAGTCGAGGCGAAGTCTTTGCTTTATTGGGTCCGAACGGTGCCGGCAAATCGACGACCATCAACATGATCCGAGGTGAAATGCGTCCTGATAAAGGCACTATACTTTTGGAAAATACAGACATCGTCAAGCATATGCGAGCTGCGAGGAAGTACCTTGGTGTCTGCCCACAATTCGATGCTCTTGACCTGATGACAACCCGCGAGCACCTCGAGTTCTACGCCAGCGCGAAAGGAGTTACAGCGATTGAACAAGATGTCGCCACTGTCATGAGCAAGGTTGGTTTGGAGGCATATGCCAACCGGCTAGCCTCAAACTTGTCGGGTGGAAATAAGCGCAAGCTCAGTCTCGCCATCGCATTGATTGGCAATCCAACGGTCCTTGTCCTCGACGAACCAAGCTCGTCTATGGATGCCGCCTCAAAACGCATCATGTGGAAGACACTTGCAGAAGTGTCAGCCAGCCGTTCTCTCATCCTGACGACACACTCAATGGAAGAAGCCGACGCCCTCGCCACACGGGCTGGGATTATATCCAAGCGCATCCTCGCCCTCGGCACCACGCGCTTTCTACGTAAGAAATACGGCAACGTCTACCACATCCATCTCATCCTCAAAACTGGACCACTGGCTTCAGCCGAGGAGATGCGAAGCGTGGAGCAGTGGGTTGAGCAGTCTTTCGAAGGTGTTCGCTTTGACAGCTTCGGGAGCTATCATGGGCAGATCAAGTTCTCGGTGCCTGCCTTATTAAGCGCTAGTAACAACAGAGCAGAAATTAAAGAAAAATTTCCACCGTCTTCGCTTGCTGGGACAAAGGTCAGAGATGAGCTCGAAGATAGCAATGAAGAGATTGCCCGGCAACAGAAGCCCGTACCGAAACTGAGAGGGATACGAGCACTCTTCTCGGTACTGGAAGATGGCAGAGAGGAGAAGGGCTTAGAGTTCTACAGCGTCGGAGCGACCACCCTAGATCAAGTTTTCCTGACCGTGGTGACGGAGAACAACGTGCGGGAGGAAGGTTACGCGCCTGCACCGACGAAGAAGTGGTTCATTTGGCCGTGCTGGTAAGGAAACATTCGGTGGGTTGGCGTTCTAAGATAAGGGATATGGTTAGACGATATCTTTGGTTTTTAGGAGCATAATATCTGTTTAGTATGTAAAAGCAGAATCCTTCAAGAAACATTTGGCATATGCAAATTATCTAAGAATTCTTGGTATAGGTACTTAGCATCCTATCCCCACGGATCTATACTTCTAGGTAGTAAAACTCCTCTGGAACTACTATTCCTAGGTATTTCAGGTTATAATCTATAAAAAAGATACTCGGAAGAGGCTATTCTATAAGGTAGTCTACTTTTTAGATAGCTTCCTAAGAATTCTTAGAATTCTAAATTCTTAGGCGGAGAATAAGCCTTTATTAAGTATTAGAAGCTAAATATAATAAAAATCTTTTATATCTAAGAGCTCCTAGAAAGTAAACTACCCTTTAAATTAGCTTCTTATAAGTAACTTTTATATAAAGTATAACCTATAATACCTAGAAATAGTATACCTAGACTAGATTTACTACCTAGAAGTATAGATCCGTAAGGATAAGATACTAAGTACTTATACTAAGAATTCTTAGATAATTTATATATGTTAAATTTATATTAATGGAAAATCTATAATATAAACCTTATAATCTAGACCGTTTGAAGCCGCTATATCTAGTAACTTTAACTTCAAAATAAACTCTATTATTAAGCTTCTATAAAGCTAAGCTAAGCTATATAACTTAAGCTAGGGGTTAGTACAAGGTGAAGGCTATTAATAAGAGGGAACTTAAGTAGTATTAATACTATTAGCTACCTAGAATCTACTCCTACTTACTATCCTTTTAGATTTTAAATAATATATATCTAATTACTACTACTATTCTACCTCTAGAAAAATTATATATTTATAACTAGGCTTACTTAATACTTATCCTAGGATAGTATTACTTAGATAAGGGTTTTTTAGATATTAAAGTTATTATAAAAGGTATTATACTTATTATATATAAGTTAATAGTAGTAAACTAGTTACTTAGTAGCTAAATAATAAGATATCTATACATTATTATTAGTAGTAATGTATCTAATTACGTAATAGATATTCGCCCGATGAAAGACGACACAGCACCAAGCGCGATGAGAACGTAGAAGAATCACTCTCGAAACTTGTTCTTGGCTTTAAAAGGAGGAATGCAATCGATATCTTGCCGACGCCACAACTGAAGATGGTGAAAGGCTGCGATATCCAATTCAGTTTGACGGCCTGCAATTTTCCCAATGAGTCCAATGCCTCATAGTGCCTGCCCGCTCCATAGAATACTTCTGCAGTCACAATCGCAGAACAAATGATGGCCAAGAGCTTCCAAAGATGTCAGTCTCTATTCCTAGCAGAAGATATTGAGACTGGGGTCTTGTGACGAATCGAGATGCCAGGAAGACTCACCAATGCCAACAGTATCATCCAGTCGTCGATTCCAACGTTATGGATCAGGCATGAGCGAGTATACATTCTTGCTCCCACGATGACGATGGCCACGACGTATTCTATCCAGCTCACAGCAAGAATAGCTGGGCCCCGATTCGCAGATCCTACTACTGTGGTGGATGGAGTATTTTCTGGCATCACAAACTTTGAAAAATTTGTAATAGCATCTAAATTCAGGAAATGGAAAGCGGCAGTTCCAAAATCAGTGGCTAGTGACGGTTACCGTCAGCTTTTGAAAGGGGGAACCATCTGTCAACTTTTAAAACAGGCATCCATCCAATTGGAATTGCGGTTCTTCTTCCGAACGGTATACAGGTACATACGACCGAATGATGTAACACGAGGGTAGTATTCGAAGAGTGTGCCCCAAATCTCAAGGCCTGTGTGATGATGGTGTGTTACGCATTTACCATGGAATCTCCAGCTCGGCTATCCCTGTCCGTGTGAGCGCTAAGTACAGTAGCAGGGGTAGATATCAGGGTTTTAGCGTCAATACAGTTGCAAGCGAGGCTTTGGTGGTCTCGGGTCGATTGTATAACATCGTTCGATTGGTTGGGTCAATTGTTTAATGAGCTGTAGTAGTACTCACCGCTCACAAGGAAAGGGCTACCTGCGGATTGGTGCGTGGTGCGCTTGGGTCGACAGTGACTGTCACGACCAATAATGCAGATCCTACGGAGAAGCCAAAGGGAGTAGTGCCTGGACAATGACGACTTGACGAGTACCGCGGATCATCAGCCGCGGCGTAGTACAGACTGTTCGTATCAGTAATCTCGGGGATCTCGGCCCATGCATCCATTTTAGTCCTCGATCGGCAATGCATTGGCCCTGTTGGGAAGGAAGGCCGACTCAAACAAACCTCATTCGCTGCCTATGCCTGCGCGGTGACCATCCATTGCTCGCACCTTGCATAATCCGCACTCCAGCTGATATTCACACCCACGTATTCGATTGACCTCAAGTCCAAAGTTCTCTCCCCAAGCCGTCGGCAAGGCGCACCAGATCGAAGATGGACGCAACAAAACTCATCGATCTACTCAAGTCAGCTGCCGAAGCGCCCTCAGACAAACTTCCTCAGGAGGACATGGCAAGGAGGGAGCTTGTGACAGCAATGCGCAAGCTAAGTGCTAGGCTCGAAAATCCGATTGATTCGATCATGAGATTTGTGTTCCAGGTACGTTTATCCCACGCACCGTCCTAAAGGTATAAAGGTCAATGAAGATATACAGCTAAACTGGGTCAGTGCTAGCCTCATCAGAACGCTGTTATTAGGATTGCAGTTGCCCTCGATCTTTTTGCCTTGGTGAAAGAAAAGGAAGAGAATGGCACAAGTGCAGAGGAGCTTGAAAGCCTCACAGGTGCAGAGCACGCACTGATCGGTCCGTCTGCTTCCCTCAGACATCTCGAGCATCCTAGAGAGGACTATATAGCTAACGCTTATCACTAAGTTCGCGTTATGAGAGTACTAACAGCCATGGGTGTCTTCTCCGAAATCGACGAGCAGCGCTACGGCGCGACCCCCATTTCGAGAGCCTGGACCACTCCGTCGTTGAGGGACGCTACCAAGCATCTGTGAGACTCTTCTTTTACAAGCGGTAGTCCCACGAAGGCTGATTGGTAAAATCTAGATTCGACGAAGCAGCCTTCTCTCTCTCTATGATGCCGACCTTCTTGGAGCAAACAAGATATCGAAATCCTGTAGACAGCACTGGCCCTTTCCAATTCGCGTTCAAGACTAACTTAGGCATGTTCGATTTTCTCAATGAGCGGCCCAAGCGCTTGAGTGTCTTCAACACTTTCATGGAGGGCCAGCGTCTGGGCAGAATCCCCTGGTTTGAATACTACCCCGTTGAGAGTTCCCTCTATGACGGGTTGATTAGTGACGACGCTGTGCTGATAGTGGATGTGGGAGGTGGGCGAGGCCATGATTTGGAGGCCTTCAAGGGTGTCTTTCCCCGCCAGCGTGGAAGAGTTATAGTGCAGGATTTGCCGAATACGATTAATGAAATTGACTATCTCGCACCAGGGGTGGAGTCTATGAGATTCGACTTTTTCACTCCACAGCCGATCAAAGGTTTGATAACTTCCAGAGGTATTTACAAAATAGCTGACAGATTCCGCATTCAGGTGCCAGGGCGTACTACTTCCGCAACATCTTCCATGACTGTAAGCTGTTTCAAGATATTACTTCCCGAGCGGACTGTGAAGCAAACAACGAGTCATGAGTGAAAGGCGGACAGTTTTCTTTCCTTCGAATCGTCTGGGTAGATAAGTCTTGCTGAAAGGTGGACCACTGATTTCGCACTTCTTTGTAGGGCCGGATCACAAATGCCGTGTAACACTCCAACACACCGCTGAAGCCATGAAGAAAGGTTACTCGCGAGTGCTTATCAATGAATTTGTCCTCTCAGATCTGAGTAGTCCCTTGCTGGCAGCCACGATGGACATCAACATGATGGCGCTCCTGTCGGGCATGGAGAGAACAAAGAGCCATTGGACCGCGCTGTTGAAAAGCGTAGGATTGAAAATTGTCAAGATCTGGGGACTGGGACCGGAAACAGAAAGTCTGATTGAGGCCGTCCTTGAATAATGCCATGGTAAATTTGGATATCTGTTGTGCTGGATGCTTGAATCCACGACTCAGCATAGACATTGCCGTACTACAGTGTTTGCGAAGCGGTTCGCCCGACGGGAGAAGCTCACCCACCAAAGATTGGTGGCAAGGCCTCAGCGACATGCGGTCGTGAATGTAGCCCATAGACGTCCTAATATGCTTCACCTATAGTGTCTTCCTCCCGGCCTGTAGCCCTACCATCGCCGCCCTATAGTGGCCCCCGCTATGGCCTCATTATGGCCCCTGTAGCCCCTGCTACTTGTCTTGCTGTAGGCCCTGGAGGCCCTGCTGTTGTCTTGCTGTAGCCCCTACCACTGTCTTGCTGTAGGCTTTGTAGGTAGACCCTGCTACAGTTTTGCTATAGGCCCTGCCCTGTAGCTCCTACTGCTGTCTTGTTATAGGCTTTGGTAGACTGTTGGGGTTTCTCCGCATGCTTTCTCTGCATGCCTTGGCACCGTCTTGGCATGGTCACGTGCATTGCAATATTTGCTCCCACATCCATCCATTACCATTCACATACACCATATTTTAGTTCGAAACCCATAACCCTTAACAGATCAACATCCGTTTCCCAAACCTCTTCACCATCCTACATCCTCCGCCTCCACTGGCAGCGGAGCTCGTGCTGACTGCAACAGCTGCAGGCACGCTAGTCGGACTTGTCGTTGCTTCCTTTGCAGTAGTGGTTGGCGTGACCTTGGCTTTTGCAGGTGGTGGCGTGCTTGTTGTTTTTGGATTGCTACTAGCCTCCTGCGCTGGCGGTGATACCGATGACGATGTTGTAGGTGTTGGCTTCACGACAGCAGGCTGTTTCTTCGCATCAGGTGATATAGGTGCTGCAGATGTGGTTGGAGAGACTACCGCGTCGTAACTGTTTGAAGCTGTGGAAGGAGATGAAATAGATATTGACTCCGAACCCTGGGCAGCAGCTTTCTTGCCCGCATCCGATGCGCCAAGAGCAGATGATGAACTCGCGATTGCGGCGGCCGATGATACAGCGACAGCCGTCGGTGAGTGCAGTGCTGATGTACTAGTAGCGCTCACCTTCCCCCCCAGTCCGGGTATATCAAGCGGGAAGCACTTGCTCTCCAACGGTATCTCAAGAGGACCGAAGAGCTTCTTTGACCAGCTCGGCTTAAACTGGCTTTGATTCGCCTCGTCAGCGCCAAATTTGACGTCTATCTGTAGATCCACCTCCACGTTGACCTTGCTGTCCAGCTTGACACCAGTCTGCGAGGATCCTGCCGTTTGAGAGCATGCCCCACCTTCGTCGTACTCTGCACTCAGCACTACAGATACTTCAGGTAGTTTGACTGTAACGGCGACATCGACATTACCCACTCCAACAAGTTCAATACCGAGTGCTAGCTTAGGCTGGGAGAAAGCTGATAGCGTGATGGATGCAGATTCTTTCTTGATGTCGAAGATTGGCGTCAATTGACCTCCGCCCCAGCTCGTGGCAGAGCTCTGATCAGGGTTCTGGACATCAGCAACCAGCTGCGCGCTGTTCGGCAGACTAGCCTGCAGCCCAAAATCCACAGTTGCCGAGCCTGCGAAGGAGGAGCTGACGCCAATGTCGTAAGAAAGTATAGCGCCAAGCTTGAAGATGCCGTCCACCTCAATGCCGGCATCCGGTATAGGGAAGGAGAAAAGCTCCTTAGTATACTGGAGTGAGTCGGGTTTATCACTTGAGGTGACCACCGCTTCGAGCTCGAGCTCCGCTAGGATATTGTTGGGTGATGCGGTAAGGGTGAGGTCTTGCAGCTCAAAATGTTGGACAGACAGACGACCTGTTACCCCAAAACTGCCGGTGACGAAGCAATTGACGCAGTCGAGGGTCAGACGGCCATCGCTGTCCGTGTAAATGTTGGTCTTTTGCCCTTGCTGGCCGACACTCATGTCGAAGGTGACGCTCTTGGTCAGGTCCGCATTGCCTTCTGCGGTGTTCAAAATGTCCTTGCCTACATCCACAATGTCGCCCCATAAGCCGCGTTTCGAGGGTTGCGATCCTTGGAGTGCAATTTCGTGGCCGAAATCCATATCGTAAGACCCCGCGATATCAGACCAAGGGGCTGTCTGGGCGGCTAGGTGAGTGGTCAATGTAGCTACGTCCTCGGCTATATTCGAAATCCTGTGCAGCCTTGTCAGTATGAAAATACAGGGTAGCAGTCAATGAGACGAACAGATATGGCTGTCTTCGATCCTCAGGCCCACAGCCATGGTGGTTAGCAATAAGTAGGAATTTCCCATCATCGTTCTCGTTGATGAATTTCCATTCCTGCAGCGCGTGATTGAAGGCGTTCTCCGACTGGAACGTCAGCGACATCATCCCATCATCGCCCTTACAGTCCACTGAGGACGTAAGCCCTTCAAACCGTTCCATCGCTATCATCAGCAAACCGTCTGGTGCATAAAGCGTCATGTTGGCTAGGAGAAGCTGGCCGCTATCTAATAATCGTCAGCCTCCATCGCTTCTGACCGGCAGGGGGAAATAGCCACCTCCAGGACTGCCATAGATGAATTCTGATTGAGCTTGCAGGTTAAGATCCGAAAAGTCTTCCGTAGAGCGACGGCGTAATCCCATGGCGGCTTCATATTGGTTGATATGAATGGGTCGTAGCCTTGTCGAGGTGGACTGGAGATTTCGAGGCTCTCCAGTCACAGTAGCCGATGCAGCGCAAACAGACCATAGTACCACCAGAAGGTCGCTCAAGGTGAAGGTATGCCGGAACATCATCCTTGGTGCAATCAGAGGGACAAAGAACAGTTTTAAGGAAGTAAAGAGACAGCGTCAACGGCGGAAACTATGAAAGAACGAGATGTCATGAAAGTGTGAGAACGTGAAAAGTCAGAATAAGGGATCTGGTGCTGAGTAGAGCCAAGCATGTCCAGTTCACTCGGAGTGGGTGGTACTCAAATATATAGCTGCCAGGAGGAACGAGGATATGACCTACGATGCATCTCAAGAAAGTTCAATGTTCAAAAGTGAGGGGTATAGCGTCCAGTGGGGGCCATATCAGATATGCCAGTAATAGGAGCTGCCATGTTTCCCTCCATCACAATTTGTGCCGCAAATGACTCCATCGCGCCGTCGGGGCCAAAGTGGCGCACATACAAGCAGCTCATTGCGGAGCCAAGCACGCAAGGGCCATGTTGGCTTACTACATTATGTAGCTGAAGCCCATGGGCATCGGCGATTGGACGCGGAGAGGAATCAAAGGACCTAGTCGGCGACGGCTGTGGGGGCGGAGGAGCCTTAGCTGGCTTGGCGGTGTTTCATACGAGACACCAGTGATGATCGCCCGGCACTTTCCGCTCTGAGGTTGCGTTCGCTTGGCTGCGATACCTCATTGGTCATGATGTACTATTCTCATAAGCGGGCCACTCACCGTCCAAAAGTAGATAAACAATGTCATTCTTACCCCGCGCTCAGCTGCAGCACGACCGTACCGTTAGCGATATCGAACGTATTTGGCCCCGTTGCTATAGTCAGGATCGCGAAGTAGGCATAGCGGACATCTACAGCTCCCCAGGCGGACCACTTCGCCACTTTGGCTGTGTGAAGCTCACTTTTCCATGCTCTTGGCAGCTGAGAAAGGGGGGCAGGAAGATTGCCAACATCTTGGCGTAACCATGCACAAACCCTCGGAAAGCTGTCATACCTGTGCCAGTGCAAACCATGATCAATACCGTGTCAGCACCACCTTTTCGAAGATGGAATGGCTTGTGGCTAGGCTAGACAATAACCAGGATGCGATCACCTTCTTGCAAGGTTGGAAGGTGATACGAGGCGACATCGAGGAATCGTTCGCAGCCTTGGATTGTTCTCTGTTAAGGACACCCCAAGCGGGAGTGCAATTTTCCAAATGGTATAGGCGAGTAGATCGAGTACTTTCGAAGTTGCAGCTGAGACACTGTGACCAGGGATTTGGCGACCCATATTGAGCTCTCTTAAGGAGTTCGAGTGGATTCATTCTTGTCTCCTTGCTTTTTGCGTGGATCGATCGCCTGCTAGTCGCAAGGATTGGGCCTTAGTCGATTCATCTGAGACAGATCTCGTAAATATTCTCAATGTCCTAAACCTCTTGTCAGCGGGGTATATCAAGTTGCTATAGTTCATGTAGGATACCCATATATCGTGCCGCAGCCTAGCTTACCTCTACATACGAGGTTCAGAAATACAGAGCACAGACATTGAGATGCCGGTCACAAGGTTCGTCTGTCCCGATGGGGTGATGAACGTGACCCAAAGGAGAATTGATCACTTCCTAGCTCGACCTACGACATCTACATCAACAGTAGGCAGCGCGGTAACGTATTCGCCGCCCCTATATGTCATGTTATTCAGGAGCCTCCAAGCGTATCGCTTGGGTACTTTCTCACAGTTGAGAATCCTATTCTCTTCTCCAAAAACTTCTCTTACGTCGTGGTCAAGCTGCGACGCTCTCAGTCTCATTGACAGCAATCTGCCCAGTAATCGAAATCATTGAAGAACTCGTTGTCAGCTGCATCTGCAGACCGCCCTGCAAAAGCCCCCTTGCGCCTTGCCGAGGATTGAATTATGATCGATGCGAGGTTTTGCCATCATAGAAGACTGATATTGGTTTCGTCAAATTCTCACTAGTTTTGCTGAACCCCCTGTCGGCGCAAGACGCACTAAGAGTGCTATCCTTGTCGCCACTCAGCCTTTACACCTGATGCACCGAGTCAATACCTTCCCGAGGCGTTGCATGCATGAAGACATTCCTTGGCTTGACGGTGAGAGTTCCTTTCATCACCAGCTCGCAACATGATCATGGAAACGAAAGTCGAGTTGGCGCAGTGTCGTAGCAGCCAGCTTCACTTCCTCTTTGGTAGCATTTTTACCAGTGCAAGACCTGGAACTGTTCTCAGATGGCTATGAACCACTCAGTTGAACTTTAACAGCATAAAATTGCAATATTTACTTGGCCGAAAATCATTCTTCGGTAGCCTGGGGAAGGGTTCGTCCAACAGGCGCGCTGCTCAGAAAAAGCGGGACATTGTCACCGCATGTGGCCCTTAGGATGTAAAGGATGCTGTCGCTTGGCTTGCCCAAGTACTTGTCGCCATTGATTGACACTAGATCCTCGTCACTGTTGGGCAAAGGTCAGATGTTGGCTCCCGTGATAATCTGTGTTAACCTGATGGTTTCTCGGAGACACGTAGTCATCTATGGCAGCTTGGACGAGTGATCACGGCAATCGGCCTAGTTCCGATTGTGAGAATTCGGATTTTCTACTAGATCGAATAACACAAATGAAAGAAGCCCTGGAATCATTTCAGAATCTGCATATTGATGAGTAGAGGTGATATGCGGTAATGCGTGAAAGCGGCAACGGGACATACCAGCAATGAGGATAGTCACCCTACTGTCTGTGACAATTGGATATGACAACCTTTCTCCGATCTGTTAGATCTCGTATATCAGGCATCGCGTTAATCACATTGGCCCTTTCGAGAAGATAAGCCCGTCTGTTATCTCTGATCTCTCCAATGGCGAATGGCGCGGCCCTCGACGTTACTTTGTTGGAGAACCATAGGTCCTATACTTGACAGTAAAGGCATCAAAATACACGGACTAGTAATGCTGGCTTGCTTCCCATGGCATCCACAGATACCAAGTCATCATGTCATCTGCGTCATAGCCTTCAACTGGAGTACGTCTCTGCTCCTCAAGACACCCACGAGTCTGCCCCTAGATTGCAGCATTCGTGACTATCATAAGTAAGAACTCAGCTTGTGCACCTCCAGCCAATCTCCACCTCATCATTCTTGCAGCCTGGGTAGGCCCCTTCTTCAATCCGCCTTCGGACCCTTCAGACTACACCCATCTCAACCGCGCCTGGGATCTCGACATCCAGAGTAGGCTGCTATTAACTTCATGATACTGTGATACGACTGGGAGTATACAGCCGGCATGACAACCGCCATCGATCACCTATGCAATGGATGCCAGGGAAGCTGGCCATGAATGTTAGCTGCGGCGGTCATGGCGTCACCAAGGCTATGGGGCAGTTGAGACAAGTTGGTGTGGGGTGAGCAAGGGGATGAGTTTGCCTTACCCGGAGTTAGAGCCGGCGTATTAGCATATGCAAATTATCTAAGAATCCTTGGTATAGGTACTTAGTATCCTATCCTTATAGATCTACACTTCTAGATAGTAAAATTATCCTAGAATTACTACTTCTTAGTATTTAAGGTTATAATATATATATAAGATACTTCTAAGAAGCTATTTTAAAAGGTAATCTACTTTTTAAGAATTCTTAATTATAAGAGATTTTACTTATATTTAACTTCTTAATACTTAATAAAGCTAGTTCTTTAATTATAAATTTAGAATTTTAAAAAGTCTTAAGGACCCTTCTAAAAAGTAAACTACCTTCTAGAATAGCTTCTTAGGAGTATCTTTTATATATATTATAACCTTAAATACTAAGAAATAGTACTTCTAGAGTAATTTTACCATCTAAAAGTATAAATCTATAGGGATAGGATGCTAAGTAATACCAAGGATTCTTAGATAATTTGCATATGCCAATACGGGTC
>JAABUL010004052.1_pt1 | contig 20376 bp, 14 predicted proteins | sample 5559151 | NCBI WGS metagenome assembly JAABUL01 (sample SAMN10711876, study PRJNA513368) | rock metagenome | isolation source: Antarctica rocks | place: Antarctica: Victoria Land, Pudding Butte sud | reverse complement strand
TCCCTGTTCCGTACTGTTCCCTGTTTCCAACACTCCCTCTTAGGAATTGAAGCTCTATACAAAGCTATTCAGATCTTCTACTGACTGTATATTCATGCTCTTTTACTCGCCGACGTCATACTCGACGGGGTTAACTTCAATCCTTGAAGCTAGTTTCATAACTGATCTGAATCTTAGAAATTTGCCTGAGTTCAGAGACTTGATAAGATCATCGACTATCATTTGATCAATGAATATATATTTCAATCTGATTGCTTTCTCTTCTACCTTGTTTCAAACATAGTAATACGATGTATCAATGTGCTTCGCTCGAAGATGATTGACAAAATTGCTACTCATTTTTATAGTCGCTTAGAAGTATGCTCGAGCTCGTGCATGTTTCGATCCCGTGCACACCTCACTTTACTACTTTCATCTTTCTTCAAAAATCAATTACAAATTCAATATGACTTCAATTGAAGCAGTGTTTGCTGATTTAACTTTGCAAGACTCATTTAACTACACTGCTACTGCAAAGAAATTTAATATTAATTGAATCATGCTGTCATGATGATATAAAGATATAATAATCTCGATAAAGAAAAGTAAGCAAACGACATCAATTCTTTCAAATCAACAAGAAAAAGAGCTTATTCATTATATCAACAAGCTTATCAAGCGTGATATACTTTCTTTCAATGCAATGATTCGCGTTTTTGCGTATAATATATCTGAAAAACAGTCAGATAAAAACTGATTCTACAAGTTCATTCAATGTCATTCAGATATACTGCAGTCAAAGTTTCTACAAGAAGCTGATCTAAAGTGAAAAAAAGTTGATAATGCATATCAATATCAGCTTTATTTTGACCTAGTAAGTGTCTTCATTACATTTAATTTCATACTAATATGAGATAAATAAAGTAAAAAATCGAAGAATATGAGATTCTTTCTTCAAACATATACAATATGAATGAAAAGAGCTTTCTACTTAAACTGCTTTAAGAGACTCAAAAAGTCTTTAGTTTAAAGCATTTAAACAATGATAAATTGCTGAGTGCTGATCAAGATAACAATAGAGAATAAATCATCTTGATTGCAATCATTTGCATGAATCTGATCTATATATTCTCTTCAATCATTTATCAGGCGAAATCAGACAATATTCAGAATAGCTGACTTACTGAATATGACTTCAAAGAGCAATTCTGCTTCTTTGCTTTCTTCGCTACTGACTGAACTAACGATGAATTGATCTACTTTTGACTCACTATCGTATTTGATTGAAATACGAGGTTAAAAGCCAGAAATTTTCGCGATTATCATCTTCTATTCATTGACGAGCATGACAGTCATATCAACATGAAGTTTCTTGACTGATGTAAGCAGAACAAGATGCTCATGACTTTATATTCTTCTCATTCTACTCATTATCTTCAATCTCTGAATGTCAGCTTATTCAATTCTTTGACCAATTACTACTTGCAAAATTTGAATGACTAAATCTTTAAAAGTCAAGAACTTTCTTGAATATTAAAAAAAGACTTCTTTGATCTATTTTGATTTGCACATCAAGCTGCTTTCACGTCTGTCAACATTAAAAGTGAATGAAAAAGATGAAATTGCAGTCTTTCAATTCATTACAGATCATAAAGCAGATTAAATCGAAGGCTAAATCTGTTTCAAGTCATTCTTCTTCTTTAGCATTGTTCAAAGCTGATTGAAGAATGATTCAATGATTAATAAAGTTAGTTGTAGAAGAAGTAATTGATTCGAAAGCTCATAAGTTGAACAATATGATGAAAAAGCTTACTACAGATGTTGCTCTTCTGAAAGCAGAAAATAAAGATCTTCAATAAACAGTACGTATTGAGTGAAGTTGCAGACGACGTGAAGAGTCTTTATTTGACAATCTAAAAGTTAATAGTGAAACAAAGAGAATGTTTTTTAGTTTTAATAGAATTCAGATGACTCATGATCATTAAATTCAAAGAATTGAAGAGAAACAGCAAACTACTATTCAAAAGACGAATGAAAAGAAACAAAGAAAGCTTAGAAAGCTAGAGAAACAGCGTTTAATAGCTGAAAGAAAGATGAAATGAGAAAAAAAGAAAATAAAGTGAGAGAAGAAAGTAAAGCAAAAAAGAAGCTACAAACGAAGAAATTGAAGCAACGACGTCTAATTCAGAAGCAAAAGCTGAAGACTAAAGAGCTTCAGAAAGAGCAAAAGAAGAAGTCTAAAAAGATGAAAGTACAGCAATTTACTGATTTTGTTTCTATTGAGAAGATGAAAAGAAAGTTAAGTCAAATCAGATCTACGCAAGCTGAAAGATAAAACAAAGCTTCTAAGTGATTTGATGATTGATTCTATAGCTCGAAAGCTTCATATAGATATTGACAACTCTTCACATTAATTGCAATTTGATTCTATGAATGATGATTGAATAATGATAAAAATAGAATGAATGACTAATCGAGTTTAGAATGTGCACAAGATTGAAACGTGCACAGACTCAAGCATACTTCTAATTGTCAGTTAAATAATAGTTGAATTCATATTTAAATCATCATATCTCATTTTTTTCAATGCTTGAATCAGAAAGATGACTTTTTTGACTGCATTACATTCATCGACATATTCAGCTTCAACAGATGACATACTGATGCATTATTGATGTTTGAAACTTCAGCTAACTGATTTATTTTATAGAAAAAACATATAGTTGAAGATAAATTTTCAAGAATTTAAGCAATTTGCATAAACTGAATGAATATATTTAAAGAATTCAGCTTTTTCAACTTTTTTCACTTTGAAAAATTCATATTAAAGTTTCAATTGAGCAGTTTTGACTAAATAATGAATGATTTGTTTAACAGCTAAATCATGATCAAAGATAAAATTCATTGCATATTTGTGTAATGATTGTTTCTTTAACAACACAAGATATAAACAGAGATCTGTTTAGTAATGTACTAATCACTAAACAGAAGATCTGAGAATAGCTAAGACAATAAACTGTATTGACTATTATATGAGTTGAGCACGAAGCTTTTATCTAGAAGAAATAACTCTCGTTATATAAACATAGAAGAATCATGTCAATTCATCTCTGCTTTGAATGATCACTCTGATCATTCTCAAGCAATGTGAGCAAGATGAGCATCATGCTCATCATGCTCACTGTGATCACTTCTGATTCAAGTGATCAGAGTGATCACTTCAAAACTCTGATTATTTAATGATTATTTAATCATGATCTTATTTAATATCTTGTCGAGTAAGTTTTAACATCAAACTACATGTTTTGCTTAAATCTTCGCTTCATAAAGTCGAATTGATCTGCAGAACTTTCATCTTCGTTTTTTGCATTCTACATGCTCATCATTCTACTTATCACTCTACATGCTTGTACTTTACTCATCTGTAACTCTACTCGTCTACCTGCTCACCACTCTACTTACTAACTCATCTACATGCTCAGCTATCTACTCAGCTATCTAATTGTTCATCTACTTCTCAGTCTACTCGCTTTGAAACATACTGTAATACATGCTTCAAAGATGCTTGAAAGCAGACTTCATGCAACGCATTCAAACAAGCATTATTTGCTTCATGCTCTACTTCATAGTATGCTTCACAACTTTCTATCTATCTGTCATTGAGCATGCTCATCTATCTACTCATCTATCTACATGACTTTCTTCGTGACTTTCTATCAAACACTCTTCATGACATCTCTTATGACTTTCTTCATAATTCTCTACTAAACACTCTACATAGTCAACAATTGATTCAAGTAGATGCTTAGATAATTAGCTGAATGATCAATTCATTGAGTCGTTTAATAATTTGTTTGATAGGTCAGAGCTGACATTTGCATGCATCATGTCATGATGAGTTGTAGATTGAGATTCACAGTCATGATTTTGATGTAAACATTGAAGCGAACATGTACAGATGTCACAATTAGAATTCAACAGTGAACTTCACTTCTGATTCAATGAATCAACAAACAGTGATCAAACTTCTGCAAGAAGACAGCATCAAGAACAAAGACAGAATACATCATGATTAAATCATGTTTTGAATCATATTATTCAATGCAATCGTCGAAAAATTGAACTGATGAGCTTGTTGAAAGTGCACAAATTTGGTCAATGATATGATGCATCACAAAGTTTGCAATGAGCAAGATTTGAAGACGAAAATCAAAGAGATTGACAGAACAGTGAAATTCAACCCTATCACTAAAAAGCTGTGATTTGACATGTGAAACCACTCAGCGAATTAATTAAATTCTCAAGTGCTGAATTTTTATCATGCAACATCACTCAGTCTGTTTAGAAGACTACACTGCATGCAATTGCATGTTGAAAATAGAGAACAGTACGAAACAGAAAACAGTACTGTTACTCATGTGATTAGTAATCTTCGCATTTATTCGAAGCTAGTGAATGAGTATTTATTCTTCGCTCACTTCTTTTCTTCATTTATATGCTCTACCAAAGATATATACTTCTACTAGATAGTCAATATATGCACATATTCGCTCTGACTTGCATATACGAATATCACATATGAAAAACATTGAAAGAAGCCGAATTTCAGAGCATGATGCAACGACTTCAACAATGCAAAAATAATCGAAAGATGTGTGAACTTAGTTGAGAAAATAAGGTTGATGTTAGAGATCAGCATAGAGCGAGTCATATGAGTGTAATGTAACGAGTATATAAATGCTAAGAAAGAAAAGTATCTAGAAGGAAAGAGTCGACTATCTATATGACTCAGAAAAACATAAGCTAATTCTGAATAGAGTTGACCTCGAAACAATTCTATAGCCTAGCGGCGAGCGATCGGCGATAGTCATCAACATAGTCATCAACATAGTGTTGAAGCAATAGAAGCTGCAGTAGAAGCTGCAGTAGAAGCAGAAGAAGTAGTCGTTCAATTAGAAACATAGTTTCTAATTAGAAACATAGTTTCTAATTAGAAACATAGTTGTTGCAGTGTCATTACACTGCTCGCTAGCCTGGTTGAGTCTAGCGTCAATTGCGACACAAAACCTAGATAGCTTACTGCTGTAGAATACACATCTTTAGTCAATGATCAGATTTACACTTCATCAGATTATGAGTATCGAAAGCATTAACTGTGCAATCAAGCAGTAGATCTGACTATTGTCAGCTTGAATAAGCAATTCAACATCGCTGTCGTCGTCAGTCTTTCTTGAGAAACTGTGTTTGTATCGACTTTCAGCAAATTCAACCTCAACCTCATCAGACTCAGTCATACTCAGTCATCAAGATGATCAAAGAAGATCTGAAGGTACGCACGTTTAATAAGCTGAAGAGAAGTGAGAACTATAAAGAATGAGCGCGTGAGATGAAGTTTGCTCTTAAAGACGTTGAATTGATGAGCTTAGTCACTGACGACAGAATTCGATCACTTCAATATACGAAAGAACAAAAGAAAGCTATACTTAAGAAAGAAGACGACGATGAAAGAATTGAGAGACGTGAAGAAGTCATAGAAAAATGAAACATCAACGACGGTAAAGTTGTGGGTAAAATTGAAGAAATGTGCATCAAAACTGTTCAGATGAAATTCAAATCAGAATGAAATGCAAAGACAACATGAGACTCGCTTAAGAAGCGATATACATCACATGAATGATTCTTCAAATGAGCGTTATTAAATCGATTGAAAGAGACGAGTTATGCAGACTCGATCGACGTTTCAGATTTTGGTAGAAAGATGCGCATCATTTTGAAGAAGATCAAGAATCAACAAATTACTATAGAAGAGTATGTGACAATCAAGATCATCAATTTCATGAGCAGTGAATTTGATACATACGTTACTGTTCTCAATGATCGAGCTAGAAAGAAGAAGACGCTTTCAAACCTTGACGATCTACTTCAGAGCTTGAAGAAGAAGAAAAATCGAATGAAGTTCACAATCATTGTAGCTGCTATGTACAGTGAAAGAGAAGAATATAGAGGTCGAGATCAAGAAGATCGAGAAGGTCGAGAAGGTTTTGATCGATTCAGTTTCTGAAAGAACGATGACTCAAGTACTAGATCATATTGCAAAGTCTGTTTTCACAATCACAAGAAGAAACAGTGTCATCATATCAGAGTGAAATGTTATGAATGTCATAAGACAGAGCACATTCAGAGAAACTGTTCGAAATCAAGATCATCGACGTCACAGAGCGAAGGTGAACGAAAACAGATAATTGGTATGATCAGAAACACGATTGCTCAATTCAGCTCTATTGAAAACACGAAATTTGCCGGTTGAATTTTGAATTTCGAATGCACTACTCATATCTGCAATAATCGATTCAGATTTATTGATTCAACGTACAAGAAGCACATGAAAGCTGTACAGATGATTGTTGATCAGATAGTGATGTTCTGCGATAAAGAAAGCATTGCAATCAACCTCGCTGTCATCGAGGTGAAGTTGCTGCTCAAAGAAGTCATTCATGTTCTCGAGATGAAGCATAATTATATGAGCATGAACGCTCTGTCAAAACGAAAGCTAGATGTTTTCTTTCATCATGTTCAGCCTAGACTGATGATCAACAATAATGTTATCGAATATATTGACAAGCTGATTGACTGCTATGAGTTGTATGACATTCAAAAAGAAGAGCAGAAAGTCATGACTCTCATCAAGAAATCACTCGATTCAGCTGTCTGACATGATAGAACTGCGCATCTAGATCATCGAAATATGCTAAAGATGAGAAGTCTTGTTAAGAAAATGAAGAAATTAAAGATGTTGTCGTCGCCTGAGAAAATATGTGAATTTTGCATGATCGAACGTCAACAAGCTGAAATTTCTCGCTTCTCAATGATTCATGCCATCAAACTTTTGAAGCTACTACATCTGAATCTGAAAGATTCACTGTCAATCGCTTGAATAGAGGGTTATTCATATTTTCTACTGATCAAGAATGACTTCTCTCTATTGATCTTCGTCTATTCTGTCACGATTCTAGCCTTGCCAGGCTCAGCCTTCTAGCCTTGCCAGGCCTATTCTCGCTCCGTCACCTTGACTAGTCCCTATTGGGCCTAGCGTCGGCTGAGAAACACACATATGTAGCCAGCTTCTTTTCTGTAGCTACCTTTCTTTCTTAGCATTTATCTTCTAGTTAAATGACACTTCTATCTGACTCGCTCTAGGCAGGCCTCTAACATTAGATAAATGCTCATCATCTACCCTGCTATCGACGAATAGACGATACGAAACAACCTATTCAGTAAGGAAAATTTGCAAGGAATTCTTCAAATTTGCACCACCATTTTAGGTCGCAAGGGATTCTTCGGTTCTACACCCATTTTCACCATTCTATTCGCAAGGGATTCTTCGAATAAAGCACTCAATTATTACCTGAAATTCACAAGAGATTCTTTGAATTTTCACTCATCAAAAAACATCAATTCAAAACATCAACCTCTCATCTACTCTTACCTCAACAACTTCTACCTTCTCTCATCATGGCACGCGACGTCGAGCCAGTTGAACCCCGAACAACTCGCCTACTTAGAAGCACTGTCAGTAGAAGAGTTTCACTTCTACCCATCGATGCTTCAGCCGAAGCTGAGGAAGCTGTCACCTCATGAAACATAAACATCGAAGAACAACTGTTTCATTGAGCCAGCAATCAACCCAACGAAGTCATCAATATGCTGAACGAGCTTCGAAGCCAGCGAGACTTGACTCTACAACTCAATGAACACTGACTTCTCGTACAAGACGATCACAAAAAGAGAGCGGAACAACTAGAAGCCGCTTTTGATAAAAACGATGAGCTAGAGAAAAAGATCAACCAGCTACAAGGCGAGCGGTTGAACTTCAGAGCGGAACAACGTCAAGCTGATCGATCTATGCCTCGTCAAGATACTCAGCCAGCTGAGCAACGAGCCAATCAGGAAGAAGCTCGCTCTCAACGAGAATCTTCTACTCTATCTGATAACGGGAACGATCATCACAAGTTCGTCAAGCTTCCGAATCCACCCATCTTCATCGAAACAGGTGACTTTATCTGAGAGACATGAAACATCAAAATAGCTGACAAGCTCGATGTCAACGCGAACCATTACCCTACTGAAAAGATTCGTATTGCCTATGTGGTTTCCAGACTAGAAGACGATGCTGATCAGCAAACCTATGCAAAGCGTCGTGTTGACGCTTTCTCACCCTACCAGTCACTATCAGAGCTACTGAAACATCTGGAAGGAATTTACGAAGATCAGAACCTGATTCGAAAGTGTCGTCGCGAATACGTCGCTCTGAAGCAGCTCAACAAGCCTTTCAGCTCTTTCTATTCAGAATTCACTAGAATATTCAGCTTTCTGAACTACGACGATATCATTCTGATGAACGACATTCAGGATAAAATCAACAATCGTCTTCAGAACGCGTTGTCAGTTTGCCTCATAGAGTTTAGCTCGCTTGATAAGCTCAAGACCTTTCTTCAAGATGTGAATAACAAACAACGAGTCAATTACCAGCTACGTGACGAGCAATGAACAGTCAAATCGATAGCAGCTTCGAAAAAACGTTTTGTTTCTTCGTCGACACCAGCTTCAGCCTCGACTACTAGCTATGTTCGGCTCGCTACTTTTTCCACCCTCGAACCTGAATGATCAAGAATGTCAATCATCTGCTTCAACTGCAAAGCATCGGGTCATCTTTCAAAGAACTGCTCTCAGCTGAAGGCTAGTACTTCGACATCTTGTGCATTCACCTCTCGCCTCAATGAGGTCGTCATGTCGAAAGAAGAGAAGAAATTATTTACAGAGAAATCAAAGAATGAGGCAAAAAACTAGTGACTTTCATCAAAGACGCGATGAAAGATGTGTTAATTTCTTCAACAACGAGCAGCTCAAATGATCTCTTTGCTTCGAAATCTTTGACTACTGAATGTGTACTATCTAGCAATGAAATTAGTTACTCATTAAAGTCATTGATTGACACTGAAGCAGCTGACTATTCGTTCATTGATGAATTAATCGCGCAGAATGTTTGTGATCATTTGCAAATTGAATCTTTACCTTTAATCAAGCTCAAACCAATAAGAAGATTCAATGATCATTATGCAAAAAAACTCATTACTCATGCGATTTATTCGAATCTAACTGTTCAAGATCATATGAAACGTTTCGTCTTTATGCTGATCACTCGATTAGATCAACATCAGATGATTCTTGAAAAAACATGAATGAACAAGATCGAAGTGACTATTGATATGAGAGACGATCGTCTTCAATTTTCTAGTTTCGAAGCTCATATCAAAGCTTCTACCAAAGCTCATTCGACTGTTCTTTCGAGCAAGAAAATCGCGATAGAACAGAAGAGTTCGATTTCTACTCAAATACTAAAGAGATCTACCTCTTTTGTCATCACTCGACTCAGCGAGAAGTCATCTTCATTCAGTAGAATCGTGAAATCACCTAGTTCAGTCAACTTCGCTTCGTCTTTCGATTCAATGAACATAGCAATGATAGAGACTGCAGCATATAAATCACTAGTCAAACGGTTGAATGTGACTACTTTTGCGATCATCGTCACGAAAATCGATCGACTTCTAAAAACAGCTAGGAATAAACTCGAAGATGTAAATCTACAAGAGCTTTCACACGAAGAGATCTTGAAAGAAGTCAAAGCTAAGCTTTCTTCGAAATATCATGACTATCTAGACGTGTTTGACCGAGCGATGACTGATCAACTATTCTCTCATTGTCTCTACGATCATAAAATTGAGTTGATCGACGAGAGAACATCTTCTCGAAGTCGTCTCTATCATATGTCTGACTACAAGCTTCAAAAGGTGAAGAATTACCTGATCGAGCATCTGAATAAAGACTTTATATCTTCTAGCTCAGCTTCATATGCTTCGCTCATACTATTCGTCGAAAAGAAAGACGATAGCTTGCGTTTCTGCGTCGATTACAGAAAGCTCAATGCTTTGACCAAACGAAATCGCTACCCTTTGCCATTAATAGACGAGACTCTCGCTCGTATACAAGAAAGTAAGTACCTGACTCGATTGAACATCATTGTCGCGTTCAACAAACTACGCATGCATTCAGGTAGCGAAGATTTGACTATCTTTATCACCTCTTTTGATTTCTACAAATATCACGTGATGTCTTTCGAATTAATCAACGACTCGACTTTCTATCAACATTATATGAACGACGTGCTATTTGACTATCTTCATCAGTTTTGTCAGACCTACCTAGATGACATTATCATCTACAGCAAAACACTGAAGAAACATAAGCGACACGTACGATTAGTTCTACATAGACTACGAGAGACTGATCTTCAGGTGAATATAAACAAATGCAAGTTTCATGTTCAGAAGATCTTCTTTCTGAGACTATTGCTATTCATCGAAGAACTAAAGATGAATCTCAGAAAAGTACAAGCAGTAGTCGAATGATCTACTTCTACAAACCTCACTCAGATGCAGTTCTTCGTCGACTTCTGCAATTTCTATCGACGTTTTATAAAGAACTTTTCGAAGATTGTTCGTTCTCTGGTTCGACTAACTCAAAAAGAGATGATATTTGAATGAAATCAAGCTTGTCAAACGATCTTTGATCATATGAAGAAACGAATGACTGAAGTCTCTATTCTTCGTCATTTTGATCAGAATAGAAAGGCTATTCTTGAAACAGACTCATTCGACTACATCAACGATGACATACTTTCTCAGTATGACGACGAAGAAACATTGCATTCGATGATCTACTACAGCAAGAATCTGAGCCTCGCTGAGTGCAATTACGAGATCTATGACAAGAAACTACTAGCAATCATTCATGTCTTCAAGCATTGACGATCTGAGCTGAAATTGACTGAGCTACTCATCAAGATGTTCACTGATCATCAAGCTTTAACGTCATTAATGAAAGATAAAGAGCTAAGTAGACGTCAAATGCGCTGAGTACAAAAGCTCGTTGACTTCAACTTCAAAATCATGTATCGCTCAGGCAAACAAAACATCAAAGTCGATGCATTGACTCGTCGAGTCGATTCAGTTTCTAGAAGCTTCGAGAATGAACGATGTCGCTATCAGCGAACTACAATTCTCACGTCGAATCGAATGAAAATCGCTGATCTAGAAGAGAAAGAGAACGATGAACCAATTTATCGATTGGTTCTAGAAGCTAACAGAATCAACGAGAATTGTATTCTACTTCATGAAGTCGTATTAAAAGATGAAGCTCAATACGAAGATACTAAATTAAGGGATTGTCGAGTTCAGAACGAAATACTATATCGAGGTGATTTTCTATGAGTTTTCTTCGATGAGCACCTTCAAATGATGCTAATTCGGGAAGTTCATGATCAACCTTCTATTGATCATCTCGAAATTCTCAGAACGATGAAGATCATAAGAAGGTACTACTATTGACCTTCAATGCGAAAGACAATAGGTCGATATATTCGAAACTGCTACATTTGTCAGCGATCAAAGACTTCTCGAGATAAATTCAATGAACTACTACATTCTCTACTCATACTCGAACAGCAATGAAAGAACATAGTCATGAATTTCATCATCGACTTACCTCTTTCGAAAGGCAAAAACATCATACTAACAGTGATATGTAAACTGACAAAGAAACGACATTATATTTCTTGCTTCACTGATGACGAGGAAATCACAGCAGAAAAAACAGCTGAGCTAATGCTTCAGTGAATATATCGAATACACGGTTTACTCGATTTCATTGTTTCGAATCGAGGCCCCCAATTTACCTTCATTCTATGAAAGTCGCTTTGCAAAAGGCTAGGCATTAACCTTCGACTCTTCACAGCCTACCACCCTCAGATCGACGGTCAAAGTGAACGAGTCAATCAGAACGTTGAAAGGTACCTTCGATTCTTCTGTTCGTACATGCAGAATGACTGGGCTAAGCTACTACTCATGATCGAGTTCGTCGACAATAATGCTCTGTCCTCAGTCACCTTCTCGACCCCTTTCTTTCTAAACAAAGACTTTCATTCTCGTATGAGCTTTGAACCCGATGTCATCGAATATGAAAGTTCTCGTGAACGCTTGCAGACGGCTAAAGTCGAGAATATATCTGAACATATGAACAAAACACTGAAGTTTGCTCGCGAGTCGCTAGCCAAAACACGGGAACAAATGATGAAACAAGTCAATAAGCATAGAAAAGAAGTTGATTACGAGGTCGGATCAAAAGTGTTTCTGAATGAAAGAAACATCGTTACAGCGAGACCTTTCAAGAAGCTAGATGACAAAATGCTCGGTTCTTTCACCAATCTAGGTCTCGTCGACTCTTCATATAAACTGAAATTACCAGAGTCTATGCGTGTTCATGATGTATTTCATCCTGACCTGCTTCGCCCTGCCGCCGACAACCCCTTGCCTGGTCAAAAGAACGAACCCTCAGGTTCAATAGTGGTAAACGACGAAGACGAGTGGGAAATAGATGATATATTGAATTTCCGCCGGTATCGAAGACAGCTTCAGTATAGAGTCAAATGAAATGACTATGACAATGACCTCAATTGATACAACGCTGATGACGACGAATTTATGAACACTCAGAAGGTCGTTGATGATTTTCATATTCGATACTCGAACAAACCGCGCTAATCGACAATTCAACCAATCACGATTTAACAGGCCTAGGCCTGTGAAATCATGATTGAGCAATCAATCGAGCCGAGCAGGAAATACATTCATGCGAACATGAATCGTCGAAGGGGAAAAGTAATGTCACGATTCTAGCCTTGCCAGGCTCAGCCTTCTAGCCTTGCCAGGCCTATTCTCGCTCCGTCACCTTGACTAGTCCCTATTGGGCCTAGCGTCGGCTGAGAAACACACATATGTAGCCAGCTTCTTTTCTGTAGCTACCTTTCTTTCTTAGCATTTATCTTCTAGTTAAATGACATCTCTATCTGACTCGCTCTAGGCAGACTTCTAACATATTCATTGAAACTGAAGAGCGAGACGCATCACAAGCTCATAAAGTTTAAAACTCTAATGAAAAAGCAGATCAATATGAAAGTCAAGTGACTTTGAGTAGATGAAGAAGATGAGTTTAGAGGTCACAAATGAAAGAATTGATGCAAAGAGACTGAAATTAAGCTGAAACCTTCTGCATCATACACTTCTCAGCAAAATGAAAAGACTGAACGTTCAATGTACACTCTCATGACTTCAGTACGGTCAATATTGAAAAAAAAGAAGTTATCAAAAGCTCTGTGAGTTGAGCTAGTGAAGGCGATAGCTTACGTCAAAAATAGATGTTCGAGAATTGACGAAGTCACTTTCTTTCAAACTGAAAATGAATTTCAATCAGACGTATCAAATTTACAAGCACTTGAGTGCAGAGCTTGAATTCATGTTTCAAAGATCATTGATTATCACAAGCTCGATAGTCGCTTCTGACAAGGCATAATGATCGACTACGAAGAGATGAATCAGTGACGAATCTACAATTTGATGAATAGAAAGATTCATGTTTCTCAAGACGTTAAATTTGATGAGCTGAACATCTACGATGATTTCATTGATTTCAATGACAACGAAGAAGAACAGATCTGAAATGAAGAAGATGACAGTCTATTCGATGACACTGTCAGAACAACTGTGAATGATTTGACTAGTGAAAGTTCTTTCGAAGAATCACGCTATTCTACTTTCATTTTCGACGATGCAACGACTTTAGTAGAAGCTGAAGCATTGAAGAATGTAGAAGAAGAGAAGAATAATGAGAAAGATCTTCTTCTTTATACCTTCGAGCCTTCAGAGCATGTCATATCACAGAGAGTCATGCAATCTTCGACTGATAGATCAGTCAGCAAAGTCACAAAGAAATTCTTTCGAACAGCTCAGAAACAACAGAAAGAACAGAAGAAGATAAGAGCTCAATCAAAGTCAAAAGAAAAGAAGGCTGTTTCAGCAAGCACACAAGTAATCAGAAGTTCAAAGTTCGATGTTCGACCTGATTACAAGAAATTAAACGAAGACTCTAGTGCAAATCGGGTTAGCGTCATTCTAATCGAGTCAGAAGCTCTAATTCTCACATTTAGATCTGAAAAAGTAGCAAAATCACACGTTCACATGATGAAAGTTTTACACGTCTTGATCTCTGATGAGACATTGAGTCTAGAACTAGCACATGAAGAGTCGAAGACGTACAAGAAAGCTAAAGCATCGTCAGACTGATCGCTTTGAATGAAAGTCATGAAGACTGAAGTTGACTTTCTAATTGAAAATGAAACCTGAGAACTGATAACTTCATCAAACGACAGAAGCAAATCGCTGACTGATCGCTGAGTATTCAAGATTAAATACGAGCTTGATGAGAACATTCTGAAGTACAAAGCTTGCTGAGTAGTTCATGAATACAAACAGCAATATGAGATTGACTACAACGAAACCTGGTCAGAAGTAGTGAAGTCAGCTACCTTCAGAATGATGTTTGATATAGCAGCAACTGTTATGAACATGCCTGAATCGACCAGAATTCAGATGATGTTATGCCTAGTTTGAACCTAGCGCATCTCTATTGAACTCTTCAAGTCATTCTCAGCACTTCTTCTCGTTGTTCAGCACTTTCTTCATTCACTTCTTTCATCATTTTTTTAGACAAACACATCTGACATATTACATCACATCTGTATCGAGCCTAGCGCAGCCTCAAGCCATTATTTATAGAAGAGCTCGCACTCTTTCTCTTCTGTATTCTTAATGTCTTGTTATAGCTATCTCTAAAGAGCAATACATACATATCAGTCTCGAGTCTCTTTGATTGAATGATCTAGGCACGATCTCAACATTACATTAAGAATATCGTTTATCATACAATACAGATACTCATTACTCGTTTAATATACTCGTTCAGGCAGATCGAGTCTAAAGAAATTCATTTACCTGATGATCGACGCAATCGAAAGGCAGAACAACACTAGAAAGTCTATAGAATCAACAGCGAGACTGGTTGAATTGCTAGACGACTTACAGCTCATTAAGTACACATCATTCATCTCGATTAATAGAATCAACGATAAAGAATCTTCATTGATTGCTAGAGAATCAAACCGATCAAGAGAATCAATCAATCTTCAAACCAAACAACAAAAACGACTTCATCTTCTATTGTTGAGCATCACTCTTCGCTCGATTTCTTTCTTTTAAAAACACTCGTTCAATTCAATCTTTTCTTTCTTCTTCATCATGTCTCGTTCCTTCAAAGAGCGTTTCGAAGCTTCATTCTTCATTGTCGAAGATAACAACTTATTCGCTGAAATCATAACATCTTCTATGACTATGAAAGCTTTGAAGAAACGATGCGAAGAGCTGAAAGCTAGGCTACAAGCTAGAGAGATTATCTCGTCATCGTCAACCTACTCTGAGCGTTCTAGGTCTCAGAAAATACTCGATTCTTCGTTGTTCACTGATGAAAAGAATTCTATCTGAGAGAACTGATATGAAAAAGTTCAGAACAAGCTAGAAATCAACGTCGACCTCTTTTCAAGTGAACGAGTCAAGCTGAGCTACGTACATTTCAGATTATTCGATGATGCAGCTGAGATCACTCAGTCAAAACGCGAACGTGACTGTTTCAACTCATACAAGATCGTCGATGAGCTTTTGAAAGAGCTAGCTCAGTTGTTCGATGACTCAGATAAAGAAGTCAACTTTCGTAGAAACTACTACAACTTGATTCAAGAACAGAAGAAATTCAGCGAGTTTTATACTCAATTTCAACGACTATTCTTCTATCTAGACTATCAAGAAAAACAGCTGATCGTTGATTTAAAGAATAAAATAAACTCTCGACTTTGATTCGCTTGAGTAACTCAATTGATTCAACTCAGTACTCTGAAAGAAATTCGTTTCTATCTCATTCAATTGAATAACGATCAACGAGCTATTTGAGAGATCAAGAATAAAGAAGCAATGATCAAAGCTCAAACAACTAAACAGATCATTTACGCTGAAGAATCAGTCAAAGCTACTCGTAAAATCATAGAAATGAAGATGACTGATCAGTCAAAATCACGCGACGCTGTTTTAACTAACGTCAAAGAGAATGACTTACTAATCGAAAACTGCTTTCTATGTCATAAGTCTGATCATACTTCTAAAGAGTGTTCGAATAGATCTTTCAGAATTAACGCATTAGATGATGAGTTTGATCATTCTTTGAACTTTGATTCAGAGTCTGATTCAAAAAACTAATCATCTCTTTCAGAATCATCGAAGAGGTAGAGATCATTTCTTTGTGCAATCTAATTAACGAAATTTCACCTATCAAAGAGAACTACTTCGAAAAGTCATTTCTAGTCGATGTCACTTTATTCTCGCAAGACGAATTCTTCAAGCTATGATCTTTGATAGATAGTGACTCAACGATTTACATCTTGATTTATACAAAGCTAGTCGATCAAATATGTCAGAAGCTTGAAATTCAACTCATACAACTAGCTAAAAAGAAGTTAATAAAAGAATATGACGAAAAGCTGACGAGAAAGATCATTATTCATAAAATTCTACCCAATCTCACAGTCGAAAGTCATAAGAAATTGACTGTTTCAATGTTAATAACTGATATAGATTATCATGACATCATATTAGAAAAGCTCTGAATGAACAAAAATGAAATACTACTAAATATGCGAAACGATGTCATCATTTTTTCGAATCAATTAGAAGCTCTCATTTCTGTTTTTTCAATGTCAGTCAGAGTCTCACACTCAAAATGATCATGATCATCAAATTCTTCTATCAGTTCAGCTCTCAAAATGCTTCAACGATCAGCTTTCACTGCTTTGAAAAAGAACTTTTCTATGTTCAGTGTGAGAGCTGCATCTTTTCATGCACTGATTAAACGATCAAAGAAGAATCGCATCGAGGTTTTCGCTATGTCGATTGAAGATATTGATAGAGAAATAGTTTACAACACTCAATGCGAACTGAACGTTCTAAACGTCGCTTTCATTGATGCATCAGCTCAAAATCTAGAAGACATCAAAGTCAAGCTATCTTCGAAATATCAGAATTTCATTGACGTGTTTGATCGAGCTCAAGTCGATAAGCTATCATCTCATCGTTCATATGATCATAAGATAGAGTTCACTAATGATGTCACTTCTTCTAGATGTCGAGCTTATTGAATGTCACTTTACAAGCTTCAGAAAATCAAAGAATATCTGAATGAAAATCTGTCAAAGAGTTTTATTACTTCTAGCAAGATCTCATATTTCTCACTCGTTCTATTCGCTCTGAAGATCAATGATGATCTTCGCTTCTGCATCAACTATCGAAAGCTCAATGTCATTATCAAAAGAAATCGCTATTCTTTTATTGCTCATAGATGAGATGATTGGCAAAATCGTTGACTGCAAGCATCTGACTCGACTGAATATAATTTTCGCTTTCAACAAACTTTGTATGCATCTCGATAGTGAAAACTATACGATCTTCATTATCGCTTTAGAAGCGTACAAATCAAAGATTCTATCATTCAAATTAACAAATGATTCGACCTTGTTTCAGCAATATATGAACGATGTTTTATGAGACTTTCTAAATGACTTCTGCCAAGCTTATTTAGACGACATTCTCATATACAGCAAGACTCAAAAGAAGCATAGACAACATGTCAAGATGATACTAGATTGTCTATGAGACGCTGATCTGCAAATAGATATTCGAAAGTGCAAATTCGACGTAGAAGAAACAGTCTTCTTAGAAATCATAGTATCAGAACAAGATCTTTGCATGAACTTTATCAAAGTGAAAGCTATAGTCAATTGAGCTACATCTACTAATCTAAAAGAGGTACAAGACTTCGTCGACTTCGTCAATTTCTATCAACACTTCATCAAGAACTTTTCGAAACTAGTCAAGTCATTCACTCAGTTGACTTGAAAAGATACGTCTTTTGTTTGAAACGAAGTCTGCGTTGAAGTCTTTGACAATCTAAAGAAGCAGGTCAGCTCGATCTCAGTTCTACGTCATTTCGATGTCAAACGTCAAGCTATTTTGAAAATCAATGCATTTGACTATGTAAAAGACGACATACTATCTCAGTATGATGACAAGAGTGTGCTTCACTCGATAGTCTTTTATAGCAAGAGCATGATTTCAGCTGAATGCAATTACCACATCTATGACAAGAAATTGCTAACTATCATTCGATGTTTTGAACATTGACAACTCAAACTAGAGAGTACTGAGCTATCTATTCAGATGTTTACTGATCATCAGACTTTGAAGATCTTTATGAAAAACAAACAACTGACTCAACGACAAGCGAACTACCTGAATATTCTATCGAAGTTTAACTTTCAGATTATCTTTTGATCAGACAAAACAAATATCAAAGTCGATGCTTTAACTAGAATGTCGATGATCGATAGTTCTGAATCAGCTAAAGACATAGATGATCATTTTCAGACTATACTGATCTCGAATTGAATAGATGTTCTATCAATTGAGTTCGAAATCGAATCTGAATACGAGACTAATCTCTATCAATGCATACGTCTAGTCAATCAGAAGAATGAACTATGCAATGAGTATCAACAAGCTATGAACAAAGACAAACTGAAGCTTCATGACATGAAGCTAAAGAACTGTCAAATCATTGACAACGTTCTATTCAAAAAGAGTCTACTATGAGTGTCAAAACAAATGCATACGAAATTGCTTCAAAATATTCACGATCAATCATCAATCTCGCACTCTGACATTAGATGAATGATTGATCTAGTTCAACGCTTCTACTATTGATCAGATCATTGAGCAACTATTCGACAATACATTCAAAACTGTCATGTCTGTCAGCGAAGCAAAGCATCTTGAGATGATACAAATGATTTGCTTCAGTCTCTATTGATTTCTCAGCAGCGTTGACAAGATATAGTTATGAACTTCATCATTGAACTATCTCTATCAGAAAACTATAACGTCATTTGCATGATCATATGTTGTCTCTTCAAAGAATGTCACTATGTTCTCTGTCATTGAGAAGACGATGACATCTTAATCGAAGAAACAGTATGAATCATGCTATGAAATGTCTATCGACTTCATGATCTACTCAGTTCTATCATTTCAAATAGAGACTCTCAGTTCATATCAATCATGTGACAAAGTCTTTGCAAATGACTGAAGATCAAAGTCAATTTATCAACAGTCTATCATTCAGAGATCGATGATCAGTTGAAACGAGCTAATCAAAATGTTGAACGCGAACTTCGAACCTACTGCAATTACATGCAGAATGACTGAGCTAAATGACTTTCAATGATGAAATTCAGTGACAATTTCAATACATTCTTGACTATCTCAATGATTTCTTTCTACTTCAATAAAGACTTTCACCCTCGAATGAGTTTCAATTCAGATACGACTGATTACAAAACGACTCATCAACGTATTGAAGCTAGAAAGATTGATGACATTGTCACTCAAATGAGCGAGCTTCTTACCTTTGATCATCAACAATTGAAAAAGATCAAGCAGATCACTGAGACTCAGGTGAACAAGCATAGACGAGACGTCATTTATGAAGTAGGTGATCAAGTTTGATTAGTCTTCGAAAACATCAAAACCACTAGATCATGCAAGAATTTGAAAGACAAGCAGCTCAATCTCTATTCAATCACAGTCAAAGTTGAGATCTTCTATCGTCTTCAGCTATCTAGAAGCATGAAGCATATACATTCAGTGTTCAGCTCGAAGTGCCTACGACCTTCATCAAACGACTCTCTATCGAGACAACACTCTGAGCTCTCTAGATCATTGATCATTGAAGAGAATGAAAAGCACTGAGAAGTAGACGATATATTGAACTTCAGACGATATAGAGAAAGACTACAATACAAGATCAAATGAATCAAGATAGATCGTGACGACGAATGATACTATGTCGATAAAGGGAAATTCAATGACTCGAAGAAAGTTCTGAACGAATTTCACAAGCTATACTTGAATAAGTCGCACTAAATTGAAAACACGATGAATTTTTTGCTCTTATTTCTTTTCTATTCATGCAAACATGAATGTTCGAAGAGAGAGGTAATGTTACAAACATGCCTGAACCGATCAGAGTTCAGATGATGCTATGCCTAGTTTGAACCTAGCGCATCTCTATTGAACTCTTCGAGCCATCCTCAGCACTTCTTCTCGTTGTTCAGCACTTTCTTCATTCATTTCTTTCATCATTCTTTTAGACAAACACACCTGACATATTACATCACATCTGTATCGAGCCTAGCGCAGTCTCAAGCCATTATTTATAGAAGAGCTCGCACTCTTTCTCTTCTGTATTCTTAATGTCTTGTTATAGCTATCTCTAAAGAACAATACATACATA